>Ga0256839_1003728_pt1 | contig 15458 bp, 13 predicted proteins | sample 354166metaG_FD_185968 | JGI IMG/M metagenome (GOLD analysis project Ga0256839, IMG submission 185968) | Hydrothermal vent microbial communities from Mid Atlantic Ridge, Atlantic Ocean - 354-166 | ecosystem: Environmental > Aquatic > Marine > Hydrothermal vents | place: Atlantic Ocean: Mid... | reverse complement strand
ACGATGCGCGCGTGCGTATCCGGCTGCAGCCGGTCGCCCACGAGGGCGGCATCGGCTACCGGCCCCTCGGTCCCGGCGACGTCCGCTTCGAGGCCAAGCTGCGGCTGTCGGGCAAGCTCTGCGCCAACTGGAAATGGCTCTGCCGGCGCATGGAGCAGAATGCCTATCCGGAGATCCGCCAGGCCGTGGAGGCCGCCGTGATCCGCGCCCTGAACGACGCCGCGCTCAGGCGCCGGGTGGCCGCCTGGATCAAGGGCCAGGTCGAGCCGCTCGTGCGGCAGCTCCTGGGCGTGCAGGGCGAGTGGAAGGTGGTCTCCGTCGAGGACGCCGGCGCCAGCTACCGCGTCACGGTCGGCTGGTTAGCCCCGCTCGTGGGCGAGCGGGTCGTCCCGCTGCCAGAGGCGCTCGAGATCGTCTCCTTCGCGGTGGAAGGCGAGCGCGCGGCCATGGCCTGCCCCGGCACGGTGCGCTTCCGGGCCACCGTGCGGACCAGGCGGGACCGGCTCAAGGGCGAGGTCTATATCAAGGGCAGGCTCGGCAACCGCCCCGTGGAGAGCCGGCGCCTGAGGTGGCAGCGGCCCGCGAAAGGGACCTCGAGCTTCACCCTGACGTTGCCGTGGAAGGAGGGCTTTCCGCCACCCATGCGCTACGTGGACGGGGAGGTGCAGCTCAACGTGATCTGGGAGGACGCTTCGAGGCCGGGGGGGCGGCGTCTCGTCCTCTGGAGGACCGAGACGTTCCAGCGCGCCTGCCGGGGGGCCGGCGGGCTCTCGACCCGGCCAGGCACGCCCGAGACACGCCCGCCACGCCCCCCGCGGCTGGCGCCCCAGGCGGTCCCGCAGCGGCCGCCGCCGCGGCCCGTGCCGCCACCGCAGGGTGTGCGCTGACCTGTGCCGGGAAGGGGTGGGCCCCGGTGCCGGGGCGGTGGGCCGGCTTCAGCCCGCCGTCCCGGGCTCGGTGCGGATCCAGCGCGTGCCCGGGCCGCGGCCTTCGGTGCGCAGCGCCCCCGCGGCGCGCAGCGATTGCAGCACCCGCCGCAGGCGCCCGGCCGGGACGTCGGGGAAGCGGGCCTGCAGCTCGCGCATGCGGAAGGCGGGCGGGAGCTCGTGCAGCACCGCCTGGCGCACCGCCCAGTCGATGCCGCCGGTGCTGAGCGGCAGGTAGCCCGCCGCGGCCTCGGCCACCAGCGCGGGGGCGGCGTCGTCCGCCGCCGCGGCCGCCGCCTAGAGGAAGGCGGCGGTCCAGGCCGCGGCCAGGCGGCGGCTTCCCGCGTAGACCAGCGGCACGCGCGGGTGGAGGGCGGCGAGCTCGGCGAGGAAGCGCGCGAGCCGCGCCGGCGAGGCCGGGCGCACCTTGTCGGGCACCAGGAAGTCGGCGTAGCGGGCCTCGACGACGAGCGCCGCGTGCGGGAAGGCGGCGAGGTCGGTCATCTGCTGGTGCAGGATCTGGGGCCGGGCCGCCTCGGCCACCAGGTTGGTTCCCGAAGCTCTTGCGCTCGACCACGGCGATGAGGCGCCCCTCGCGGGCGAGGGCGTAGTCGCCGGCGGGGAGCGCCGCGCGCCGCTGCCCGGGCGCGAGCCGCCAGGGGTAGCGCTCTGCCGCGTCCACCAGCAGCTCGCAGCCCGCGGGGAGCCCGGGCCGCAGCTGCAGCCGGCTGCGCGCGCCGTGGGCGCCGAGCACGGACTGGGTGCGGAAGAAGATCTGCTCGTAGGTGCCCTCGCGGTGGCGGTAGCGCTTCTCGACGACCAGGAAGTCGCAGCGCCGCCGCCGCGGCCGGTCGAGCACCACCGAGAGCTTGCGCCCGCGGCGCTCGAGCGCGAGCACCGGCACGCGCTCGGCGGGCTCCAGCGGCTCGGCCGCCTCGGCCTCGCGCTCGCGCAGGCAGAAGACGCGCCCGCCGGGGCCCGGCCAGCGCTCCTGCGCGCGCACCGAGAGCACCGTGCGCCCGTCGCGCTCGATGCGGATGCGCCAGGGAAAGCGCGCATCGCCCGTGGGGGCGACGGTCCACCAGGCGGTGCTCACGGGGCGGGATCCGGGATCACCGTGCAGACGACGCGGCGCTCGCGCCGCGGCCCGTCGAACTCGCAGAAGAAGACGTTCTGCCAGGTGGACAGCCCCAGCTCGCCGTCCACCAGGGGAATGGTCTCCGAGGGGCCGACGATGCCGGCCTTGAGGTGGGCGTCGCCGTTGCCGTCCTGGGCGTCGTGCAGCCACACGCCGCGCGGGATGAGCCTGCGCAGCAGCTCGACCACGTCGGTCTGCACGCTCTGGTCCCAGTTCTCCTGGATCATGATCGCCGCGGTGGCACCCTGGGCGTAGACGTGCACCAGCCCGTCGCGCACGCCCGAGCGGGCGGCGACGGCCCGCACCGCGTCGGTGATGTCCACGAGCTGCTCCCGTGCGTTCGTGCTCAGGCGGATGATCTCGCGCATGGGCCCGGTCCGCGTGGGCACGGTGGACAGTGTACGGGAAGCGGTGCCCCTTTGAATCAGGCGCGCGGGGAGGTCGAGAACGGGGCGGCAGCCGGCCGGCCCCATGGTCGGCGCGGCTGGAAGCCGCGCCCACGGGGCGGGGGGCCGGGCGCGGCGGTGCGCTTCCCGGCGGGGTTCGGGGCGTCCGGCTCAGGGCATGCAGCGGAAGCGCACGCGCCCCTGGCGTGGGAAGCTGCGCACGCCCTGGCGGCGGCGGAGCTCGCGCAGGTAGAGCTTGCCCTCGCGGTAGCCGAGACGGAAGGAGCGGCGGAAGTGCTCGATCCGGTCGAGCTGGCCGCCCTCGAGGGCATGGCGGAAGCCGGCGCGGAAGCGTTGCGGGATGAGATGCGGCGGGATGGGGATCCCCACCGTCTCGGGCTCGGGATAGCGGAGCGCGTTGCGGGGCAGGGCCATGGCGATGCCTCCTCTGCGGCGGCTCTCACCCGGGATGTCGTGCAGGCTCCGTGCCGCCCGAAGGGGCCGGCGGCGCGAGCGCCGCCATCGGCCGGACGGACGGCGCGGGCGGCCCGGCCGGCCCGATGGCCCCCTGCCCGGTGCCGCCGGAGGGAACCCGCCGCAGGGAAAAGGGAGAACCTGCGCGGGCCGGCCCGAGGAGGCTCCAGCCCCTCTCTGCCCCGTGGGGCCGGCTCCCAGCCGGCCCTGCGGCGCACGCGGCCGGAAAGCCGCGCTGCGGACGCAGGGTGCCGCCGTCGGCGTCGGTCCAGGCGGCCCTGCCGCGGAAGCGCCGTGCGCGCCGCCGTCGCCTCTCCGGGGAGCAATCGAGTGGCGTAGGCTATGCGCCATGGTCGCGCAAGGGGGCCGGACCACGCAGCCTGCCGGGGACGGATGGACGGCCGCCCTGTGGGAGCGCGTGCGGGCGCGGGCCGAGGCGGCGCGCACGGCCGGCGCGCTGCACCCGTTGGCCACCGAGGCGGAGGTGGTCGAGGAGGGGGGCGTTCCCTTCGTGGTGCGCGTGCTGGCCGGCGGCAAGCCGCGCGGCTTCGGCGGGACCGCGGCGGCCGATCCCTTCGACCCGCCGGAGGCGGCGCTCACGGTGGGCGAGGTGGGCCCGTGCCACGTGGCCGTGCTCAACAAGTTCGCGGTCATCCCGGACCACCTGCTGATCGTCACCCGTCGCTTCGAGCACCAGGAGACGCTGCTCACGCGCGCGGACCTGGAGGCCCTGCGCCGATGCCTGACGGCGGACACCGGCGCCGAGGCGCTCGGCTTCTACAACGGCGGCGAGGCGGCCGGCGCCAGCCAGCCGCACAAGCACCTGCAGCTCGTGCCGCTGCCGCTGGGGCCGGCGGGCCCGCCGGTGCCGATGGAGGCGGCGCTGCGGGCGCAGGGCGGTGGCGCCGCGGCGTTCGACGCAGGCAGGGCCGGGGAGCTGCCCTTCGCCTGCGCGCTGGCGCCCCTGGGCCCGGCGGACTGGGCCGAGGAAGGCGGGGCGGAGCGGCTGTGGCGCCTCTACCGGCGCCTGCTCGCGCGCGTCGGCGTGCAGGCCGTGCGCCGGGAGGGCCGGGACTGGCAGACGCGCCCCTACAACCTGCTCGTGACCCGGCGCTGGATGATGGCGGTGCCGCGCTCGCGCGAGCGCTGGGATGGGATCTCCGTCAACGCCCTCGGCTACGCCGGCTCGCTCCTGGTGCGCACGCATGCCGACATCGCGCGCGTGCGCGCCGCCGGCCCCATGCGCATCCTGGCCCAGGTGGGCGTGCCGCGGCCCTGAGGCGGGCTCAGGCCGTGCCCACGTTGGCGTCGTAGGGCGTGTGGTAGTAGTCGCTCTCCTCGGCGGACTGGCGCGTCTCGTCGAGGAGCTGCTTCAGCCGCTGCTCCGCCGTGGAGACCTCCGCGCAGCTCTCGCAGCCGGGATCGCCGCAGGGCTGGCGGGTGTAGAGCCAGAAGTGCACCACGCCCGCGAGCAGCCCGGAGGCGATCTCCCAGGCGTCGGCGTCCGGGTTCTCCTCGAGCAGGCGGTTGCCCAGGGCCACCGCCTCGTCCGCGGCCCGGTCGAACAGGGACTTTTCCTCGTCGCTGGCGGTCATGGTCGTCCCCGGGGTCAGGGTGGAAGGTGAGGCTATTGTACCGGAAACTCTGATCAATCCGCTGCGCGGATTGATCAGCGCTATGGTGCTTCGCGACCCATTTTCGATTTTTTCGTATCGTCATGCACTTCCCTGTGCATGGACCGTCCCGCGGCCGTCCCTGGCCGCGGGGAAGCTCTGAAAAAAACCGGATTTTTCAGAGCTTCCTACCGGAATCGCCGGGCGGGGTGCTTGCGCTAAGCTAGCCTGCCCGAGCCTTGCCGCCCATGAAACGCACCGGCCACTCCCCATCCCACCGCGAGGATGCCGCCGCCCGGCAGGCAGCGGACGGCGCCATCCGCGTGCGCGGCGCGCGCCAGCACAACCTCAAGGGTCTCGACCTGGACCTGCCGCTCGGCGAGCTCATCGTCGTCACCGGGGTCTCGGGCTCGGGCAAGAGCTCGCTCGCCTTCGATACCCTCTACGCCGAGGGTCAGCGCCGTTACGTGGAGACCTTCTCCCCCTACGCGCGCCAGTTCCTGGAGCGGATGGACCGGCCGCAGGCCGACCGCATCGAGGGCATCCCGCCCGCCATCGCCATCGACCAGACCAACCCGGTGCGCACCTCGCGCTCGACGGTGGGCACCATGACCGAGCTCGCCGACCACCTCAAGCTCCTCTACGCCCGCACGGCGCGCCTCTACTGTGCGGGCTGCGGGCGCGAGGTGCGCCGCGACACGCCCCAGGGGATCGTGGCCGAGACGCTGGCGCGCCTCGAGGGCCGGCGCGTGGCGGTGACCTTCCCCGTGGAGGTGCCCGCCTCGCTCTCGCGCGCGGAAGTGGAGGGCTTCCTCGCCCGTGCCGGCTGGACACGGGTGCTGCGCCGGCGAGGCGGCCGGCTCGAGGTGGTGCAGGACCGGCTGCGGGTGGAGCCGGGCGCGCGCGCGCGGCTCGGGGAGGCGGTGGAAGCCGCACTCGCCCATGGCCACGGGCACGTGCGCATCCAGCCCCTGGGCGCGGACCGCCGGCCCGAGGGGCCGCCGCTCGCCTTCTCCTCCGACCTCCACTGCCCCGACTGCGACCGGCACTACCGCGAGCCCACACCGGGGCTGTTCTCCTTCAACTCCGCGGTGGGTGCCTGCCCCACCTGCCGCGGCTTCGGGCGCGTGATCGGCGTCGACTGGGACCTGGTGGTGCCCGACCCCTCGCTCAGCCTCGCCGAGGGCGCCATCCGGCCCTTCCAGGGCCGCAGCTACGCCGAGTGCCAGGACGACCTCCTGCGTTTCGCGCGCGCGCGGGGCATCCCGGTGGACGTGCCCTGGCGCCGCCTCACCGCCGCCCAGCGCCGGTGGGTGCTGGAGGGCGAGGGGGACTTCGGCGAGGGCGTCTGGTACGGGGTGCGCCGCTTCTTCCGGTGGCTCGAGGGCAAGAGCTACAAGATGCACATCCGGGTGCTGCTCTCGCGCTACCGCAGCTACGAGACCTGCCCGGACTGCCGGGGCGCGCGCCTCAAGGACGAGGCGCTCGCCTGGCGCCTCGGCACGCGCGCGGACGCCGACGCCGTGCTCGAGCCCGCGGCCCGCATCCGCCCGCGGGGCTTCCGGCTGCCGCTCGCGCGTTACCGGGAGCTGCCGGGGCTCGCCCTGCACGAGCTCGCGCGGCTTCCCATCGCGAAGGCGCGTGCCTTCTTCGAGCGGCTGAGGCTGCCTGCGCCGCTGGACCAGGCGGCCGAGCTCCTGCTGGGTGAGATCCGCACCCGGCTCGCCTACCTGGACGAGGTGGGCCTCGGCTATCTCACGCTCGACCGCCAGTCGCGCACGCTCTCCGGGGGGGAGGTGCAGCGCATCAATCTCACCACGGCCCTCGGCGCATCGCTGGTGAACACGCTCTTCGTGCTGGACGAGCCTACGGTGGGCCTGCACCCGCGCGACACGGGGCGGCTGCTGGCCGTGCTGCGGCGCCTGCGCGAGGCGGGCAACACGCTGGTGGTGGTCGAGCACGACCCGCAGGTGATGCGCGCGGCCGACCGCATCGTGGACCTGGGGCCCGGGCCCGGGGAGCAGGGCGGGCGCATCGTCTGCTGCGGCCCGCCCGGGGCGATCGCGGCGCACCCGGAATCCCTCACGGGCCGCTACCTCAGGGGCGAGCGGCGCGCCTGGAGCGTGCGCTCGCGCCGCGCGCCGGATGCGGGCACGCGCTGGCTCGAGGTGCGCGGCGCGCGCGCCCACAACCTCAAGGGCATCGACGTGGCCTTCCCGCTCGGGCGGCTGGTCTGCGTGACGGGTGTGTCCGGCTCTGGCAAGAGCACGCTCGTGGAGACCGTGCTCCACCGGGCGCTCGCCCGGCTCAAGGGGCAGGGGGGCGAGGCGCCGGGCCGGCACCGGGCCATCCGCGGCCACCGCCACGTGGCGGGCAGCGTGCTGGTGGACCAGTCGCCCATCGGGCGCACGGCGCGCTCCTGCCCCGCGAGCTACGTGGGGGCATGGGATGCGATCCGCCGCCGCTTCGCCGCCGAGCCCGAGGCCCGCGCGCGCGGCTACACCGCCGGCACCTTCAGCTTCAACGCCGGCAGCGGCCGCTGCCCCACCTGCGCGGGCTCCGGCTTCGAGCACGTGGAGATGCAGTTCCTCTCGGACGTATACCTGCGCTGCCCCGACTGCGACGGGCGCCGCTACCGCCCCGAGGTGCTCGAGATCGCGCTGGCCCCGCCGGCGGGCAGCGGGCTCGCCCCGGCCAACGTCGCCGACGTGCTCGAGATGACGGTGGACGCCGCCTGCGCCTTCTTCGCCGACGACCCGGAAGTGCTGCGCCGCCTGGAGCCCCTGCGCGCGGTGGGGCTGGGGTATCTCCGGCTCGGCCAGCCCGTGCCCACGCTCTCCGGCGGCGAGGCCCAGCGCCTCAAGCTCGCCGGCCACCTCGCCAAGGCCGGACATGGCGGCGACGGGGGCGGCCTCCTCTTCCTGTTCGACGAGCCCACCACGGGGCTGCATCCCGCCGACGTGGAGGTGCTGCTCCAGGCCTTCCAGCGCCTGATCGACGCGGGCCATTCGGTGATCGTGGTCGAGCACAACCTGGACGTGATCGCCGCCGCCGACTGGATCGTGGACCTGGGGCCCGACGGGGGCGACGCGGGCGGGCGGCTCGTGGCCGCGGGCACGGTGGAGGACCTCATGGCGTGCGCGGCGAGCCACACCGGCCGCGCGCTCAGGGAGCACCTGGAGGCGGCGGCGCGGACACGGCCCCGAGGACGGCGGGGACGGGGAGGCGGTCTGCGCGGGACGCGAGGACCGTCCCTGGCGCTCGGCGCCGGCCGTCCCTGGCCGGCGACGCCCGCGCATCCCGCTTCCCCGCCCTTCCCGGGGGTGGCAGAGGGAGAAGGGAACCGCTGCGGATCGCCGGGTCCAGGACTCTCTGAACCGGGCGGCGGGGCGGCCGCGCCGCCGCAGGCCCCTCTCCTAGGCCCGCCCCACGCGCGTCGGGAGGACGGTGCCGGCGCCATCCGCGTGCTGCACGCGCGCGAGCACAACCTCAAGGGCGTCTCGGTGGACATCCCCCGCGACCGGCTCGTGGTGGTGACCGGCGTCTCCGGCTCGGGCAAGAGCACGCTCGCCTTCGACATCGTCTTCGCCGAGGGCCAGCGCCGGTATCTCGAGTCGCTCAACGCCTATGCGCGCCAGTTCGTGCAGCCGGCCGCGCGTGCCGACGTGGATGCCGTCCACGGCATCCCGCCCACCGTGGCCATCGAGCAGCGCACCAGCCGCGGCGGGCGCAAGAGCACCGTCGGCACCCTCACCGAGATCCACCACTACCTGCGCCTGCTCTACGTGCGCCTCGGCGTGCAGCACTGCCCCGACTGCGGCGTGCCGGTGGAGAAGCGCTCGCCGGAGGCGATCGCCGCGCGCCTCCTGCGGGAGTGGCGCGGGCGGGAGCTCCTGCTGCTCGCGCCGTTGGTGGTGGCGCGCAAGGGCGTCTACAACGAGCTCGCCCGCTGGGCGGCCGCGCGCGGGCACGCCTGGCTGCGGGTCGACGGCGCGCGCGTGCCCACCGATCCCTGGCCGCGGCTCGACCGTTACCGTGAGCACACCATCGAGCTCCCCGTGGCCGAGCTGCGTGTGGGCCCCCGCGCCGAGGGCAGGCTGCGCGAGGCGCTCGCCGCGGCCCTCAAGCTCGGGCGCGGTGTGGTGCACGCCGCCGCTGCGGACGCGACCGGCCCCGCCACGGTGCTGTCGGCCCGGCGCGCCTGCCCGCGCTGCGGGCGCGGCTTCCCCGAGCCCGACCCGCGGCTCTTCTCCTACAGCTCGCGCCACGGGTGGTGCCCGCGCTGCTACGGCACAGGCGAGCTGCTCGCGGGCTTCGACGCCGAGCAGACCGGCGAGGAGATCTGGTGGAACGAGTGGTTCGAGGGCGAGGCGCGCCCGTGCCCCGCCTGCGGGGGCCGGCGGCTGCGGCCCGAGGCGCTCGCCGTGCGCTTCCACGGCCGCGGCATCGCCGAGCTCTCGGCCCTGCCCGTGCGCGAGCTCGCCCGCTGGTTCGCGCGCCTGCGCCTCGGGGGCCGCGAGGCCGACGTCGCCCGCGACGTGGTGGCCGAGGTCCGCGCGCGGCTCGCCTTCCTCGAGCGCGTCGGCCTCGGCTATCTCCCGCTGGACCGCGGCGCGCCCACGCTCTCCGGCGGCGAGGCCCAGCGCATCCGGCTGGCCGCCCAGCTGGGATCCAACCTGCGCGGCGTGTGCTACGTCCTCGACGAGCCCACCATCGGGCTCCATCCCCGCGACAACGCCCTGCTGCTGGAGACGCTCGAGGCCCTGCGCGACCGCGGCAACACCGTGCTCGTGGTCGAGCACGACGAGGAGACCATCTTGCGCGCCGAGCACGTGATCGACCTCGGCCCGGGCGCGGGTGCGCGCGGTGGCTTCGTCGTCGCCCAGGGCACGGTGGCCGACATCCGGCGCGCGCCCGAGTCCGTCACCGGCCGGATGCTCGCCGACCCGCCCCGCCACCCATTGCCGGGGCTCGCGCGCCGCCCGCCGCCGCCCGAGGACGAATGGCTCGTGGTGGAGGGCGCGTGTCTGCACAACCTCAAGGGCATCACCGTGCGCTTCCCCCTCGGGCGGCTCGTGTGTGTCACGGGCGTCTCCGGCTCGGGCAAGAGCACCCTCGTGCGCGAGGTGCTCGCCGCGAGCCTTGCCCGCCTCCTCGCCCGCGGCCGCCGCGCGCGCGCGCCCGTCGGCTGCGCGGCGCTCGGCGGCCACGAGCGGCTCGGGCGCGTGCTCGAGGTGGACCAGACCCCGATCGGCAAGACCCCGCGCTCCTGCCCCGCCACCTACGTGGGCCTCTTCGACGAGATCCGCCGTCTCTACGCCGCCACCACCGAGGCGAGGCTCCGCGGCTGGAAGCCCGGGCGCTTCTCCTTCAACGTCGCGGGCGGGCGCTGCGAGGCCTGCGAGGGCCAGGGCGTGCGCACGGTGGCGATGAGCTTCCTGCCGGATGTGAAGGTCACCTGCGAGGCCTGCGGCGGCAGCCGCTACGCGCCCGAGACCCTGGAGGCGCGCTGGAACGGCCGGAGCATCGCCGAGGTGCTCGCCATGAGCGTTGACGAGGCCGCCGGGTTCTTCGCCGCCCACCCGCGCATCCGCCACCCCCTGGAGCTGCTCCGCGACGTCGGTCTCGGCTACCTCACCCTCGGCCAGCCGAGCCCGACGCTGTCCGGCGGCGAGGCCCAGCGCATCAAGCTGGTGACGGAGCTCGCCCGGGTGCGGCCGCAGCCCGAAGGCCCGGGCGCCCGCCGGCGGGCGAAGCCCACCCTCTACGTCCTCGACGAGCCCACCGTGGGCCTCCACATGGCCGACGTGGAGAAGCTCGTCCGGGTGCTCCACCGGCTGGTGGAGGCGGGCCATACCGTTGTCGTCATCGAGCACAACCTCGACGTCGTCGCCGAGGCCGACTGGATCGTCGACCTGGGGCCGGAGGGCGGCGACGGCGGCGGGCGCATCGTCGCCGAGGGACCGCCCGAGCGTGTCGCCCGCCGGCGCCGCGGCAGCCACACCGCCCGCGCGCTCGCCGCCTTCCTCGCCGCCCGCGGCCGCTGAAGCGGCCGCCCGCGGGTTCTTGATCTTGCGGCTCTCGGCAGGGTACGCCGCCTTCTTTCATGCTTCCTCGTGCACCGGCCTGGGTCGGGCTGGACGGAGAGCGCCGCTCCAGGGCTGGCCACCGCATGGTGTGGCTACACGGAGGCATTGAACCGGTGGGCGTGTCGGAGCGACTTGCCAAGATGTCCGGAAGGTCTGAAAAATCGCGGTTTTTCAGACCTTCCCCGCGGCCAGGGACGGCCGCGGGAGGACCCATGCACAGGGAAGTGCATGACGGCTCAACGAAAATCAGAATGACCGCGGAGCACCATCGCGCTGATCGATCCGCGCAGCGGATTGATCAGAGTTTTCTGTAGAGTAGAAATGTTTGGGCTCCATGGTCCTCCGGATCCTCTCGACTGCCGGCGGCCGCGCGCGCGGCCTTGACGGGCTCCTCAGCCTTCCGGCTCAGGCTCCCATATGAGGTCGAAGAGCCGCGACGTGTGCCGGCGTTCGGCCACGGGGCAGCCGCCGCAGCCCTGCCGTGTCGGCGGTCGGCCGCATCCGAAGCAGGCCTCCACCACCTGACGGGCCGCCTCGATCTGGACCAGCGCGTCTCGGCAGGCGCGCAGCTTCGCCTCCACCCGGTCGTGAAGCCGGTCCAGGATCGCGGCCACCCTGTGGCTCGCCTCGTCGCCGCTCGCGCTGCCCGGGCGCGCCCGGGCGAGCGCCTGCGCCTCGGCGAGCGGCACGCCGAGCCGCGCCAGCGTCTGGACCACCTCGAGGCGTCTCAGATCGGCCTCCCGGTAGAGCCGGGTGCCCCGCGCCGTGCGGTGCGGGTGCACGAGTCCGAGCTCCTCGTAGAAGCGCAGCGTCCGAGGGGTGACGCCGAGGCGCCGTGCGGCCTCTCCGATCTTGAGCGAGCCGGCAGGACCGGATTCCCGGCCTTTCCCCATGGGCCTCAGAGGCCGACGAGCTGGGCGCGGTGGCCGAGGGCGGTCACGGCCTCGAGCAGCCGGGCCGAGCGGGTCCGGCTGGGGTCATAGCTCACCCGCACCAGATGCTCGCCTGCGGGAGCGAGCCCGACCGCGCCGACGCCGTCGATGCGCTGGAGCGCGGCCGAGATTCGCTCGATGGCGGCCGCGTCGAGGGCGTCGTTCACATGGACGAGCACGTCGGCCTGAGCGATGGCGGAGCTGCTCGCTGTCATCATGGCCGGTGTTTCCTATATCTAACGTAAACGTCATATAAGTGTAGCATACCGGCTGCTCTGCGCAATGTGGGGTGGGAGCACGTTCCATGACGCCAGGATGGGCGGACGAGCACCGCTCCTGCCGCTCGCCGGAGGCCTTCCCTGGCCGCCGCCTGCGAATCCCGTCTGCCATGCCCGCATGGAGGAATGGGAAGGGAAGCCGCTCGGGGCCCGCGGCGGCCGCAGCGGAAGGGTGTCTCTGGGGCAGTTCCTTCGAAGGGGCTCCCCCGCCGCTGAATCCTGCGCGGCGGGCGGCGCTCAGCGGGCGAGGACGGGGTCGCGCACGTGCGTGAGCCAGGGGCCGGCAGGGTCGCCGAAGACGAGGAAGTCGGGGTTCAGCAGCGAGGCCTTGGTGTTGTAGCGCAGGGGTCGGCCGGCGGCGTCGGTGACCCGGCCGCCCGCCTCCTCGACGACGCACTGGGCGGCGGCGGTGTCCCACTCGGAGGTGGGGCCGAAGCGCGGATAGACGTCGGCGCGCCCCTCGGCCACGAGGCAGGACTTGAGCGCCGAGCCCATGCTCACGAGCTCGTGCGGGCCGAGCGCCTCGCAGTAGGCGCGCAGGCGCTCGCCGGCATGCGACCGGCTGCCGGCGACCACGATGCGGCCGGGCCGGAAGGGGCGCGCGCGGATGCGCTCGGGGGGGGTGTCCCCGGGCTGCTTCCAGGCGCCTCCGCCCCGGCAGGCCCGGTAGGTGAGGTCCAGCGCGGGGGCGTGGACCACGCCCAGCACGGGCTCGTGGGCGCGGACGAGGGCGATGTTGACCGTGAACTCGCCGTTGCGCTTGATGAACTCGCGGGTGCCGTCCAGCGGGTCGACCAGCCAGTAGGTGTCCCAGCGGGCGCGCTCCTCGTAGGGGATCTCGGCCGATTCCTCGGACAGCACGGGGATCGCGGGGGTGAGCGCGCGCAGGCCCTCGACGATGGTGCGGTGGGCTGCCATGTCGGCCTCGGTGAGCGGGGTGCGGTCGGCCTTCTCCGCGACGCTGAAGCCGCCCTCGTAGATCGCCATGATGCGCCGGCCGGCCTCGCGCGCGAGGGCGGCGACGGGCTCGAGCAGGGCGCAGGGGTCGAGGTCTTTGGGTGATTCGGTCAAGGGGGCTTAGGCGGGCTGGACGGTGCGCGCATTGTACGCGCCCGTGGCGGCGCGCGCGAGCTCAGGGCAGGCGGGCGGCGAGGCGCAGCTCGGTGACCAGGCGCCCCTCGAACACCGCCTCGTAGCGGATGCGGTCCGGTCCCGCGTCCACCCGGAAGCCGGGCTGCGGCGGCGGGCTCACGGACACGAGCCGCAGCAGCCCCTTGGGCATGCGCAGGTCCAGCTCCACGCGCATGGGGTAGTAGCCGTCGAGGAAGCGGCGCATGAAGGGGCCGTTGCGCAGCGTCCAGGTGCCGTCGCCGTTGCGGCGCAGGGCGCGGCTCTCGGCGCGCACGCACAGCACGGCGCCGCGGCCGACGTCCTCGAGCTGCACGGTGGGGCCCTCGACCCACGCGCGGCCGATGCCGGTGAAATGGTCGATGCGCAGCCGCCGGGTGTTCGCGCGTCCGTAGACCACCTGCGCCGCCGGCACCCGGTCGAGGTTGCGGTGGCACTGGTGCATCTCGACCCAGCCGGACTCGAGGCTGGCGGGGCTCAGCACGAGGGTGTTCACCTGGTGGTGGAAGGGTTTCTTGGGCGGGTCCGGCAGGAAGACGAGCTCGCCCTCGTTGACGGCGAGCGCCCGCAGCTCGGCGTCGTCCTCGAGCCAGCGCTCGAGTTCCTCGCGCGTGGGCTCCGCGGCGTGCGCCGCGATCGTGGCCGCGAGGCCGAGGAGGGCGAGCAGAGAGGGGCGCATGGCCGGATACGCGCTCCCGGGGCTGGCAAGGGGCCCCGCCTGCGATAGAGTGTGGCCGCCATGGGAGGCGATTTCCAGCATGAGCGTGTGCCGGCACGGGACCGTCCGTCGGCGGGCGGGGACCGCCCGCCCGTGGACTGGGCGGCGGTGGAGACCGTGCTCCTCGACATGGACGGCACGGTCCTCGACCTGCGCTTCGACAACCACTTCTGGCGCGAGCACGTGCCGCGGCGCTACGCCGAGGCGCGGGGCATCACGCTCGACGAGGCCAAGGGCGAGCTCTATCCCCGCTTCCGCGCGGTGGAGGGCACCATGGACTGGTACTGCGTGGACTACTGGACCCGCACCCTGGGGCTCGACATCGCCGGCCTCAAGACCGAGGTCGAGCACCTCATCCGCCTGCACGACCGGGCGCTGGAGTTCCTCGACGCGGTGCGGCGCTCGGGCCGCCGGCTGCTGCTCGTGACCAACGCCCACGGCAAGAGCCTCGCCCTCAAGATGCGTCGCACGGGCATCGCGGGACACTTCGACGCCCTCGTGTGCGCGCACGACTTCGGCCGCCCCAAGGAGGACCCGGCCTTCTGGGGCTGGCTGCGGGGGCGTGAGCCCTACGATCCCGCGCGCACGCTGCTGGTCGACGACAGCCTGGCGGTGCTGCGCTCGGCCCGGGCGGGCGGCATCGCGCATCTGGTGGCCGTGCGGCGGCCGGACTCGGCGCTGCCGCCCCGGGCGGTGGACGGCTTCCCCGCGGTGGACGGCCTCGGCGGCCTGCTCCCGGTCGAGGGCGGCGGGTGACGGGGGCGGGCGGCCTGCGCGGGGTACCGCTCCCGCCCTGCCGGCAGCGGTTCACCTTTCCCAGCGCTTGAAGCGTCGGCGGCAGTAGGCGCGCAGCTCCTCGTAGGTGCGGAAGTGGAGCTCGAAGCCCTCCTCGGCGGGGGCGTCGAACTCGCAGTAGTCGTTGTCGTACTCGCGGCAGATCTCGGGCCGGCGCGCGTAGATCCCGCAGCGCCCGTCCGGGCGCAGATGCCGGCAGCGGGCGTTGAAGAGCAGGAACCAGCCGTCCTCGTCCTTGTAGACCTCCACGCCCTCGTGCGCGACCTGCCACAGCAGGTGCTCGAAGTCGTACTTGGAGCGCGGGGCGGGGATCTTCTGGGTGACGTAGGTGCAGCACTTCGTTCCGGGGCAGAAGCTGCACTTGTTCTCGGGGGTGAGCTTGACGCCTCTGGGAAGGCGCGGGCGGCGGGCTCGCTTCGGCATGGCGGCGTACTCTAGCACAGGGTGCGGCGTGCGGGCGCGTCGAGGTGGCGGCCTCCGCGCGGCGCGCGGGCCGGATGCGGGCTCAGGCGGGCGCGAGCGCCAGGATCGCGAGGTGGGGGGTGCGTTCGAGGGTGCCCGCCACCCGCGCCCGGCTGCGCCGCCCTTGCACCTCGATGGCGATGACGGTGCCCGCGGCGGGGGCGTCGTCGGGGGCGCACAGCAGGCGCGCCGGCAGCCGCAGGGGCTTGACGGGAGCGACATAGAGCCCCTCGGCCGCGCCGCGCGGGCCCTGGAAGCGGGCCGCGGCCCGCCGTCCCGCCACGCGCTCCAGGCCCACCCCGGGGCGTTCCGCCGCGCCGAGCCGCCGCACCCACCGCGCCACGGCCAGCCCCGCCCGCCAGGGCGCCCCTTCGGCCTCCTGCTCCACCACGGCCACCAGCTCGCCGGCCTCCGGCGGCTCGACGCCCTCCTGGTCCGGAACCACCAGCAGGCCGCGGGCGCTGTCGTTGAGCACGCGCCAGGTGTCGAGGGGGACGGCGGCCTCGTCCTCGGACTCGA
>Ga0256839_1003727_pt1 | contig 15462 bp, 13 predicted proteins | sample 354166metaG_FD_185968 | JGI IMG/M metagenome (GOLD analysis project Ga0256839, IMG submission 185968) | Hydrothermal vent microbial communities from Mid Atlantic Ridge, Atlantic Ocean - 354-166 | ecosystem: Environmental > Aquatic > Marine > Hydrothermal vents | place: Atlantic Ocean: Mid... | reverse complement strand
TAATAGCCCACGCTTCTATCGACCACAAAAAGCAGCGGCTTGCCGCTTTCGCCGCGCGTCACATTCTCGGCCACGACCTCTGCCGCCGTTTTCGGGCGGGTCTCCGAGGCGATATGCGGGGTGACGGTCACATGCGGGTGCGCCCAATAAGGGTGGTTTTCGGGCAAAGGCTCTTTGGCAAACACATCCAGCGTGGCATGGGCGATGTGGCCGGAGTTGAGCGCCGCCAGCAGGGCGTTATCGTCAATCAACGGACCACGCCCCGGGTTGAGGATACGCGCGCCGTTGGGCAGCTTTGCGAGGGTATCGGCGTTGATTATATGCGTGGTTTCAGGGGTTTGCGGCAAAAGCAGCACCAGAATCTCGCTTTGTTGGAGCAGGGCGGTGAGGCCGCTTTCCCCTGCACAGCAGGCGACACCCTCCACATCTTTCAGGCTGCGAGACCAGCCTGCCACCTTGAAGCCAAGGCACTTCAGCGCCGCCGCGCTGGCCTGCCCAAGCTCGCCCAAACCCAGAATGCCGATCGTGCGGTCCTCTGCCAAAGGCGGGGCCATGCCGGTACGCCATTCCCCTTGCGGATTCACGATATGGGCATCCATCCCGAGATGGTAGCGCAGGCAATGCCCCGCCACCCATTCCGCCATGCCGTTTTTAAGGCCGCCATCCACCATCCGGCATAGCGGCACCTTCAGGGTTTCGTTGCCAACGATTTTTTCCACCCCGGCCCACAGGCTCAGCACGGCCTTTAGCCGCGTGAAAGGGGCAAAATCCTGCACGGGGCCAAGCGGGGAATAGATGATATAATCAACCGTTTCCGGCGGCAGATCTCGGCCAAAATTGGCCGTTATGCCACGGGCAGCCAGCGCTTCGGGGATCAGGTCCCGATAGGTGTTCCAGTTTTCATCGGTGCCGGCAAACAACACATTAACCATAGATACATCCTATTTCGGGCGGTGAATATGAGCTGATTGAATAAGGCCAAAGCCGCCAAGCAGCACCAGCATGGCCGAGCCGCCATAAGACACCAGCGGCAAAGGCACGCCCACCACAGGGGCCAGCCCCATGACCATGGCCATATTCAGCGCGAAGTAAAAGAAAAACGTCGCCGCCACGCCACCAATCAGCAGCGCGCCAAAACGGTTTTTGTTTTTCATCGCGGCGGAAATGGCAAAGATCATAATCAGCGTATAAAGAATGAGCAAAAACGTGGTGCCGATATAGCCGAATTCCTCGGCCAAGGTGGTGAAAATAAAGTCGGTTTGCTTTTCCGGCAAAAAGTTGAGCTGAGATTGCGGCCCCTGCATAAAGCCGCGCCCCGAAAGCCCGCCCGAGCCAAGCGCGATTTTGGATTGGGTTATGTGGTAACCCGCGCCCAAAGGGTCTAGCGAGGGGTCGAGAAAGGTATCAATCCGCTTGTACTGATAGTCGTTGAGCAATTGCCAACTCGCCCCACGCGATAGAAATACGGCGGTCACGGTGCCCACAACGGCGCTGATGGCGACGATAAAATACCAATAGCTGACACCGGCCAGAAACATAACCACCCCGCCGCTGGCGACCAGCAAAATGGCGGTGCCAAGGTCGGGTTGCACCACCACCATCATCGCGGGCAGGCCGATCATGGCGAGCGGGATCAGCACATAGCCAAAGCGGGAGACCTTTTCGGGCGGCAGCCAGTCATAATAAAGCGCCAATGCCATGACCAGCGCTATTTTCATAAGCTCTGAAGGTTGGAGCTGGATGAATTTCAGGTCTATCCAGCGCTGCGCCCCCATGCCGACCGAGCCGAAAAACAGCACAAACAGCAGCAGCGCAAGCCCGCCCAGATAGGCCAGCAGCGAGACTTGCCGCCAAAAGGAAAGCGGGATGAAGGCTACGATAAACATCAGCACCATCCCCACCCCGAACCGCACCATTTGCGGCCGCGCCCAGCGGTTAACATCGCCCCCTGCCACTGAATACAGCATCAAAAACCCGAAACCCGCCACGGCGGTTACCAGCAGCACCAGCGGCCAGTTTACATAGAGGATCTTGCGCCAGCCACGCGGGGCCTGATTAAAACTCGGGTCCAGAAAGCTCATGCGCGGTCGCTCCCGGGGGCGGCGGGCACGGCGTTGGGGTTGGGCGGCGGCTCGTTCGCCTGTTGCTCGCGCATGGCGGGCCATTGGCTGCGCGGATAGGCTGCAAGCGGCGGCTGCGTGCCATAAAGCGCGCGCAGCATAATATCGCGCGCCACGGGGGCGGCCGCGCCCGAGCCGGAGCCACCATGCTCGATCACCACCGAAATTGCGTAGCGCGGGTTGTCATAGGGGGCGAAGCCGACAAACAGCGCGTGGTCGCGGTATTTCCACGGCACTTCGTCATCATTCAGCCCCGCCGCGCGCTCCTCGAGGCTAATGCCCTTCACCTGTGCGGTGCCGGTTTTGCCCGCCATGGCCAGCGTTGGTTCTTCAATGCGCGAGCGGTAAGCGGTGCCGCGGGTTTCGTTGCTCACCCTGAACATTCCGAGCTTCACCAGATCGAGGTTTTTAGGGGTGAGTTGCATATCGGGGGCGCGCTCCAGCGGCTCGGCCATGCCATTTATGCGCTGCACAATGCGCGGCTGCACCGCACGGCCCGAGGCGAGGCGCGCTGTCATCACCGCCAGTTGCATCGGAGAGGCCAGCACAAAGCCCTGCCCGATGGCGGCGTTCAGCGTGTCGCCAATGCGCCATTCATCTTTATACCTGTCAAATTTCCATTGCTTGTTGGGGGTTAGCCCGCTGCTGATCGAGGGCAGAGGCAAAGGCGGCTTGGCCCCATAGCCAAAGCGCCGCGCCATTAGCGCCATTTTCTCAATGCCAATGCGCTGGGAGATTTCATAATAATACACATCACACGACTGCTTGAGCCCGTTGGTCAGGTTCATCCGGCCATGGCCGCCACGTTTCCAGCAGTGAAAGCGCCGGTTGCCCACTTCTATATAGCCCCGACACATGATCTCTTCGTCAGGGTCCACCACCCCTTCCTCCAGCGCCGCAAGGGCGGTAACCATTTTGACCGTCGAGCCAGGAGGGTAGGCCCCGGAAATGGTTTTATCCGCCAGCGGGCGGTATTCATTCTCGATCAGGCTGTTCCAGTATTTCGAGGAAATACCACGGATAAACTTGTTGGGGTCAAAGCCCGGGGTTGAGGCCATGGCGCGCACATCGCCTGAATTTACATCCATCACCACCGCCGCCGCGCTTTCGCCTTCCAGCCGGTATTGCGCATAATGCTGCAGGTCATGATCCAGGGTAAGCTGTATGTCGGCCCCCTTGAGGGCATCGTTGCGCCCAAGCTCGCGCATTACGCGGCCCACGGCATTTACCTCTACCCGTTGTGTGCCCGCCACGCCGCGCAGCAGCGCGCCCTTTTCGCGCTCAAGGCCGGTTTTGCCGATCTGGAAACCGGGGCTGAGGATGAGCTGGTCGGGGTCTTCAAAACGCTTGAGATCGGCCTCGCTCACGGGGCCAACATAGCCGATAACATGGGAATAATCCTCCACCATCGGGTAGTTCCGGTTTAGCCCCACTTCGGTAATAATGCCGGGCAGGGCAGGGGCATTGGCGGAAACGCGGGCAAAATCTTCCCAGCTCAGTTGCTCGACCACCGGCACCTTTTTGGAGGGGCCAAACCGGCGCATGCTCTTGAAAATTTCCTCGCGCCGTTCCAGTGGCAGCTCGATAATGCGGGCCAGTTGCGCCAACACAGAGCGCACATCGCCCGCCTGCTCGCGGATCATAACAATGCGATAATTCGGCAGGTTTTCAGCCAGCGGAACGCCGTTTCGGTCAAACACCATGCCGCGCTCGGGTAAAATCATGCGGTCGCGGATGCGGTTTCCATCTGAAAGCAGGCGGTATTCGCTGCTTTGGGTTATCTGCAAATCCCGCATACGCCACGCGAGCGTGCCAATAACCAACCCTTGAATACCCCCCAGAACCATAGCCCGGCGCGATATCCGGCTGGCCATTTCAGGCGTGGTTTTCAAAGGGCGTTTCATCTGATTTTCCCAAGCCTATCAGGGCGGTTTGTATTGTCCGGTTTGCGCACTCTTACTATATAGTGCAAAAAAACCACCATAACAGGGTAGCAAAGCATGGTTAGCAGTGCAAATTGCAGCATGCGGCCCACCTCAAGCGATTGTGAAAAGCTGATCACTAAAAGCAGGTTTTGCAAAATGACCATAACCACTAAAAGCGCGGCCACCACTGAAAACTCCATCATCAAGCCGCGATCCTGAATGCTGCGGTAGCTAAAGCGCACGGTTTCAGAGGCCATAAGAAGCAGCACCGCCCACAGCCCTATGGGCCGCATTAACACCGCATCTGCGATCAACGCCAAACCCGCGATGAGCAAAAAAGGCGCGCTCTCCGGCTGGCGCACGACCCACGCCATAGTCAGCGCAAACAGCAGCTCTGGCGCGGGCCAGCGCGCGGGGGTAAATTGCAAAGGCAGAATAGGATAGGCGATGGCCAGCAGGCCCAGTAGCAGGTAAAGCGCGCGGTAGAGCCATATTTTGGGGGCAATATTCAATGGTCATCACCCCGCTGCGGCGGGGCTTCCATAGGCACACCATCTACCAGCGGCGGCTCATAAAGCGGCACATCTTCCAGAATTTCAGCCCCTACGAGGTCGCCGTTGCCGTTAATCTGGTCTTGTGGTGAAGCGCGCAGGATGCGCACAAACTCCAGCCCTTCAAAGTCAGCCGCTAACAGCACACGAATTTCGCCGGTGCGCGCCCGCACGATCTGGCCGATCAGCAATTCAGGTGGAAACACCCCGCCATCACCCGATGTCACCACACGCATGCCGGGCAGGGCATCATCCGGGGCATCAATAAATAGCACTTTAGGGGTCAAGGTATTATCGCCATGCACAATCGCCTTTTGCCCGGTGGGGCGAATAATTGCAGGCACTTGTGACGACACATCGCTCAAAAAAACCAGCCGCGAGGTGTGGTCGGCTACGCCCGAAATGCGCCCCACAAGCCCAAGGCCATCAACCGCCGCTTGCCCATCAAGCACACCATCCAGCGAACCAACATTAAGCAGTCCAGACTGGCTAAACGGGCTGCCGCTATCGGTAATCACCTCGCCAGTAACAAAACCCAGACTTGGGGAAAGCTGCACATTATTCAAGGCGCGCAGCTGGGCATTGGTTTGCTCCAGTTGCAACGCCGCCTCTTGCCAGCCCTTCATGCGTTGCAATTCTTGCCTAAGCTCTTGATTTCGCTCATAAATTTGGGCGTAAGACTGATAATCTGAAATAATGCGGGTAAATTGCGTAACAGGGGCCAGCGCCCATTCCATATTGGGGACAAAGCGGTCTATCAGCGCCATGCGAAAGCGCTCAACCCGTGGGCTATCAATGCGCCACAGGATAAACAGGGCAAAGAAGATAAACAGAGTCAGTCCGACAACTAGCCGCCGAACGGCCCGCCATGCGCTGCCTGTCTGCTCCGTTGCCACAATGCCCCGCTAGTTTCCGTAGTCAATAATGTGCCGAAGCTGGTTTTCAAATTCAAGCGCCTTGCCGGTACCAAGCGCCACACAATTCAGCGTTTCATCCGCCACCGAAATCGCCAGCCCTGTTTGCTCGCGCAGCGCCAAATCAAGGTCGCCGAGTAGTGCGCCGCCGCCTGTTAGCATCACGCCACGGTCCACAATATCAGCCGCCAAATCGGGCGGTGTGCTTTCTAAGGCGGCCATCACCGCGTCACAAATCTGCTGCACTGGCTCCGCGAGCGCCTCGGCAATTTGAGCCTGCGTTATTTCGGTTTCTTTTGGTACGCCGTTCAGCAAATCGCGCCCGCGAATTTCCATACTGGCCCCACGGCCATCATCCGGAATGCGCGCCGTGCCGATGGTGGTTTTAATCCGTTCCGCCGTTGAATCTCCCACCAAAATATTGTGCTGCCGCCGGAGCGACGAGATAATCGCCTCATCCATCCGGTCACCACCCACCCGCACCGAGCGGGCATACACAATATCGCCAAGCGAAAGCACGGCCACCTCGGTGGTGCCGCCGCCGATATCCACCACCATAGAGCCGGTCGGGTCGGTTATCGGCATACCCGCGCCAATCGCCGCTGCAATCGGCTCGGCTATCAGGCCAACTTTGCCCGCCCCGGCTTGCTCCACGGAGCTGCGAATGGCACGCTTCTCCACAGGCGTTGCCCCATGCGGCACACAAACAATAATGCGCGGTTTAGGCAAAAACCACGCCCGGCGGTGGATTTTTCGAATGAAATGTTTGATCATTTCTTCCGCGACATCAAAATCGGCAATCACCCCGTCGCGCATGGGCCGTATAGCTTCAATGCTGCCAGGCGTGCGGCCTAGCATCAGCTTGGCGTCTTCGCCCACGGCCAAAACCTGCTTTTTGCCATCGCGAATATGGTAAGCCACCACCGATGGCTCGTTCAGGATAATTCCCTTACCCTTCACATAAATCAGCGTGTTTGCGGTGCCTAGATCAATGGCCATATCCGCCGAGAATAAGCCGCCAAAAATGCCAACCATGTGCGAGTCCTTGCCTGTAGGAGCGGGCCAGTTTGCCCAGATGCTGCGATTAAGCCCTTATAGGCACAAGCATTAGCAGTTAAAAGGCCGCATTTCCAGCCCCCCGCGATTTCCGCAACAATTCGCCACAACCTCTACTTTGCCCAAATATCCTCAGGGGGCTGTCAGCGGCAGCGGGGGCGCGAGCCCCCCCTCCAAGCTATTCGGGCGCGGTCTTCTCCCGCCGCACCACAAGGTTGTTCAGCGCATTGATATAGGCCTTGGCCGAAGCTACCACCGTATCGGTATCCGCACTTTGTCCCGTGACTATTTTGCCGTTCTCTTCCATGCGCACGCTCACAGTCGCCTGGGCATCCGTGCCCTCGGTCACCGCATGCACTTGGTAAAGCTGCAAGCGCGCCCCATGCGGGAATACTTCCTTAATGGCCGCAAAAGTTGCATCTACAGGGCCGTCACCAGTGGCAGTTACCGCGTGACTTTCCCCGCCAATGCTCAGCACCATTTCAGCTGTTTGTGGCCCCTCGGTGCCACAGACAACCCGTAGGTTTTCCAGTTTCAACTCTCCCTCAAGTGGCCGCCCCGAGGAGGTGTTCATCAGTGCGATCAGGTCATCATCAAAGATTTCTTTCTTCCTGTCCGCCAGCTCCTTGAACCGCACAAACACATCTTTCAGCTGGTTATCCGCCAGCGAAAACCCGAGGTTTTCCAGCTTGGCCCGCAGCGCCGCGCGGCCCGAGTGCTTGCCCATCACCAATGATGTCTCGCTCAGCCCAATGTCCTCGGGCCGCATAATTTCAAAGGTTTCGGCGTTTTTGAGCATGCCGTCTTGGTGGATACCGCTCTCATGCGCGAAGGCGTTTTTACCAACAATCGCCTTGTTATACTGCACGGGAAAGCCCGACACCGTCGCCACCCGCCGGCTGATCGCCATAATTTTTGTGGTATCAATATCCGTGCGATAGGGCATAATATCATTGCGCACCTTTATCGCCATAACCACCTCTTCAAGCGCCGTATTCCCCGCGCGCTCACCAAGGCCGTTAATTGTGCACTCAATCTGCCGCGCGCCTGCATCCACCGCTGCCAAAGCATTGGCGGTCGCCATCCCGAGGTCGTTATGGCAGTGAGTGGCAAACACAATCTCGTCGGCCCCCGGCACCCGCTCCAGAAGCATTTTTATAATGTCGCCGCTTTCAGCAGGGGCCGTATAGCCCACCGTATCTGGAATATTGATCGTGGTTGCCCCGGCTTTTATCGCGATCTCGACCACACGGCACAGATAGTCATTCTCGGTCCGCGTCGCGTCCATCGGCGACCACTGCACATTATCGCACAGGTTGCGTGCGAGGGTCACGCTTTCATGAATAGCATCCGCCATTTCATCCATATTCATGCCGGTTATGGCACGATGCGAAGGCGAGGTGCCGATAAAGGTATGAATGCGCGGCAAGCCTGCATGCTTCACGGCCTCGTAAGCCCGCTCGATATCCCCCGCCTTGGCCCGCGCCAAGCCGCAAATCACCGAGCGGTCGGCGCGCTTGGCAATCTCGCGCACAGCGGCAAAATCCCCTTCCGAAGCAATCGGGAAGCCCGCTTCAATAATATCGACCCCCATCACATCCAGCATCTCGGCAATTTCGAGCTTTTCATTATGGGTCATGGTGGCGCCCGGGCTTTGCTCGCCGTCGCGCAGGGTGGTGTCAAAAATCAACACACGGGATTTATCAGTCATAGTGGTCATTCCATTGGTCCTTAGCTTTTGAGAAGTTTGGTGCGGTTTCTAGCTCCCCTGAGCGCACGCACCAACATCCTCGGCGCGCTCAGAGGCGGCTAAGGAGTAGGATTTCGGCAATGGCATGGCTGCTTTGCGAAATCAATCTATGTGGCGTCATGTTACACATGCGGGCCACTATAAGCAGGGATGTGCGGAGTTAAAGCAAAAAATGACGCCGCGATGCTTTTTTTGGTATCGCCACAAGGGCAGCCGAGCGTAGCCAGGCCACGGCCAGCGGCAGGTATTTTTGTTTTCCAACACGCAAACGCGGCGCGGCTTTAATTGCAGCTTCGGCCAATAACGTTATTATTTGAGTCTCTATAATAGGTGCAATTTCCGTCTTGGAATACAGCACTGCCATCATCATACCCACTTTGGCGCGTAGGGGCCGCCAAAAACAGGAGCACAAAAACGCCCGCAGCGGCCGCAAATTTATAGACAGTCGGGCGCTTGATGCCCTTGTCTTTCCATACTAAAAACACAGCCAGCGGTGCAAAAACCAGCGCGAGCAGGGCGTCAAACGCCACCCCGAGCACCAGAAAGGCGATCACCACGCCCCCCGTGATCATCGCCTTCGTTTGTTTTTCATAAACGTCGCCTGTCCACAGCGCATACAACCCGACGGGGAAAAAGATCAGCAGCCACGCATGAAGCAAAGTCTTGTTGTTTTTCCAGCCCGTTATGCTCATTCTCTGGCCGGTTAGTTTCCGGCCGCAGCGGCGGCTTCTTCCTCAGTGGCGGGGTTGCCATTGGCCCAGAAGCCGTCATATTCCTCACCCGAGGCGTAGCGCATCACGCCGCGCCCCTGGCGCTGGCCTTTGGCGAAAAAGCCCTCGTAAATATCACCATTGGGATATTTGGCCGAGCCTTCGCCATCAATCTCGCCACCAGCCCACATGCCGTTATACTCAAACCCGTCGGGCATGGTAATGGTGCCCATACCTTCGCGCTGGCCCGCCACGAATGCGCCGGTGTAGATGGTGCCGTCCGAGTAGGTTGCTACGCCTTGGCCATCGCGCAAACCGTCTTTCCATTCGCCGGTATATTGGTAGCCATCCTGATAGGTCATGGTGCCTTGGCCATGGTTTTTGGCGTTGCGGAACTCGCCCTCGTATACCAACCCGTTTTCATAGCGGGCAATCCCTTGGCCCTCAATCACCCCGTTTACCCACGAGCCTTCATAGGAAGAGCCGTCGGCATAAGTGATTTTGCCCTGTCCATGGGCCACGTCATTCAGGAAGCTGCCCTCATAGACCGAGCCGTCAGGATAGGAGACCTTGCCATCGCCCTCGATGCGCCCATCCACCCAGATGCCGGTATAGACATAGCCATCAGCACCCGAAAATGTGCCCAGCCCGTTGCGCTGGTCCGCAGCAAACGCGCCTTCATAGCGGTCGCCATTGGCATAGGTGGCAATGCCTTGCCCCTCGCGCTGGCCATTAACCATTGCACCTTCATAGATGTCACCATTGGCTTGAGTCAAAGTGCCGGTGCCATTTATTTGGCCGTTTTGCCATTGGCCCACATAAGTTACGCCATCGGGCAAGCTCAGCGAACCCTGACCCTCACGCACACCACGCACAATGTCGCCTTCATAGATCGCGCCGTCAGGGTAGGTGATTTTACCGCGCCCATGTTTTACGCCGTTATCCCATGTGCCTTCGTAAATATAGCCATTGGGGCTGGTCATGGTGCCGGTGCCGTGGTGAACCGCGTTCAGGAATTCTCCCGTATACACTACGCCGTTAGCATAGGTTGCGGTGCCGGTACCGGAAATTTTGCCATCTACCCAGCTGCCCTCATAGGTGCCACCGTCAGAGAAGGTGATTTTGCCTTGCCCCTCGGGGCGGCCATTTACAAAATCACCCTCGTAAACCGAGCCATTGGGGAAGCGCGCCACGCCAACACCCTCGATCCGGCCTTCCACCCATTGGCCGGAATACTCATAGCCGTTGGGTAGCCGATAGGTGCCGCGCCCGTGTTGCTTGCCGTTTAGAAATTCGCCTTCATAAATCCCGCCAGTGTCGTATTGCTTGGTTTCAACCGTGGTTTCCTGGGCCAAAACCGGCGCGCTAGCTGTGATAAATCCGAACGATACGGCACTGATGGCGACGGCACTAAGCAATAGGCGATGTTTCAACATTTCTCTCCGACAATCCGGCCTGCGGAAACCCGCATGCACTTGTTACACGAATATTAGGTCCTAACGTCGCAAGGGGCAACGGTTTTTTGCAGGGGTTTTACAGAAGAGGCTGCCACCCGCTTAATCCAAGGCCGAATATTGCCAATTAGCCTGTGTTTTAGCACAATTTTGCAATAATATTTGCATCTGCTGCCCGCGCCTTCACCGCATTGGCCATAATTTTGGCTTTAACCCCCCTCACAAACCTTTTATGAGAGGGCAAACAGCTCAGGACATCATCATGACCACCACCCGCTTTGCGCCATCCCCTACCGGATATCTTCATATCGGCAACCTGCGCGCCGCGCTGTTCAACTTTCTGATCGCGCGCCAGCAGGGCGGCACGTTTATCCTGCGGCTGGATGACACCGACCCCGCGCGCTCCAAACCAGAATATGCCGATGGCATTCGGGAAGATCTGCGCTGGCTGGGCCTAACGTGGGACCGTGAAGAAACCCAGTCGGCCCGCCTTGGCCGCTATGACGAGGTCGCGGCACAGCTCCGCGCCTCGGGCCGCTTGTATGAGTGCTTTGAAAGCCCGACAGAGCTGGACCTGAAGCGCAAAAAGCAGCTTAATATGGGGCTGCCGCCGGTGTATGACCGCGCGGCGCTGAAGCTTTCGGAGGCCGAAAAGGACGCGCTCAGGGCCGAGCGCGGCGGCTATTGGCGCTTTCAGCTCGAGCATAAGCGCATCGAGTGGAACGACGGTATTCTGGGCCCGCAAAGCATAGATGCCGCCAGCGTGTCGGACCCGGTGCTTATTCGTGCTGACGGGCAGGTGCTCTATACGCTGGCCTCCGTCACCGATGACACCGATATGGGCATCACCCATGTGGTGCGCGGGCTGGACCACGTAACCAACACCGCCACGCAAATTCAAATCATCGAGGCCATGGGCTGCGCGCTGCCAAGCTTTGCCCACCATTCCATGCTCACCGGCCCGCAAGGCGAGGCGCTTTCAAAGCGGCTCGGGGTGCTGGCGCTGCGGGATTTGCGGGCGAATGGCGTGGAGCCAATGGCGATTATTTCGCTTATGGCACGGCTTGGCTCCTCCAAACCTGTCGAGCTGCGGCAACACATTGATGAAGTGATCGAGGGCTTTGACCTGAAAGACTTTAACGCTTCGCCCACAAAATTTGACGAGGCCGACCTTGGCCCGCTAAGCGCGCGCTTTTTTCATGCCGTGCCCGTGGCGGCCATGGCCGAAGAGCTGTCGGCACGCGGCGTGCCTGCGAAAAAGCAGGAAGATTTCTGGTTGGCGATTCGGGAGAATATCAACACCCGCGCCGACATCGCCAAATGGTGGGACCTGTGCCAAAACGGCGCGACGCCTGACATTGCCGAAGACGACCTGTCCTTTGTGCGCGAAGCCTTGGCAAGCCTGCCGGCAAAACCGTTTGACCAAAGTACATGGCCAAGCTGGACCAGCGAGATGAAAGCGAAAACCGGACGCAAGGGCAAGGCCTTGTTTATGCCGCTTCGAAAAGCCCTTACAGGCGCGGCGCACGGGCCGGATATGAAGCGACTTTTGCCTCTTTTGAACGTAATACCAGAGGTTTAACGCGTTGGGTGAGCCAATGCGTTTAGGGCCGTGGTAACACCAGAAGCGTGCCAACATCAATCACGTTGGGGTTTCTGATAACCTGCGAGTTGGCCCCGTAAATTGTTGTGTAGGCCAGCGCATTGCCATAAATCGCTGACGCAATGGTCGAGAGGGAATCGCCGGCTCTGATCGTCAGCTCCCAGCGGCCATCAACGACCTGAATTCGTTTTATAATATTCAGTTCGATGGCATTGGCATTCGGATAGGCAGTCGGCCTGCCGGCATCTGTAGCCACCTCAACCACCTGCCTATTTTCAGCATAGGCTGTGTCCAACTCCAGATTTTGGCTTGCCGCTGTCAAAGCATCTATAAAGGAGCCTCCAGAAGCTTCGCTATCAGCGCTCAAGTTAGGCGCGACGGCGATATTCCGGAACAGGGTTCTAAAATCAAGCCCTCCCGCCAAAGCACCGACTTGCTGCATAAAGGCCTGCCCGAATTTATCAAATACGATCTGGGTATAATAGTCGGCCACCTGATCCATAGAAAGACCGGAGCGGGCACCCGCGTCAGCAAGCCTTGTAATTGATTCGCGAAAGCGTTTGTTAACTTTATCCTGGTCATAAATACTGCGGGTATCGGCACCTTCAACCATGTTTTGCAAGCTGAGAGTCGCGCGGTCGGCGTAATAAACCATGCGCCGCAAATCCCGCTCGGCAAGATCACTGATTTGCACCTGCGCATAGGCCAGCCTAAAGGGGTTTAGGGGCTGCAGCGCGCTTGTATCAAAGCGCGCATCTGCCGCCGCGTTTCCGGCAATGGTTATCGCCCATAACACCACATAATGTCTAATTCGCATTTCGCCTCCCGATCGAGATGAATGCATTTAGGATTCCGGGACCACCACAGACAGGCCCAGCATTAGCCAATTTTGCATTCCACCACGATAATATTTAAGTTTATCAGCAGGATACCCAACGGAAAGCAGGTTCCGTATCGCGCGAGGTGACTGACCACACCAAGGCCCGTTACAAAATAAAGCAAGGCTGGCAGCGTTCGAAAAATTCCAACTGCCATTGCCCCGTTTAACGCCGCCGAGTTGTGTTAGAATCGGCTCGAGAAAAGGGTTTTTTGCATCTGCGGTGAGCAGATTAAAAGGCAGGTTGATCGACCCGGGAATGGTGCCGGCCAGGAAAAAATTGGGCGTGCGCGCATCAATCAACATGCCATCACCCGCTTGTGCCACATTTTCCAGAAAATCGAGCAACTCCAGCTCACCAATGGTTTCAACACCATCTGCAACCGCCAGCGGCTGAATGCAGAAAGGCGGGCAGGCGCGAGAGGTTTTGGCAAAAGCGGCCGGAACGACGGCGTCATTATCCGGGTTACGCTCGATTACCAAAAACTGGTCATTCAGCTCAAGTTCGACAAAAGGCGTATCAGGCGTGATCCAAACATCCTGAGCGAAGCTTGGAAAGCCAAGCAATATCAGTGCACTGATACCCAAAAACAATGATTTTAAGTGTGGCAAAATGCGCCCCCTATTAACAATGGGTTGCCCAACATACCGGGCTTTGAATTGTAACGGTATCGGAAATTAGCAAAAAATCAAGCCATAACTGAACATTTTTTACACAAGAAATTGTTACAAGCCCCTAGAATCGTTGTGTTTGATGTAAAGTGAGCAGATGCTTATCTCGCGGATGTTTTTTGGCTTGCGCGGGCTAGAAGCTGTTGGCAAAGTCTAAGCAGATAATTTCTTGGAGAATCAGCTATGCGCTATGTGGTCGCAAAAGACAGCCGTGAAGCGGTTGCGCTCTTGAACAGCGGTGAGGATGCCCGGCTTTTGGCGGGCGGAACCGATGTTCTTGTGCGCATGAAACTCAGTGGGGAAACACCAGATTTACTTATTGATATTAAGGGCATAAGCGGGTTTTCAGATATTTCCGCCGAGGCAGGCGGCTTTCGTATTGGGGCCAGCGTGAGCGGTGCCGAAATGGGGGCGCACGTGGCCCTGAAAGCCATGTGGCCAGGCGTTGTGGAGGCGGTAGAGCTTATCGGTTCAACCCAAGTGCAGGGGCGGGCCACGATGGTTGGCAACCTGTGCAATGGCTCTCCAGCCGCCGATGCAGTGCCAGCTATGCTGGCCGCAGGCGCGCTGGCACGGGTTGAAGGGCCAGAAGGCACACGCGACATTCTGGTGGCAGATTTGCTTGAAGGGCCGGGGACAACCAAGCTTGGCAAAGCCGAGCTGATTTCCTCGGTGTTTTTGCCCGCGCGGCCCGCGCGCGCGGCGGATGCCTATTTGCGTTTCATCCCCCGCACCGAAATGGATATCGCGGTGGCCAGCGCAGGTGTAAGCCTTGTGTTGGATGGAAATGGCACAGTAACGGAGGCCACAGTGGCGCTTGGTGCCGTTGCGCCAACAGCGGTGCTGGTGCCCGATGCCGCCGCCGCGCTGGTTGGCTCAAAGCTCGGCGCGGATGCTCTGAAGGCGGTTGCCAAAGCCTGCGCCGCCGCCTGTGCCCCGATTGATGACAAACGCGGAACCGTTGAATTCCGCACCCGGGTGGCTGGCGTTATGGCAAGCCGCGCCGCCAAAACCGCCTATACCCGCGCCGGAGGTTCGCTATGAGCAAGATCCATGTAAGCACGACCGTAAATGGAGATTCCGTTGAATTCCTGTGCGAACCCGATGAAACCCTGCTTGACGTTCTGCGCGACCGGCTCAACCTGACCGGCGCTAAAGAGGGCTGCGGCACCGGCGATTGCGGGGCCTGTTCTGTCACTATTGACGGCCGTTTGGTGGCCTCTTGCCTTGTGCTTGGTGCCGAGGTTGAGGGCAGCGCGGTTGAAACGGTTGAAGGTATCGGAACCGCCGACGTGCTGCATCCGATCCAGCGGCATTTGCTGGAACACGCGGCTTTGCAATGCGGCATCTGCACCCCGGGGATTATCGTGGCGGCCAAGGCGCTGCTGGTAGAGAACCCCGACCCTACGGAAGAAGAGGTGCGCTATTGGCTGGCGGGCAATCTGTGCCGCTGCACGGGCTATGATAAAATCATCCGCGCGGTGCTTAGCGCCGCTGCTGAAATGCGGGGGGAAAGCGCATGAAACAGGATTTTAAAATTCTCGGCACGCGGCCCATCCGGCCCGACGGGCTTGATAAGGTCACCGGCAAGGCGATGTTCGGGGCGGATAAAAGCGTGACCGGCATGTTGCACGCGCGCATTTTGCGCAGCCCGCATGCCCATGCCGAGATTGTGTCGATTGATACGTCCAAAGCCGAGGCGCTGGCCGGCGTTAAAGCCGTGATCACCGGCGCTGATTTTGCCGATGTTGAAAATCGCTGGACCCGCTACACCATGCAAAACTGCATGGCGCAGGGCAGGGCGCTTTATGATGGCCACGCGGTGGCGGC
>Ga0256839_1003726_pt1 | contig 15462 bp, 13 predicted proteins | sample 354166metaG_FD_185968 | JGI IMG/M metagenome (GOLD analysis project Ga0256839, IMG submission 185968) | Hydrothermal vent microbial communities from Mid Atlantic Ridge, Atlantic Ocean - 354-166 | ecosystem: Environmental > Aquatic > Marine > Hydrothermal vents | place: Atlantic Ocean: Mid... | reverse complement strand
GTCGTCTTGCGCTTGCCCGCCATGGCTATACCGCCTGCCGCTCTGCGGCTTCGAGTTCATCGGGATGGATCAGCCGTTCGGCATCGATCAGCATCACCATGCCCTGTTCCAGGCTGACCATGCCGGTGACATAGTCGTTACCGATATGGGTACCGAGTCGTGGCGGTGGCTTGATGGCGTCTCCGTGTATGCTCAGCACATCGGATACCGCATCGACCACGACGCCCATCATGTCGCCATCCCCGCGCGACAGAACGATGACCACGGTGGTGGACAGGTACTCCACCGGTTCCACGCCGAAACGGATACGCAGATCGATGATGGGGATGATGCGGCCACGGAAATCGAGCACGCCCTTGATGCAGGGCGGCACATCGTGCATCTCGCGCAGCGGTTCCCATCCGCGGATTTCCTGTACCTTGAGGATGTCCACGCCATAGTGTTCCTGCCCCAGGGTGAAGGTCAGGTATTCCTGCTCGCCGACGCTGGAGGGGGTCATGCTCATGCGCTCAGAGCCGGCTCTTGACATCGTTTTCCACGCTGCTCAGGCAGCGCACCACGGTATCGGAACACTGGGTGACCTGGTTGAACAGTTTCTCCGCTTCGTCCTTGTCTCCGCTGTTGTATTTCTTGATGATCTCGCCGATGTAGCCGTGCATTTTCTCGTGCACGTCTTCCATCTCCTGCATGGCCGGCAGGTCGCCATAGAGCTTGAGGCCATCGCTGTAGAGCCATTTGCCCAGGTCGCAGTCCTTGTGCGACACCGCGTGGGCATCGGTGAGCGGTTCCTGGCCGTCGAGGAAATGGCGCAGACGGTTCTTCCAGGCATTGTGCTTGTTGCGCGCAAGGGCGAAGTCCAGCGTCGAGCCTTTCTTCTTCTCCGAGGCCTGGGTGTTGAAGAACTGCATTTGCCGCGTCATGATCTTGGCCTGTTCCGACATGTTGGTGCTGGCCGCCGAGGCTTCTTCGGCCAATGCGGCATTCTGCTGCGTGAGATCGTCCATGCTGGTGATGGCCGTGCTGACCTGATCGACGCCTTGGGCCTGCTCGGAACTGGCGGCGGCGATCTCGGCAACGATGTCCTTCACCTTGCGCACGCCGTTGACGATTTCATCGAGCTTCTCGCCGGATTCGTTGACCAGCTCGGTGCCGGCCTGCACCTTCTTCACCGAGTCGTTGATCAGTTCCTTGATCTCCTTGGCGGCGGTGGCGCTGCGCTGGGCCAGATTGCGCACTTCGGTGGCCACCACGGCAAAGCCGCGCCCCTGTTCGCCGGCGCGCGCCGCTTCCACCGAGGCGTTAAGCGCCAGCAGATTGGTCTGGAAGGCGATCTCGTCGATGACGCCGATGATCTCGGCAATGCGCGCGCTGGACTGGTTGATCTCTTCCATCGCGCCGACCGCCCGTTCGACCACCTGGCCGCCGGCATCGGCGGTCTGGCCGGCATCGGTGGCCAGCTGGTTGGCGTGGGCCGCATTGTCGGCATTCTGCTTCACCGTGGAAGTGATCTGTTCCATGCTCGATGCCACCTCTTCCAGCGCCGCTGCCTGCTGCTCGGTACGGTTGGAGAGGTTGTGATTGCCCTGGGCGATCTCGTTGGAGCTGCTCTCGATCTGCACCGCCGATTCGCGGATGTCGGAGACGATCTCGCGCAGCCGTTCGATGGTGCCATTGACATTGTCCTTGACCTGGCCGAACAGGCCATCGTAGGCACGGTCGATGGTGGCGGACAGGTCGCCGTTGCGCATGCCGCCCATCACGCTGTTGATGTCGGTGAAGGTGGCTTCGAGCACATCCAGCATGCCGTTGAGGTTTTCCGCCAGCTGACGGAAAAAGCCCTGCTTGCCGTCCATCGACAGACGCGTGCTCAGCTGCCCGGCCTGGGCGGCGGTGACCAGCTCGTTGAGCTCCTGCTCGATGGCCACTTCGGCGGTGCGGTCCTGCCACTCGGCCACGGCACCGATGCGGCGCCCGTCGGCATCGTTCACCGGGGCGGCGATCACCCGCAGATAGCGGCCACCGACGCGAATGTCGGCGGTGTGCGCGCCAGTGAGGCGATCCAGCATCGCGCGCTGGTGTTCCGGGTTCTTGTGGAAGATGTCGATGTTGCTGCCAACCAGGGCACTGGCATCGAAGTCGGGAAGGTCCTTGCGGATGTCATGTTCGGCTTCGCGGAACATCTTTTCGATGGCCGGATTGATGTAGACGATGGTGTAATCGGCATCGGTGACCATGACATTCGACGACACGCTGTCCAGCGCGGTCTTGATGCGCTCGCCCTTGACCGCCTGCTCGCGGGCATCCATGACATCGAAGGCCAGCCTGACCTGGGTGGAGAACACGCTGCGCATCATGTCACCGACATCGTCCGGCCGGTCGATGCGCACCCAGTCGAAATAATTGCCGTTGGAGATGTTGAACAACTGGTCGCGCAAATACTGCATCGGCTTGCTGTTGTTGCGGGTATTGACCACCCCGATGGCCAGGGTCAGCAGCGCACCGGTGATCAGCGTCCAGCCGACCGCGGCGGACGAAAGCATGCCCTGGGTCAGCATCAGGCCCATGCCCAGCATGAACAGCGAGACCAGTGCCACGCTGCCATACAGCCAGGTGGTGGTGTGGATGCCACGCACGCGCTCGACGAACTTCTGCCATCCGGTCTTTTCCAGCGTGGCCCTGCCGGCGCGCACATCGGCATAAAGGGCCTCTGCCTGGCGGATTTCCTCATCGGTGGGGCGGGTGCGCACCGACATGTATTCGACGATTTTCCCGTTTTCGAAGATCGGCGACACATTGGCGTTGACCCAGTAGTAATCGCCGTTCTTGGCGCGGTTCTTCACCGGCGCTGTCCACGGCAGACCGGACTTGAGGTCACGCCACAGCCATTCGAAGGCTTCCGGCGGCATGTCCGGATGGCGCACCACATTGTGGTTCTTGCCGATCAGCTCTTCCTCACGGAAGCCACTGATGTCGATGAAATCCTGGTTGACATAGGTAATGATGCCCTTGAGGTTCGTCTTGGAGACGAGTATCGACCCCTCGCGCATCTTCACCTCATTCTGGGTGACGGGTTCGTTGATCTTCATGAGGCAACTCCGGTTGCTGAAGCAGGTTTCTGGTTGAACGGAGGCATCAGAATTCCTCCCAGTCGTCATCGTCGAAGACGGGTTCCGGCTGAGCACCGCCCGACGCGGCCGTGGCGGCCGTCGGCAGCGGCGTCACCGTGGCCGGCTCGCTGCGGGGCTCCGGCGGACTGGAGGCCGAAGCCTCCACTGTGGGCGTGTCCAGCGTCACCACGGTCGATTCAAAGTGGGCATCCAGCGTGAAGAAGGCCAGTCGCTCGCTCATCCGCTCGCTGCGCTGCACCATCGACTGGCTGGCGGCCGAGGTCTGCTCGGCCAGCGCCGCATTCTGCTGGGTGGTTTCATCCATGCTGGTAACCGCCGCGTTGACCTGTTCGATACCCGCTGTCTGTTCGGCACTGGCGGCGGCGATCTCGCCGACGATGTCTCCGACCTTGCGGATGCCGTTGACGATCTCCTGCAGGGTGTCGCCGGACTGATTGACCAGTTCGGAACCGGCATTGACCTTGCCGACGCTGTCCTGGATCAGTTCCTTGATCTCCTTGGCGGCGGTGGCGCTGCGCTGGGCCAGGTTGCGCACTTCGGTGGCGACCACCGCGAAGCCGCGCCCCTGTTCACCGGCGCGCGCCGCTTCCACCGAGGCGTTGAGCGCCAGCAGGTTGGTCTGGAAGGCGATCTCGTCGATGACACCGATAATCTCGGCGATCTTCTCACTGGAGCGGTTGATCTCTTCCATCGCCTGCACCGCCCGGCTGACCACTTCGCCCCCGCGGTTGGCGCTCTGGCGGGCATCTTCGGCCAGCTGGTTGGCGAGTTGGGCGTTGTCGGAGTTCTGCTTTACGGTACTGGTGATCTGTTCCATGCTCGACGCCGTCTGTTCCAGCGCCGAGGCCTGATGTTCGGTGCGCGCCGACAGGCTGTTGTTGCCTTCGAGGATCTCGCGCGCGGTGGCCGAGACCTCCTGGGCCGAGGAGCGGATCTCGCCGACAATGCCGGACAGCCGCTCGACAGTCTCGTTGACACTCTCGGCGACGGCGCCAAAGGCACCCGAGTAGTCGTTCTCGATGGTCTGGGTCAGGTCGCCCCGCGACAGTGCCGACATCACCACATTGATGTCGTCCATGGTGTTGCCGATGGTGGCCACCATTTCATTGATGCTTTCCGACAGGCGCAGGAAGAAGCCCTGCTTGCCGCTGGTGTCGATTCGCCGGTCGAGACTGCCCTGCTGTACCGCACGCACGATCTCCTGGATCTCCGATTCGGTGTTCACCTCATGGGTGCGGTCCATCCACTCGACCACGGTACCGAGGCGTTCGCCCTGCTCGTCGAGCACCGGGTTGGCGATGAAGGACATGGTGCGGCCGCCAACATGGAATTCGGCCCGATGCTCGCCCGACAGCCGTTCCAGCAGGCGCTGCTGGTGCTGCGGCTGCTTGTGGAAGCGGTCGATGCTGCTGCCGACGATCTCGCTGGCGCGGAAATCCGGCAGTTCCTTTTTCAGGTCCGGCTCGATATCGGTGAACAGGCTGCGCGCCGCATCGTTGATGTAGATGATGTCGTTGTTCTGGTCGGCCACCATCACACTGGCACTGACATTGTCCAGTGCCTGGCGGACGCGGGCATTGGCGCGTGCCACCCGCCCCTCTTCCTCGCCGCGCTGGCGCAGATCCTGCTGCATGGTGTCCAGCGATTCGAGCAGGTGACCGAACTCGTCACGGCTGTCGGCCTCGATACGGTTGTCGAGGCGACCGGCGGCGATGGCGTCCATGACCCGTGTAATCCGTGCCACCGCGCGGGCGATGCCGCCGGAAATCAGCCACCACAACAGTACCGTCATCAGTACCGCGAGCAGAGACACCAGCAGAACGCCCCACATGTTACGCCGCGCCGCATCCAGAGCATCATCCACGCGTGCGAGTATGTCGCCGGTGAGACGATCGCCGACCTCGACCAGCGCCGCGATCTTGGCGTTCTGGGCCTGCCTCCATTCCTCGGGGTCGATATTGAATGCACCATAGTCCGCGGCCATAAAGGCCTTGTCACGCAGTGTTTCGGCCTGGCTGACGGCCGCTGACTGCATCTTTTCGAGGAACAGCTCGCGCAGCGGCCGATCGGCGGCATCGAGGAACAGCTTGCGGTAGACCGCCTGTTCGTTCACCGCCCGGGTGAATTCGGCAAACTCGCGGCCAACGAACTGATCGCGGTCGAACACGTTGTAGAGCACATGGCGTTCTTCTTCGGCCAGGGTCTTGAGACGAACGAAACTGCCATAGGCACTGCTGGCGAGGGTCAGGTCCTTGTCCAGACTCAGCTTTGGCAACAGTTCCACCAGGTTCAGCAGCCGATCGCTCAGTTGCGGATAAAACTCGGACAGCCGACTGCGCTTGAGGCGCGCCTTCTGCAACTGAGCGCGCAGCTCGGGCAGTTTCGCGCGCAGCTCCATGGCCGCCTGCAAGCGTTCCGCGAACTCTGCGGGCAACCCCTGCCCCTGCAACGCGTCCAGGCGCTGATCCACGCTGTCGAAGGCCTGATCGGTCGCGTTCACGGCGGCCTGCACTGCCTCACCGTGCCGTTTGCCGCGGGCCTTGAGGTAACGGCTGGCGATATCGAATTCGTCCATCAGCCGGTCTTCGGCAAGACTTACTGCCACCGCCATGTTCACCAGCTCGGCCATGCGTTCGGCGTCATCGGCCCGACGGCTGGCATGGGAATAGAGCAGAGCCGAGAACCCCAGCAGCGCCAGCAGGGGCACCACCAACATCAGGACCAGCTTGTGCTTGAGTGTGAGGTTGCGTATTGGATTCATGATCTTCGACTCATGTTGCGGGATGCCATCAGGCTTCCTCTTCTTCCGGTGGTGGATCATAGAGATCCGGGTGGCGCATGAAGGCATCGACAGCAAACAGCATCACCATGCGCCCGCCCACATCCACCAGACCCTGGATGAAGGCGGTATCGACACGGTCGCCAAAATCCGGTGTCTTTCGAATGTCGCCGGTGCCGGTGTTCATCACATCGGAGACCTCATCGACGACGATGCCGCAGATGCGCTCCTCGCCTTCCATCGCATTGCGCAGAATGATCACCACGGTGGTGGCGTCGTAGCCAGCCCGGGCCTGGCGCATGCGCTGACGCAGGTCGATCACCGGCACCGCGGTGCCGCGCAGGTTGAGCACGCCCTTCACATAGGAAGGCGTGTTGGGCACCCGGGCCACCTGTTCCCAGCCGCGGATCTCCTGCACATTCAGTATGGGTACGCCATAGTCCTCGTCGCCGACCCGGAAGGTGAGGTACTGATCGACGGCAGAGATCTGCTTGAGGTCTTCGGCGATATTGTGTTCGCTCATGTCGGTCATTTCAGGCGGCCCGCTCCTGTTGCAGTTGCAGGTTCTTGTTCAGCTTGAGGATACCGGGCATGTCGAGTATCAGCGCCACCGAGCCGTCGCCGAGTATGGTCGCGCCGGAGAAGCCCTCGATCTTCTTGTAGTTGGCCTCCAGCGACTTGATCACCACCTGTTGCTGACCCAGCAGGTCGTCGACGAACAATCCGACATGCTCGCCCTCGGCTTCCACCACCACCAGCAGTCCTTCTTCCAGGGGTTTCGCGCCCTGGTCTGCGAAACCGAAGATCTCGTACAGCTTGATGATCGGGATGTATTCGTCGCGCAGGCGGAAGGTCTCGCCCTGACCTCCGACGCGCGACACCTGCTCCTGCTTCACCTGCAGGGATTCGACGATGGAAATGATCGGGATGATGTAGTTCTCGCCGCCGACGGTGACCGTCTGGCCATCGAGAATGGCCAGTGTCAGCGGCAGGCGGATGGTGATGGTGGTGCCGACGCCCAGCTCCGAATCGATCTCGACATTGCCGCCGAGTTCCTGGATGTTGCGCCGCACGACATCCATGCCGACGCCACGCCCGGACACATCGCTGACCACCTCGGCGGTGGAAAAGCCGGGCATGAAAATGAGTTCGTAGATCTGCTGGTCGGTGAGCCGGTCGTCCTCGCTGACCAGGCCGCGTTCGATGGCCTTGCCCAGCAGCTTGTCCTTGTCCATGCCGCGGCCGTCGTCCTTGATCTCGATGACGATATTGCCGCCCTGATGGTAGGCATTCAGCTCGATGGTGCCGGTTTCCGGCTTGCCGGCGGCCACCCGTTCCTCCGGCATCTCGATGCCGTGGTCGAGGCTGTTGCGCACCAGGTGCACCATGGGATCACCGATCTTCTCGATCACCGTCTTGTCCACTTCTGTGGTTTCGCCTTCCAGCCGCAATTCGATCTTCTTGCCCAGCTTGCCCGAGAGGTCACGCACCAGCCTCGGGAAGCGCGAGAAGGTGAAGCTGATCGGCATCATCCGCACCTGCATCACGCTTTCCTGGAGTTCCCGGGTGTTGCGTTCCAGCTGCATCAGTCCGTCGAGCATTTTTTCGATGTCCTGCGGGGTCACCGCCTGGCGGTCCTCGATCTTTTCGCCGAGCAGGCCGAGCATGGACTGGGTGATGACCAGCTCGCCGACCATGTTGATCAGGGCGTCGATCTTGCCGGTCTCGACGCGGATCGAGCTTTGCGCGCTGCCGCCTCCGCCCCGGCGTTCGCTCTTGCGGCGGTCGCTCTGGCGCCGGTCCGCGCCCTTGGCGCCCTGGTCTTCGGCGCGGCGCTGGGGAATCATCTGGCGTTCTTCGGAAGCCGGGGCCGGGTTGTCCGAAGCCGCGGTCTGCACCTCTTCGATGGACAGTTCGCACAGGTCCTCGACCCAGGCAAAAACCTCCTCGATCTGTCCCTTTTCGACATCACCGGTCAGTGTCATCGTCCACTGCAGATAACAGTCTTCCGGCTCCAGCTGCTCGAAATCCGGCACGCGGCTGAGATCGATTTCCGACTCCAGCTCACCCAGTTCCCTCAATTCACGCAGCAGCGGCAACGGGTCGTTGGCGGTCTGAAACAGGCGGGCTTCCGGCTTGAAGACAATGCGCCACTGACCGGCGGCCGGAGCAGCATCGGGCGCAGCTGCCGGAGATTCGTTTGTGGCAGGCGCTGTCCCGCTGTTGGCCAGCTCCTGCTCCAGTTCCCGCTGATGTTGCCGCACCCGTTCCGCATCGGCTTCGTCACCGGCCTGGGCCGCTTCGAGCATTTCACGCAGACAATCCACGGAACGCAGCAGGATGTCGGTGTTGTCCTGCGTCACTTCGCGCTTGCCGTCGCGCATTTCGTCGAGCAGGGTTTCCATGACATGGGTGAAATCGGCGATCGCCTTGAACCCGAATGTGCCGGACCCGCCCTTGATGGAATGGGCAGCGCGGAAAATGGCGTTGATGGTTTCGTCGTCGGCGCTGCCCGGCTCCAGTTCCATCAGACCCGATTCCATGACTTCCAGTCCTTCGAAACTCTCTTCGAAGAAAACCTGGTGAAACTGAGCCATATCGATGGACATGCAACTGCCTCCGTAGGGATTGCGCACACTGTTTATAGTGCAAGGTTGCGGGGTTTTCCGTGATTTTTCGGACCCGCGACGCTTTCCGACGCGATTGGCCCGGCCCAGTCAGAATATCGACCGGCACGGCAAAAGCTTGAGCTTGGGGGTATAATGGCGGGCTTTCCCGTTTTCCGATCACCCTTCATGAACGAAGCACACACTGTTTCATCCCGCATCCGGCATGCGGTGCCGGTCGGTCCGGTCATCATCGGCGGCGGACACCCGGTGGTGGTTCAATCGATGACCAATACCGATACCGCCGATATCGAGGCCACCACCCGGCAGGTGATCGAACTGGCCGAGGCCGGCTCCGAGCTGGTGCGGCTGACGGTCAACGACGAAGACGCCGCAGCTGCGGTACCGCACATCGCCGACCGCCTCGATCGCGCCGGCTGCAACGTGCCCCTGGTCGGGGATTTTCATTTCAACGGCCACAAGCTGCTGGCACGGCACCCCGCCTGCGCCGAACGGCTGGCCAAGTTCCGCATCAATCCCGGCAATGTGGGCCGTGGCAAGCACCGTGATGCCCAGTTCACGACGATGATCGAGCTGGCCTGCGCCCTCGACAAACCGGTGCGCATCGGGGTCAACTGGGGCAGCCTGGATCCGCAGGTGCTGGCCCGTCTGCTCGACGACAATGCCGCCCGCAAGACCCCTCTGCCGGTGGAGACCATCAACCGCCAGGCGGTGATCCGCTCGGCGCTGGAGAGCGCGCGCATGGCACAGGACATCGGCCTCGGCGCCGACCGCATCGTGATCAGCTGCAAGATGAGCCGGGTGGGTGATCTGGTGGCGGTCTATCGCGATCTGGCCGCCCAGTCCCGCCATGCGCTGCACCTGGGGCTGACCGAGGCCGGCATGGGCGACAAGGGCATCATTGCATCTACGGCAGCGCTTTCGATCCTGCTTGGCGAAGGCATTGGCGACACCATCCGCATCTCTCTGACCCCTGAGCCGGGTGCCGGGCGCAGTCGCGAAGTGAAGGTGGCCCAGGAAATCCTGCAGGCGCTGGAGCTGCGTTCCTTCACGCCACGGGTGGTGGCCTGTCCCGGCTGCGGACGCACCAGCAGCGACTATTTCCAGGTACTGGCGCAACAGATTCAGGCGCAACTGGATGCGGCGATGAGCGACTGGCGCAGCCGCTACCCCGGCGTGGAATCGATGAATGTGGCGGTCATGGGCTGTGTGGTCAACGGCCCCGGCGAGAGCAAGCACGCGAACATCGGCATCAGCCTGCCGGGCAGCGGCGAGACACCGGTGGCACCGGTGTACGAGGACGGTGAAAAAACGGTGACGCTGAAGGGCGACGGCATCGCCGAAGCCTTCATGGAGCGAGTCAGGGCTTATGTGGAGCGCCGCTACGGCAGCAGCTGAGGGCCTGGGAAATCAGTCGACCTGTTCGAGGGCGCAGGCGATCAGCCAGCGGCGTTCGCCTTCTTCTTCGACCGCATCGCAACGCAACACCCGGGCACGGGCCGACATCGGCGGGGTAATCGCATTGACCGGCGTCAGCACCAGCGTCAGACGCTGCTCCGGCTGCAGCTCTTCCGGGGCCACGAACAGCATGCCGCGCGCGCTGAGGTTGCGCACCCGCCCCTGCTTTCGCTCGCTGTCGCCTTCCCGCTGGTAGTCCAGTGCGCTGTCCAGGGACATGCGGTGAAAATCCCTTTTTTCGGAAAACTCGCTCATCGCGGGCTACTCGATATCGAACAGCTTGCCGAAGTTGGCCACATCGAGGATCTTGCGCACTTCCGGCGACGCATTGACGATGCGGATGCGCGCTCCCTCGCCGCCCGCGTGCTCGCGCAAAAGCAACAGCATGCCCAGCGCGGAACTGTCGAGATAGTCTGCGCCGGAAAGGTCCACGATGTACTCGACACCGACGCCCGGCGTGTCGACATAGGCGGACCGGAAATCATCGTAGAGTTGAAAATCGAACTTGCCGGACACCGCGATGGTGACCTTTTGTCCATTGTCGGAAACCGTACTCGTTATCGACATGTCATTGTCCCTGGGTAGTCAGTTCTGTTTTGGAAATGCACTGAGCTTAGCAGCTCGATGCGGAAATGAAAGCCGCCCCATTCTGCCACAGGCGGCGTTGAGTCAAAAGAATTCGACATCGCCCTCTTCCATGCTGTTCTGGCTGACCGCCTTGTTCAGCGGGCGTTCCCAGTCGGCTTTCAGCGCTGCGATCTCCTGGCTGAATTCCTCGACCAGCTGGTGCACCCGCTGGCGGCTCGCCTGGCCAGGATCCTGCCTCAGGCCATCCGCGGTCTCGCGCAGGCGGTGGGTGAGCTGCTCCAGCCGCTGCACATGGTCGTCGCTGTAGGCCACCAGCTGGGTGACCACATCCTCGAACTGCAACGAACGCACGGCAGTACCCACCGCCTGCCCAATCTCGCCATTGATGGCGCCCAGCCGGGACACCTGCTCGTCGATGCGGCGATTGTAGCTCTCGATCGCATCGAGCATGTCATCGACACGGGTCTTGGCCTCGATGGTGCTGTTCATGTCGCGCGATGCCATGCCCGCCATCAGCGCCTTGGCGCCGTCAATGTCCTGCTGTGCCCGCGACACCACGCTGCCGATCTCCTCACTGAAACGGTTCGAATTCTGCGACAGCTTGCGCACCTCGTCGGCCACCACTGCAAACCCCCGCCCCGCCTCGCCGGCACGCGCCGCCTCGATGGCCGCATTGAGCGCCAGCAGGTTGGTCTGGTTGGCGATGCCACTGACATCTTCGAGCAGTTCGAAGGCCTTGCTCATGTGACGCGAGACATCGTCGATCGCATGCACCATGCGCATGCTGTTCTGGCTGGTGGTGACGGTGAGGTCGATGAATTCCTGCAACAACTGATGGGTCTCACTGATGAAGCGGTTCATGTCGAAACCGGCTTCGGCGGTTTCTTCCCGCCCCCCGGAATCCGGCTCATGATCGACCAGCGCATGCACCAGCAGGGATTGCTGCCGGGTCTGCTCATCGAGTTGCTGAAAGCTGCCGCTGAGGCAGCCCGAAGCATCGGTGACCACGGAACGGATCTGGCGCAGCGCATCCTGAACTTCGCGCGACTGCTCCTCAACCAGCGCGGTCAGGTCGGTAAACAGGCCGAGCAATTCGGTAGTGCCCTGTTCCTGTTGCTGCTGTTCCTGCTGCCGATCGTTGTTGTCATGACGTGATTCACGCAGCAGCGAAGCCATCAATCCCACGCACAACAGCAACGCCAGCACCGAATCGACACCCGGCGCGGACACCACCCAGTCGGCAATCAGGCCCAGCAGCGCCAGACCCGCCAGCCAGTGCAGCGGGTGTTGTTTCAGGCTGTCGGGCATCAGGCCGCTCATGAGGACGACACCACGCGCCCATAGAGCAGATCATCGGCCAGTCGGCGGTAATCTTCCGCGCCATTGCTGCGCCGGCTGTAGTCGAAGATCGACTTGCCGAAACTGGGACTCTCCGCCAGCGGCGCGTTCTCGCGCACCACCGTGGCCAGCAGCTTGTCGGGAAAATACTTGATCAGCTTGTCTCTCACCTGGTTGGCCAGCCGGCGGCGCACGGCAAAACGGGTCAGGGCGATCCACATGCGGATGGGTTTTTTCATAAAGCGTTCCGCGCTGCTGAGGGTGCGCAGCAACTGCGAAAGCCCGTGCAGGGCCAGGTAATCACCGGAGACGGGGATCAGCACCTCGTCGGCGGCGAACAGTGCATTGAAATTGAGCAGGCCTGAATTGGGCGGGCAGTCGATCATCAGCAGGTCGTATTCGGATTCGACGGCGGCCAGTTTCCGCCCCAGCACTTCGGCGCGTTCCCGGCCCTGGGCGGCCAGCCGTTCGATCTCTCCGAGGCGGTAGCCCGCCGGCAACAGGTCGATGCCGTCACGCGCCTCGACCCGCAGTTCGGGCAATTCCGCATCATCGAAGAACAGCGCATCCACGCCCTGCAGGCCCGGCTCGGTCACCCCGAGACTGACCGCGAGATGCCCTTGCGGATCCAGGTCGATGCACAGCACCTTCAGCCCCTGATCGGCATAGGCGCTGGCCAGGTTGAAACAGGTGGTGGTCTTGCCCACGCCGCCCTTGTGATTGAGTATCGCCAGTCGGCGCACGCATGCCTCCGCGTCCGGTCAGTTGCCGAGGGCTTTCTTGATGACGGCCAGCAGCTGGTCAGGGTTGAAGGGCTTGACGATCCATCCGGTGGCGCCCGCGTTCTTGCCCGCCATCTTCTTGTCGGAGGAGGACTCGGTGGTCAGCATCAGCAGCGGCGTAAACTTGTAGTTGGGCAGCTTGCGCAACTCGCCAATCAGGGTGATGCCGTCCATGTTCGGCATGTTGACATCGGTCAGCACCAGATCGAAGCTGCCGCTTCTGGCCAGATTGAGGGCCGCAACCCCGTCTTCCGCCTCGGTCACCTGGTGCCCGGCGCTCTTCAGGGTAAAAGAAACCATCTGTCTCATCGAGGCCGAATCATCGACAGCCAGTATTGAAGCCATTGCCTACTCCTGAATCTGTGTTGAAAGTGCCGCCCCCCGCCGGGGCGACTGAATGACAGTACCGAATATAGCAGCAATTTCGGGCTTTGCTGCCGCGGCGCGGATTTTTACCGCCGGGGAGCGATCAGCCGATGACCACCTGGTGCTTGCCGCTCTTCTTGGCCCGGAACAGCGCCTCGTCCGCGCGCTTGAAAAAACGCGGAAAATCGTCACCGGCCTGCAACATGGTCAGGCCCACGCTCATGCCGAGAGCGCCATCGATGGCAAAGGCTTCCATGTTCATTGACAGCACCTGCTCAAGGATGCGGTGGGCCACATCGATACCGCCCTGGATGTCGGTATGCGGCAGGGCAGCGACGAATTCATCGCCGCCATAGCGGAACAGCATATCGGTGTCCCGCAGGCAGGCGCGAATCAGCTCGGCCACGCGGACCAGTACCCGGTCGCCGATATCATGGCCGTATTCATCGTTGATGCGCTTGAAGCCGTCGAGGTCGAGGATCATCATCGCCAGACGGTGGTCGTGGCGCTTGGCCAGACGGATCTCGCGCGGCAGCAGTTTTTCCATCGCCGCCCGATTGTTGATGCCGGTCAGCGGGTCGCTGTAGGCGGAAGTGATCGCCGTGTGGTAGAGCAAGGCGTTGCGCAACGGATAGACCAGCGAACACAACAGATCCTCGAACTGGCACACTTCGTTGCTGCCGAAAGGCTGATCGCGGTAGAGCGTCAATTCACCAAGATCCATCTGCTGGATGGTCAGCCGGTACTGCAGGCTGTGCCGGTCGATCTTGCCCTCGCGGATCGGCTCGGCCACCTGTTCCGAGGTGTAGCGGTAACTGTTGTGGGGCACCATCGGCTGGATTTCGTGGGAGAATACCTTGAGGATATCCTCGAGGTTGAGATGCCGGGACAGCAGATCCGACAATTGCAGGATCTTCAGGTACTGCTTGTCGCTGACAACCTGCTCCGGCTTGCGCGAATCGAGGGCGATGACCTGGGGGTGATCCGAACCGGTTTTACCCAGTGATGTGATATTGGACATGATGAAGCTACTCTGACAGTGCGTACATGGAAGTGCAGAAACCATGCGAAGATCATGCCATGACGGATAATCCCATGTTTTCAATGACTTGCAGAAACAACAAGTCAGAGAGATCGAAAAACGACAAAATCATGTCGCTTTCCGCTCCGAAATGCCGCATGTATGTGGCGTTTGCTCCCCTTGAGGCTCAGGATTACCGACCAGTGGCCGATAGATCGGGGTGCAGACGCTGTATTCACCGCCGTGTGCCGCCCCAGGCCAGCCTGCCGGCGGCAAGAACTTTCCCCTAGCCGGAGCCCGCTTGCCCAATGGCCACCCCGATCAACCGCAGCAGCAGCACGCCCGTCGACCTCCTGCAAGTCGTTTCCGGGGACGACAAGGCGCGCCCCCTGCTGCAACGGCTGCAGCAGCTCGGCTCCTTCCAGGCACAGGTGGTACTGGCTCAAGGTCGTCAGATCCTGCTGGATACCGCTTTCGGACAAGTGCGCGGCGAACTGGCGCAGATGGCGCGCGGAACCACGCCAGCGCTGCAGCCCGGCGACCGCATCGAAGCCAGCCTGAATCAGGGCGAAGGCCCGCCCCGATTGCGCATCCGCAGCCACCAGCCGCTGCAGATCACCCTGCGCCAGCCCGGTCTGTACCAGCGACTGCAACAGTTGGATCAGCCCCTGCTGGCCGCGCGCGTCAGCGGTCAAGGCGAACTCCACAACCTGCTGCAAGTCGGGCGTGAGAGCGTTCAAATCCCACGCCAGGAGTCGCTGCGGACCGGCGACACCCTGTTGCTGCGCCCAGGACCCTCGACCGGTCAGGTTGTCGCCACGCGTATTCAGCCCCTTCCCCTGCTCCGGCAGGCCCTGTCGCAACTGCTGCCACAACAGGCTGCCGCGCTGTCCGGCCACGGCGACGGCTCCGAATATTCCTTGAGCCGGCTGCAGCAATTGGCGCGGGTACTGCTGGCCGCCACCGGCAGTGGAACCCGCGCCGCCGAGACGGCTCAAAGCCCCACCCCAGGCCGACCCGTCACAACGCCCGGCCCGCAGGTACCCGGCACTCCGCCCGCTCAGCGGACAGACACCGCCGTTGAAACCGGGACCCGCAGCCCAGCGCCTCAGTCCGGCAACCTTCCGCCGCCGACCGCCAGCCGTTCCGCGCGGCCTGCGGAGCCGCCACTCGTGCAGGGGACACACGCCCAGCCGGAATCGCCCGCGAAGACCGCGGAAGCACGGGCACCGGGACCCGCACACGGGGCCCGCGTGTCACAGACGCCGGTGAACGGAGCCGAGCCAGCCGTGACGCCGCCACGCAGCGACGGACCGGCGCCGTCGCGGCTGCAGGCCTTGCTCGAACCCCTGATGCGGCTGGCCATCGACCCTGC
>Ga0256839_1003725_pt1 | contig 15462 bp, 14 predicted proteins | sample 354166metaG_FD_185968 | JGI IMG/M metagenome (GOLD analysis project Ga0256839, IMG submission 185968) | Hydrothermal vent microbial communities from Mid Atlantic Ridge, Atlantic Ocean - 354-166 | ecosystem: Environmental > Aquatic > Marine > Hydrothermal vents | place: Atlantic Ocean: Mid... | reverse complement strand
TGTTTTTACAGTTCGTCATTTTCTTCCATCATCTGTGGCGCTGTTCGTTTCCTTGGAGATCTTGCTCTCCTTGGTGGTTTCAATTTAGGAGGTTTAGCCTGCTGTGGGCGCGGTTTTCTTAACGGTAATTCTTTGCGATTAGCGCCCCGCCTGACAATTACTTTATCGTCCAGAACATCATCTACATCCCAACCTTCAACATTATCTCCTTTCCTGGCCCGATAATTTTTTTGTTTTAGTTTATCTCTAAGCATAGCAGTTACCCCTTCGGGCGTTTCCACTACTCCGGTCAATTCCAGTTCAATATTTCCGGTAAATTCTTCTGTCGGTGTATCATTGGTTTCTTCTACCGGTTTTCTCCCTTCGGTAAATAATGGCCGATTAACCATATGAGAATAACTTTCCAGCGTTTTTTCCGCTAATTTGATCTCGGGCAATGTTTCAACTTCATCTTCAACTTCATCAATATCTTCAATTGAAGTCAGCAATTCTCGATATGAATATTCTGCATATACCCACTCTGCAATGGCTATCACAGCCAACACTGCACAAACCGCAAGCAACAACGATATCAGTTTAATATTCAAGGCTGTCCAGATTGTCTTCATGATTTAATTCTCATAAAACTGGCTACCTGAAAATTAACATTCATTTTATTACTGGGCTCTATTTTTCGGGTTTTCCTGTTACGCCGCCCTCTTACCGGCCTAATATCCATTTCCTCAACAATCATCAAGGGTTTTGACATCTCGATATCATACAAAGCTCGGCGCAAATGCTCGATAGTGCCATTCATTCTGACTTTAACGGTAATACGGGTTATATCTTCTTCGGTTTTACTGGGTAATACCTGGGTGCTGGTTAATTGTCCTCCGGCTGCCGAAATAGCTGTTTTTATAAACTTTTGTAGATCGGCAGATGCCAATGCCTCTGTCTCGCGAGTATTAAAATATTCCTGTTCGGCATATTGTTTTTTTACATTCTCCGCATTGGCTTGCACCTTGTCTTTACTGGCAATCACTTCCTTGTAGCGTTTCAATCGAAAAGCCAGGTCTTGTTTGGTTTCATTGTAGTCCAGGCCGGCATTGATTAACGGCACAATCACTATCAAAATCACAAACAGCACCACAACGCCCAAAAGGCCTAAGGCTACCCAACGTTTTTGCTGTTTATTCAGTTGGTCCAACATTCTTATTTCCTTTACTGATTTCGGCAGAAATCTGAAAACGCTCCAGACCGGTTCTTCTGTCTTGTGTAACCGGAGATACAAATCGCACACTATCAAACAAATCAGATTCTTCTAACAAGCTGATTAATGAGGAAGCAGAGGGCGACTGGCCTTGAATCTGTAATTTTCGTTTTGAATACCGTAAATGCTTTAGCCAGGTGTCATCAGGGATCAACTTACTAAGAACTTCCAGCATTTCGAGCATCGATGCTGAATTAGTTTTCTTTTCCAATAATCGAGCTGTTTTTTCCTGAAGCTGCTCAATTTCATTCCGTAATTCTTCAACCTCTGCCGCATCTTTGGCAACATCCTTAATTTGTTCATTCAGTTGCTCAACTGCTGTGGCCTCTTTCCAGACCGGAATCACCAAAACAGCTGCCAATAAGATCAACAACAAACCAATGACACCATAATTTATGCCTTGCGCAAAAACATTTTCCTGCGCTCTGGCCCATGGCGGCAATAAGTTATAAGTTTCCCTATCATTCTCAAAATCGTTCGGATGATCAGCAAAATCGGCAATGGCTGGAACCAGCCCCCAACTCTTTAGCTCTTTGCAAAGGCCATCTAGTTTTTCCCGAGGCGTCAAAACCAGCTGCACCTTGATCTGGTCGGGTTGAGGACCATCATCCAGAACTCTAACTGCAAAATATACCTGTTCAGGATGAAACGGTGTCAGCTTGTCCAGTTCGTAAGTTATAACCTGGTCAAGATTGTCCCCTGCCGCCGCAGGTAAAAACAATATTTTTTCAATGGCATCCCGGTTAGAAAGGCGAATAACCAAATCTGATTTTTCCAGGCGATTATCTTTGTCAAGCAAGGCAAGGTATTCAGCCTTACCAATTTCATTGAGCTCAAAAACCCCAATTTCTTGTTGGCGATTTCCAAGAACAAAATAGACCCGAACAGAACCAGCTTCCGGCTCGACAATAATCTTGCCCTTGTTTTCATTGAATATCTGTTTAAGTGGCTCTGGCACTAAAAAGGCCAGCTCACTTTGCCACCAACGGAAAAAATCGCTTATATTTCGACCCAATCTATTCATGCGTAATTTTTATTTATTATTCCTCTTCAGCTTCAAACAAAGACACATCAGAACTATATAACCGGCTCCAGGAAGACACCAGAAAAGGTGGTTTGCCTTTTATCGGAGGGCTCATTCTTCTAATAATAGTCTTTATCATCGACTTTGCCCCATTTTCTAACTTTGCTTCAGAAAATATTGTAAATGCTCCTTGAATTATGCTCTTATTTTTGTTTTTTTTGGGATCGAATAAATTAGATAACTCATCTTGTTCATCTTTAATTTCAGTCTCTTTTTTTTGCCTTTTTTCTTCTTGTTGCTCTTGTGTTTGTCCTTCTAAAATCGCCAACACAGTTTCAGAGGCAGTATTTTTATCAACATTACCTTTTTTTGAATAGATGGTAATTAATGGCTCAAGTTTTTTATACAGTTCTTGATCGACGCCCAAAACCAACTGTAATTCTTCAATACTTTGAAAAGGCTTGTTTCTAGGCTCATACTTTAAGCCTTCATCCTGATATTGAGCTTTTTCCGCTCCATGCAACCGCACCAGATCATTGGTATCACGCCAATCAAGAATTGCATCAGCAATCTTCACAGCCCTATCATCCTCGTCATCAAAATATTTGACCATGTTTTCCAGCAACTTCTTTTTGGCCTTGTTGAGATTGATTTTTCCCTGCTCACTGACAATCTTGATTCTAATTTCAGCCCCCCCATATTCCACCGGATAAACAGTTCCATCAGCCAGCCAGCGCTCATTCTTATCCGGATTTAACAACATTTTTTGAGCAATAATAATCCCTGCCCTTGCAATTGCAGAGGCTTCCGCACTGTCTCTGACACTGCTTATGACAGAGGCCTCGCGTCTAATACTCAAGGCAAAACTACCGGCCATGATAGTTAATAAAGTAACCACCCACAATACCAATACCAACGCCATGCCTCGTTGAATATTAAAGGGTTTATAACAGGTCTGCTTCATCCAGATCAAAACCTTTGTTACGTGCTGCTGTTGGTTGCGCGACACTCATTCTTGGTGCAACGACAAGTTCTGGCCATAACGCACCATTTTCAAATTCGATTTCTACTTTGACTAATGCGGGTAATTGCTTCTGATCCAGCCATTGCTCATGCCATGTTGCTTCTTCATCCTCATCGATAGCACCAAAATATGATAATTTAAAATCAGTGATTTTTTCTGCCAGCGTGACTTCTTCATTGCTCCATTCCTCACCATCAGCAGTTGGGAAAAAAGGTACTATATCTACTGTCAAACTTTCGAAATCGTCAACAGACTTCAGTCTTAAAGAAAATATTTGTAGCCCTTGTCTTCCTGCGCTGGCGGGCAATGAAGCAACAAACCTGATTTTGCGACTTTCACCCTGAAAACTAAATTCTGGCTCATCACCAGAAAAATCATCTTCAAACGGCCGGACTGTAGTCAAAAAACGTTGAAAAAAATTTTGTACGCTTGCAACCTCACTAACTTCAAAAATGCGCTCTTCCCCTGCATCCCAGTTTCGGACAGAAATACGCAAGCTTCCAAAGAGTAATAGCATCATAACGCTCAAAAGACTCATACCAATGAGCACTTCTATCAATGTAAATCCGAAGTTTTTTTGCATGATTAATTGAAGCTGTACTTAAGCGAATTCAATTGAACTGTCCGCTCATTCTCATCATCCTCTCCTTCGTTCCAGGCAACGGTAACAATAACCTGAAAAACCTTAAGCTTGTCTTTTTTACCGGCACTGTTTTCTGGTGGCTCTAAATTATGCAGCTCGTAAACTTCATAAGGATAGCTGCTAATTGTCCAATAATATTTTTCATATTCTTCGCCGTTTAACTCTCCTTCCACCAATTCGTTTTCAACGCCCGTTCTAGCTAACAAGGTTTCAGCAATTTGTACGGCAGCAGTGTAGTCTTCTGACAAAACCGCAGTCCGAACACCCGATGAAAAAATATTGAGCAAAATTCCCAGAGACAAAGAAAGAATGGAAAAGGCCACCAGTATTTCCAGCAAGGAAAACCCCTGTTGTTTTCTTTGCCTGGGGTTATTCATCAATAATCTGCACATGACCAGTTAGCCAGTTGATATCAACCAGCCATTCTACTTCATTATTACCCATCAGGGTTATTCGTCCCCCTGTTGAAGAGCCATCAGGAAAAAAACGGATATTACCCTGTCCTTCTCCGGTTTGTTCAGATTGTGCCGTAACCAGGGAAATATCAATATCTTCAGCAACCTTATAGACCTTATCCCGGCTACTGAGCCGATATTCATTTTCATCAAGATCAATACTGACATAGACTTCTTTCTGGCTAATCAGTGATTGGCCTCTTGCATAACGAAGCGCCGAAGCCAAATCCCTGGCGGCGGCTTTTAGTTGCGAGGTCTCTCTGCCAGCAGAAATATGAGGACCAACAAGCGCCGCCCCCGCAATCATTATGACAAGCACAACAGTTAACTCAATTAACGAGAATCCTTTTTCTCTCATCTGCAATGCCTGCCTGTTCTTTCAAGAACTATAATTTAAAAGTAACTGTTTCCCAAATGACAATTTGGAAATTGTATACATCGCTGTCAGGAATTAAAAATTATCAATCCCAGTTGCCAATATCCGCATCTTCACCTTCACCACCCTCTTTGCCATCCAGTCCATAGGTGTAGATGTCAAATTTGCCTTTTTCGCCAGGAGAAGCATATTTATAATCTTCACCCCAAGGGTCTTGCGGGATTTTATTTTTTCGTAAATACGGCCCGTTCCAGCGTTTTGCGTTATCAGGCTTTTCAACCAGCGCTTGTAAACCTTGCTCAGTAGTTGGATATTTGCCGACATCCAGCCGGTACATATCCAGTGCGGCAGATAAATCTTCAATTTGTACTTTTGCTGTTTTACTTTTTGCGCCCCCCATGTGCTTCATTACCTGTGGCCCGACCAATCCAGCCAACATAGCAATAATGGCCAACACCACCAATAATTCAAGCAGGGTAAAACCTTGCTGTTTTGCTGTTCTTTTAATTTTCATCATTCTTTCCATTACAACTCCAAAAGTTAAAATGCCAAATCATTTACACTCAAAATAGCCATCAAAATAGAAACAATTATTCCGGCAATAATTAGCCCTAAAGAAATAATAAGCACCGGCTCCATTAATGCAAGCATCCTTTCTATAGCCACTTTTAATTGCTTATCATATAGATTTGCAACTTTTAGCAGCATTTCTTCAAGTTTACCAGTTTCCTCACCCATCTTGATCATCTGCATGGCTAGTTTGGGGAAGCGTTTGCTTTCAATCAATGCGGTTGACATATTCTGCCCTTGCTTAAGCTTACCGGCAGCCTCACCTACTGCTTCTGCCAATACCAGGTTACCTACAGTTTCCTGAACAATTGTTAACACAGTCAGTATTGAAACGCCATTGCCTAACAAAGTTCCCATGGTGCGAGCAAGATTTGCAGTTTCCATATTTAAAACAATTTCACCGACTAATGGTAATTCCAGAAAACGCTTGTCCCAGCGTTTTTTTCTTACCGGATCTATCATTTGATAATTTACAAATGCCGTTAACAATAGTCCACCCGTAATAACCAGCCACCAATACTGCTGTAACCATTCTGCCGCGCCCACAACAATTTGAGTTGAAAGAGGCAGCTCTTTACCTGCACTTTCAAACATTTCTGTAAATTGAGGGACCACAAAGGTCAACATGACAAAGATAGACGCCATTGACATCACTAACAAAATGGCAGGATAGATTAATGCAGTTCCAACGCTATCTTTTAGTTCCTTTGAACGTTCCAGGTATTCAGCCAGACGACTTAATACATCTTCCAGACTACCCCCTAATTCACCCGCACGAACCATATTCAAGTAAAACTTATTAAAGACATTGGTTTGACCTTCCAATGCATCCGCCAGAGTTGATCCTCCCTTAACGCGGTCAAGCACTTGCTCAATCATTTTATTGAGTTTGTCATTATCTTCAGTAAGATCCATCAAAACCGACAACGACTTATCCAGAGGCAGGCCGGCTTCTAGCAAAGTCGCTAATTCTCGGGTAAAAAGTAATATATCTTTCTGTGGCAGTTTATTGGGGTTTGCGCCCAGTTTTAAAAAACTAAAGGGATTTGCAGAAGCCAAAGATACTTTAATCGGCATCATGCCATCTTGTTGCAATGCCTGGATTACAGACTGCTCATCCACCGCCTCTTTGTGCTCTTCAATAATTTCCCCGTCACGGGTAACTGCTTTATAAAAATATAATGCCATACCGGTTTTTATCTTTTATCCGCAAGAAATATACATCCTTAAATATCAATTTTTTTCTTTGCTGCACTCAACAAACTCCTGGCTTGTAACAATGCATGACTTTCAGGGGAAATATTGTCAACTGAGACATGGCTCATCACTTCTTCAAGGGTAGTAACACCTTGCACTACTTTCGTCATGCCATCATCATTCATGGTTAACATGCCTTCTTGTACTGCCAGTTTCTGGATATCTCCGGCCTCAGCACGAGCCATAATCAATGACCTGATAGGATCTGTCATTTTCAAAAACTCAATAATCGCAATACGGCCGCGATAGCCTATCCCTGCGCAATCATCACAACCAACAGGCGCATACATCACGATTTCACCTTCAGGCTGATATTTTCTCAATTGCATTTGTTCAATTAGTTCTTCGCCTACGGGGTGAGGTTTTTTACAACTTGGACACAATTTCCTAACCAATCGCTGCGCCAAAATCCCATTCACTGTCGAACTTAACAAATATTCTTCCAACCCCATGTCGAGAAGACGAGTTACCCCGCCAGCAGCGTCATTAGTATGCAGTGTCGACAGCACCAAGTGACCCGTCAATGCTGATTGTACAGCTATTTTCGCTGTTTCAAGATCCCGCATTTCCCCTATCATAATAATATCCGGGTCTTGCCGGACAATAGACCTCAATGCCGTTGCAAAAGTTAATCCAATTTGAGGCTTGGTCTGGATTTGATTAACGCCATCCATCTGATATTCAACCGGATCCTCAACAGTGATAATTTTACTTTCTGCACTATTGAGCTTTTTCAACGCTGCGTACAAGGTGGTTGATTTACCGCTTCCTGTTGGCCCCGTAATCAAAACAATACCGTTGGGTTTATCTAAAATATCAATAAATGCTTTCGCGTTTTCTCCAGTAAAACCCAACTGAGTAAAATCAAGAACTGCATTCTCCTTATCCAATAAACGGATTACTACACTTTCACCGTACATTGTCGGCACCGTTGAAACCCGTAAATCAATTTCCTTACCCAGCATTTGCATTTTGATACGTCCATCCTGGGGTAAACGGCGTTCTGCTATGTTCAGATTAGCCATGATTTTTATTCGTGAAATCACTGCCGCCACAGAAGAAACTGGTGGCGCTTCAATATCCTGCAAAACCCCATCAATCCGCAGCCGGATACTCAATGAATTATCAAAAGGCTCAATATGAATATCTGAAGCCCGTGTTTCCAAAGCTCTTTGCATTATCAAATTAACCATTTTGATAACTGGTTCTTCACTAGCAAGATCTTTCAGATGCTCAATATCATCATCGCCAATTTCATCAGAATCCAATCCTTCAAAAATTTTCCCCATTTGGGATTTTCCCTCTCCATATTGTATTTCGAGGGCATTATCTATTTCCGAAGCGACACCAACCTTGACCTTGATTTGCTTGCCGCAAGCCAGACGCAAACTGTCGAAATTAAACCTAACTTCGGGATCCATGGCAACAACGGAAATCTCATCGTCAGTTTCTTGCTCTCCAATAATATGATTTTCTTTTAGGAACCGGAGCGAAATATCTTCTGGAAAAGGCGAAGTCTCAGGATATTCCGAAGCCTCAACAAGCTCAAGTCGGTTTGATTCCGCCAATGCAGCAGCAATATCTCGCTCAGAACAAAAACCAAGCTTCATCAAAGTTGTAGGCAATGGCTCCATTGTAGTTTTTTGCAGCCGTTTAACCTTTGATAAATCAGTGGCAGAAAGTTTATTTTCCCGCTTTAAAACATCCAGAAAATCTTGGTACATACTTTTACTCAAAAATTATAATATCCAAAAAACGCACAAACATGCTCCCGGGAAGATATTGAATTATCTTTGCCTTAGGGTCCAATTAACAAGCTAAAGTTCAATATCTAAATACTTTAAAGAAATCTTTACTTAAAAATTTTTGCGCGTATTTTTCTTAAATTAAGGCATTCATTACAACTAATAATAGACTACCCCTCAAGTTAATTTTCCACATTCTGCACTTTTATTGTGGAAATTTCAGCAAGTCCTCAGCAATTTCAATAACCTTGTGTTCGTCTATGTCTTTTATGGAAAAATCATTTTTGTTCAATTTATATGGATTGATTTTAGAGGGTGACTTAATGACCCGATTGATTTCGGTTTGATAAACCCTACTAACTGGCGTTGGGCCAAAAATAGTGACGGACGGTTTATTCAATGCCCAAGCCATATGCGTTGGCCCTGTATCATTACCTATGACCAGATCGGATTTAGCAATTGCGGCCTTTAACGAATTTAAATCCATTTTCGGCATAGCAGAAATGTTTTTTGCTTGACTTTCCAGCCACAAGGCATTCTTTTGTTCTTGCTCATTACCCCAGATAGCAAGACAATTAACATGCAGGTTTTGCGCAATTTGTAAAAATTTCTGTTTTGGATAATTCTTGCTCTCCCAGCTCGAACCTGTAACAAAAATTACATTTTTTTTGGTTGAATGAAAATAATCAAAAATTTTTGTGTTTTCATTCTTATAGAACAAAAATGGTTTTTTAGCTAAAATTTGCTCTGGCGAAACCTCAAGATCAAACGGCTTGGTCAAGATAAAAGCATTTCTATCTATGGTATTTTTTGCATAACTACATGCGACTTTTTGATCATAAAAAAAAGCCGCAAAACTTTCTCTAGAAGAGGCTTCATCAAAACCAAAAACCTTTCCTCCAAGCAGCTTTGCAACCAGTGAGGACTTAATCAAACTTTGGGCATCAATAACCAGATCATAGTAATTTTCTGCATAACGCTTTATTCTCCGATATTCATTAAAGATTTTCAGCTTGCTCTGCTTAATGCTTTGCAAATTAACAGTTAATACCTGGCTTAGATCAGGATTATGGCGTAATATTTCTGAAAATTTAGCTTCGACTATCCAATCAATTTCAATATCAGGATTAGTCTTCTTGATAAATTGCAAACCGACCATTGCATGAATAATGTCGCCTAAAGCCGAAAGTTTAACTATTGCTATTCGCATTGAAAGTGGCTATTCCATCTTCGACAAAACTTGCTCAGGTGCAATCTTGGTCAAACAATGATAATGGCCAAAAGCGCATTCCCTGGCAAAACAAGGGGAGCAAGACAAATCTAAACTAATAATTGTTGCCTTTTCATTAAGTGGCGGCGTGAACTTTGGATCGCTGGAACCATAAATTGCCACCAGTTTTTTATCTAATGCGGCCGCCACATGCATTAATCCAGAATCATTACTGACAACAGCTTTTGCAAGCGACATCAAATCGATTACTTCAGCCATCGTTGTTAAGCCACTAAAGTCATGACACTGATTCTCAGTTTTCAGATTAATCTCAGCGGCGACAGCTTTATCCTTTTCCGAGCCGAACAACCATACTTGCCATCCTTCCGAAATTTTTTGATTGGCAACCTCAGCAAAATGAACAGCTGGCCAACGTTTAGCCTGTCCATATTCAGCCCCAGGACATAATGCCAAAATTTTTTTCTCGGTCGATAACTGAAATTTTTCAACTGTTTTAATAACTGCTTTTTGGTTAACTTGCAATGCAGGAGATGAATATTCTAATGGCAGCTCCAGCTTTCTTTGGTCGGCCAAAGCCACAAACCGCTGAACTGTCATCGTTAAAACAGTTTTATCAAGTTTTCTGGCGTCATTTAGCAAACCCCAGCGCATCTCGCCAATATAGCCGGTTCGAAGTGGAATTTCGGCGAAAAACGGGATTAATGCTGATTTCCACGAATTGGGCAAGACAATTGCCTGCTGGTATTCGGATTGTTTGAGTTTTCTTCCCAACTGAAATCGTTGCGTTAGTCCAAATTGACCTCGACCAACTGGCATGGAAATTCTTTCAGAAACTTCCGGCATTCGCTCCAACAATGATAATGTCCAGGCAGGCGCTAATACATCAATTTGGCAATCAGGGTTTTGCTTTTTTATGGCAATAAACAGACTTTGCGCCATTACCATATCGCCCACCCATGACGGGCCTATAACCAGAATTTTCTTAGCTTGATTCAAAATTAAGCCACATAGCTTAACCATTCTTCATGATCATCACAGCGACCATGAACATAATCAAAATAAAGTGCCTGTAACTTTTCAGTAATTGGGCCTCGTGTTCCACCTCCAATCATTCGATCATCCAGCTCCCTGATGGGCGTCACCTCTGCGGCTGAACCGGTAAAAAAAGCCTCATCAGCAACATAAACTTCATCACGGGTAATTCTTTTTTCGATGACTTCATAACCACATTCTTGGGCAATGGTGATCAATGTATCTCGCGTGATCCCTTCCAAAGCTGACGTGGTTTCAGGCGTGAATATTTTACCATTCCGGACAATAAATAAATTTTCCCCGCTACCTTCCGCTGCGTAGCCTTCGTGATCCAGCAACAAAGCCTCATCATATCCAGTCGATATGGCTTCCTGAAGAGCTAAAATAGAATTCAGATAATTTCCATTTGCCTTGGCCTTACACATGGTGCTGTTGACGTGGTTTCTGGTATACGAAGAAGTTCTAATGCGAATCCCTTTTTCCAAATTTTCAGCACCCAAATAAGCTCCCCATTCCCAAGCCGCGACCATAGTATGAACTTTCAGGTTATCAGCGCGAATCCCCATGCCTTCAGAACCATAAAAACACATGGTTCTGATATAGGCATTATCTAGCTTGTTTTTCCTAATTGCCTGCTTTTGTACCTGATTAAGTTGATCTTTGGAAAATTCGATCCGCATGTTCAAAATATGTGCAGAGCGAAACAACCTGTCAGTATGTTCGTCCAATTTAAAAATGGCCGTACCCTGTTCCGCATGGTAGGCTCGCAAACCTTCAAATACGCCAGCACCGTAATGAAAAGTATGCGTTAAAACATGAACTTTCGCTTCTCGCCATTCAACCCATTCACCATCTAGCCATATAAAACCATCTCGATCATCCATCGACATTTATTTTCCTCCAACATTTATTTACTCAAGCACCAGTCACTCCATTACCTGATGCCAAATCTGTTTAACTTTTTCGCGAAGATCACCATATTCTTGCGCATTAACTTGTGCTTTTCTACCTTGCAAAACCTCTCGGTGGCTGCGATCTCTGAAAGTACAATAAGCCTGTTTCAAGGTATTAGCAACGTGTTCGGAAACGAAGCCCTGCTTCTGCAATTCATCAAGTAATCGTACGTTATCAGTATAGGCCAAAAGCTTATGGTTTTGAGAAGCGAAAGCCAACACTCCGAATTGTACTATAAACTCAATATCTGCAATACCGCCTTGACTCTGCTTCAGATCAAATATATTTTTTTCCTCCGACTGATTACTGCGCATTTTCTCACGCATCTCGCGTACTTCCAGTTTTAGGGCATCGTAATCTCTGGGTAAAGAAAGAATTTTCGCTCTAATTTTTTTAAACTGTTTTTCCAGTTGAAAATCGCCAGTCACAAAACGCCCTCTGACAAGCGCCTGATGCTCCCATGTCCAGGCATCTTTTTCCATGTAAGCTTCATACGCCTCAACATGACTAACTAGCAAACCCGACTTTCCACTTGGCCTTAACCGCATGTCCACCTCATAAAGCTGGCCAGAAAGCATTTTGGTATTCAACATACTCATAACTTTTTGACCCAGCCGGCCATAGAACTGGGTAATACTGATTGGTTTATTACCCGTAGTCAATACATTGCCATCAGAACAATCATAAAGAAAAACCAAATCAAGATCAGAACCGTAACCAAGCTCTAACCCTCCCAGCTTACCAAACCCCAGGACAGCAAACCCTGTTACAGTATCTCCAGTATCAGCACCTGGAAATCCATGTTTTTCAGTTAACTCAATCCATACTTGTCTCACAACTTCATTTAAAATGACTTCAGCAATATAAGTTAGATAATCACTCACTTTCATGACAGGAATAACACCCATAATATCGGCGGCAGCCACATGGAGAACACTGATATGCTTAAATTTTCTAAGCGCAAACATCAATTGTTCTGTATCGCGCACATCTATTTCTGCCAATAGTTTTTTTAGCCTTTTGGTTAACTCTGCTTTGTCCAAAGGTTCGTATACTGACCTCGGATCCAATAATTCATCAAACAACACCGGATATTGCGCCAAATAATCACAAATCCATACGCTTGAGGAAGACAACTTGACAAGCTGAGTTAATGCATCAGGGTTTTCAATTAAAAGCGCAAGATAAACATTTCGTCCCGCAACTTTTTCTAGCAAGTTAACAATTCTCTTTAATGTCTGGTCAGGATTATCTTGCCGAGAAACCTCCAGCAGCAATTTAGGCATTAAACGATCCACAATAGCCTGCCCTTTATTTGTCATTTTCTGCAAGGCACTGGAAAACTTAAAACTTTCTATCAAACGATAACTTTGCTCAGAGTTTTGATAACCAAGTATTTCAAGCTCAACAACTAATTGATCACTTCCAGCCTTTGCAGCCCAGATAATCTCGCCTTGTGATTGCTGCTTTTCATTTTCTGTCAAAGAAAAAACCTGATCAAAAACACCGTGAACTTGTTGTCGAACTGCATCCAGTTCGGCGGTAAAGCTAACCCAGTCCGGAAATCCCATTGCAACAACGAGGCTAAGACGCCCTAATTCATCTCTCGGCAAATCATGAGTTTGCCTATCCTGGTATTGTTGAATATGGTTTTCTACCCTACGTAAAAATACGTAGGAATGCTGTAAGTTTTCAGCATCATTTTTGGACAATAATTCTGTATCTCCTAAAATTTTTAAAACCTTTAATATGCGTCGTTCTTGTAATTGTTTTTCATTCCCTCCCCGAATTAATTGGAAGGCTTGTCCTATAAATTCAATTTCACGAATGCCTCCTAAACCAAGCTTGATATTATCCAGCCTGTCTTTACGTTGTAATTCCTGAATAATTTGAAATTTTAATGATCTTAATTCTTCAAATGCGCCATAATCCAAGTATCTGCGATAGACAAAAGGCTTTATCATTGCCATAAATTTCTTCCCTGTTTCAATATCTCCGGCTACCGGCCTAACCTTAATCATCGCATAACGTTCCCATTCTCTCGCCTGAGTTTGGTAATAATTTTCCATTCCATCAAGAGTCATGACTAACGGACCACTTGATCCAAACGGTCTTAATCGGGTATCAGTTCTAAAAACAAACCCATCTGCAGTCACCTCATCTAAAACCTTGACCAACTGGCGAGCCAGCCGTGTAAAAAACTCGCTGTAAGTCGTTTTTTTGCGGTCGGCCAACTCACCTTCTTCTTCAAAACAAAAAATCAAATCGATGTCTGATGAAAAATTCAACTCCCACGCTCCCAGCTTTCCCATTCCTAACACGACAAGTTGTTGTTCAGAACCATCAGCTTTGAGAGGAATGCCTTTTAATTGGCAAGCCTTTTGATACAATTGTGACAAAGCAGTTTCAATACATATTTCTGCCAATAGAGTTAAATCAGTTAAAGTCTCGCCCAAATTTGCCCAGCCGGCCAAATCACGCCAGGCAATTCGTATCATTTCCTGAGATCTAAATTCTCTAAGAGCTGCAGCAAGGTCTTTTGTGGATAGTAACTGTTGAAGTAACTGCTCATAATCTTTATTTGCTTCATTCGAGAACAAGCGTCCTGATTCTATCAAGCCAATCAACAAACCTGGTTTCTTAATACAACTTTCAGCAACAAATTGGCTACATGCAAATATTTTTGCGACGGATAAAACAAAATCCTTGTTATGATCGTAAATAAGCCCCTGAAGGTCAGTTTTAGCCAGAAAAAGCTGAATTTTTTCTTGAGTGTTTGACTGAAGTTTTTCTGGCAGAAAGTTAACAGGCGCTAATATTTTATCTGACATTGGTAGTTTCCTTGAGAGTTTATGAACAATAAATCCTTCCAAGTTTATTAGACCATGACAGTTTTAAAAATCAACAAAACACCCTTTTTTGATCAGGGCAATCGGGTTTAAAACTGGAGTATTTTCCAATTAACAAATGAGTCTGAAATCTCTTTTACATGCATAATAAAAATCAGACTTTTTCCGTTCATATAATTGTTTAAAAAGTTGCTTGTTAGCAAGGTTAATTTGATCAGTAAATTGATTATCACTGATTTTATAAGCTTCTTTATCCAGTTGTTCAAAGGAGAGCAAACAAACGGATCACATGTGAATCAATTTCATCTGTTTTTGCTAATCAACCTAGCGCCTTAGCAAAATCTCTGACACATTTAGCTTTGACGATACTAACCGCTATATTTTATCTTGAAGAAAGCGAGCTAATGGTCTTTCGTAATCACCTGTCACTTCCATAACAATACGCGTATTTGCTTGTTTGTAAGTAACTACTTAGCGTAAATTAACTATAAAAAAAGCTTGACAAGGTTTTAGCGCAATTTCATAAAAATTCACAAATGCCATTCATCGCCTCATAAAGGGTTGCCAGGGGCAAATCGAATAGCCCGTAACAGGTTTGACATGATAGCAATGCCCCCGTACGCATTAAATCTTTTAACCTGTTAATGGCCAATTAAACTGAGCCAAAACTGGCATCGCACGTTAAACAGATCTCTCCAGATAAGATAAGTGAACTTTCACTGCACAACCTTGCCATTTACCGCCCTTCAGGCTAGCTAAAGCTATTCAAAATCATTCCTGATGATTTTGTCTGTTCGTAGGCTATCGGGTCAGAGGGAGCCGCAGCTCCCGTCTGCCCAGGTGAGTAACCCAAAGGAACCTCCCCTTCAGGCTCTCTCAGAACCGTACGTGAACCTCTCGACTCATACGGCTCCCATCGTTCAGCCGTTTTTATATACTATCCACGATCAAGAATACCCGGCTTTGCCCTCAATAATCTGAAACTTTTCATTCAACAATGCACGCAAAGGAGCATGATGCTCATCGAGGTTGTCGAAGAAGTTTGTACAAGCC
>Ga0256839_1003724_pt1 | contig 15466 bp, 11 predicted proteins | sample 354166metaG_FD_185968 | JGI IMG/M metagenome (GOLD analysis project Ga0256839, IMG submission 185968) | Hydrothermal vent microbial communities from Mid Atlantic Ridge, Atlantic Ocean - 354-166 | ecosystem: Environmental > Aquatic > Marine > Hydrothermal vents | place: Atlantic Ocean: Mid... | reverse complement strand
CGAACGCCGAAGTGTTTCGCTTCCGTCCGGCCCGAATCGCCGCCATCGGGCCTGCACCGGACGACGTCGTATCCCTCGTTCCACCCGGGTTCGTCCTGTTGCTTTCTCCACCGGTAACGCCCCCCCGCGAGAAGACCACTCGCCGCTGCATGCCGGGGCAGTCAAGGTAGGCGAAAGGAGGTCTTGGACGCGTGTGTGCCGCAGCGGCATCGCTGGTCCCGAGCTGGCCCAGCCGTGCTGAGCTTGGTTCCGCGACGACGAACGCGCGCCAGGCTATCTTCGATTTCTCCGAACTGACTCCCGCCACGTTCCTCGAACGACCAAATCGCTTCACCGTAAGGTGCTCGATAGACGGCAAGGTCTTCGCTGCGTTTCTGCCCAACCCGGGAAGGCTCTGGGAGATTCTCCTCCCGGGCGCGTCATTGCTCGTGGTGCCGCGCAAATTGGGCCAACAAGGCACGCCATCTCGCCTGCCCTTCGTGGTCGTGGCCGCACGAAAAGGGGGCAGCATCGTGTTCCTCGATACCCACCGCACGAACACCGTCGCCCGTTGGCTGCTGGAGACCTCTCAAGTGCCCCAACTACACGGCTGGCGAATCGTCCGCCAGGAGGTGCAATGCGGGGCATCTCGGTTTGACTTCGAACTCGTCAAAGGCAGGGCGAGGCGGTTGCTGGAAGTGAAGAGCGTGACACTCTTTCACCGGCAAGTGGCGATGTTCCCGGACGCCGTAACGGACCGGGGGCGTCGGCACCTGGTCGAGCTGGCCAGAGCAAGGCGGGGGCGGTCGCCGAACTGCGTCCTTTTCCTGGTCCACCACGACGAGGTGGACTATCTGATGCCGGACTATCACACCGACTACCGGTTTGCACGGACGATGCTCGAAGTACGCGATCAGCTCGAGTTCGTGGTGGCTACCGTTCGATGGGACGATCGGCTCGTGCCATCCCCTCGCTCCCGCTCGGTCACGATCCCCTGGTCCCACCTTGAGCGCGAGGTCGTGGACTCAGGCACTCTATTGCTGGTCGTTGGTCCGCATCGCAAGGGCCCAACCGTCCGGAGCCAATGGGGGATTGCTGTTGCGACCGTCCCCGAACGGATGAGTGCCTATGAACGAAGCAAGGTGCTGCGTCGCAAGATAGCCTTTGAGCTGTTGCGGCAACCGCCGGAGGCGTGTCGTTTCATCCCGATCGCGATTCGCGGCTCCAAGGACTGTACCGCCTCGGTTGCTTGCGCTTTACGCCGGGTGTACGGTGCACCGGTGTCCGGCCTGGGAACGGAAGCCGAAGCCATCTCGCGACTTTATTTGTTTCGCGCAGCCCGCCCCCCGCTCTGTGATGCGGCCTTCATCCGCGTTCTTCTCGACCACCGTTTGGTCCCCCCTACCAATTGACCGGAGATCGCCCGGTTGGTCCGCACGGGTGAAGCCGGTGCGGCGAAAGGAAACACTGGTTTCGCCCATGCTTGTGCCCTTGCATGCTTTCGTCGACCCGTTCACGGTCCCCCGGCGAGTGCCGGCCTCTGGGCAGGAGCAAAGCGTTAGGGGGGCGTGTGCAATTCGTTAGGGGGAGCATGCAGGTTTCTCGGACGCCGGTACCATGGTTGGCGACGTGATGGGGAGGGGGGAGGGGTAATCTTGACTTTCGTTTGCCTAGATGGGCCGTTCATCGCCCCAGCGGGGGGAGATTCGCAGCGATACTGCCGAGCGGCGCCCTGGCAGTTTGTTCGGACGGCTCGTTGTACAATGCAGACAACAGCTTTGGCGGGCGGTGCAGGTCCATTCCGCCTTCAGCACGCGGGGGTTCGGACATCAGAGCGGGACGTGTGTTCAGCCAGAGAAGAAGCAGGGAAAGGGAGTGAGACATGGGTGAGCCTTTCGTCTTACTGGCTCAGGCCGAGGCGCTGAGGATTCTCCTTGTAGCCGTTCTCGTCATCGGTGGTCTGTTTCTGGTTGTGTTCCTGTTCCTGGTGGCACGGTTCCTGAACCTCTGGATCCAGTCGTTAACCACTGGTGCGGGTATTCGGCTGCGCGACCTGATCGGGATGTGGTTGCGCAAGGTGAATTACCACGAGATCGTCCGAGCCAAGATCATGGCGGTGCAGGCGGGTTTGGATGTAGATACGCGTATGCTGGAAGCGCACTACCTGGCGGGTGGGCGAGTGCTCAACGTGGTGCGTGCCTTGATCGCGGCGAACCGTGCAGAGATCCCTCTGAGCTGGAAGCGGGCCGCAGCGATCGATCTGGCCGGCCGCAACGTGCTGGAGGCGGTACAGACGTCCGTGTACCCCAAGGTGATCGACTGTCCGGATCCGTCCAAGGGGAAGCCGCTGCTGGAAGCAGTGGCGAAGAACGGCATTCAGTTGCGAGCCAAAGCGCGGGTGACGGTGCGTGCGAACCTGGATCGCCTGATCGGTGGTGCAACAGAAGAGACGATTATTGCTCGTGTCGGTGAGGGGGTAGTTAGCGCCATTGGTTCGGCGGAAACCCACTTCGAGGTGCTCGAGAACCCGGATCGGATCTCGAAGGCGGTGCTAGCCAAAGGGCTTGATTCGCAAACGGCGTTCGAAATCGTGTCGATTGACATCGCCGACGTTGACGTGGGGGAGAACATCGGTGCCCGGCTGCAGGCGGAGCAGGCGGAAGCCGACATGCGGACAGCCCGAGCGCGAGCGGAAGCGGCGCGCGCGCAGGCGGTGGCTCGGGAACAGGAGATGAAAGCCCTCATCGCAGAAAACCGTGCCAAAGTAGTCTTGGCGGAAGCGGAGATTCCCAAAGCGGTGGCCGAAGCCCTGCGTAACGGCCGGCTCGGGGTACTCGATTACTACGCCCTCCGGAACATCCAGGCGGACACGGCGATGCGGTCTGCGATCGCCAGCGGCGGTCGAGCTGAGGACAGTGCCTCAGACAGCTCGCGCGCTCCGATCGCTCCTGAAGGCGAGGCGCAGTAGCCGGAGGAGACCTGTCCCATGAAAGGCCTGGAATGGGTCATCATTGTGGTGCTCATGGCGATTTTCGGTTTGCTGGGCCAGTGGCTGGAGAACGCATCGAAAGGCCGGCAGCGCCGTGCCGAGCCGCGTCGTCAGCCAAAACGTCCACAGCCTGCGGACCTCGACGAGTACCTCCGCGAAATCCTCCGTGGCGGTCCAGCTCAGGAGGCAAGGCGCCCGACGGAACGTGCCGAGCCGGCAGTGCCGGGACGGCCCGTTACGCCCCCCCGACCACCTACCGATCGAGTGGATCGACCCCGCAGGCCGGAACGCGCGCCACAACGCCCTGGTCGTCCTGCACGCAGTGCGGATAGGCCCCCTACCCGTCGCCCCCAACCAACCGTCCCTCCGCGAGAGGGGAGACTGGCCGCACCGCCGGAGCGGCTACCGGTCTCCGTACGAGAACCGCTGGTTGCCCCGGAGGATCGAGAGCTTATCCAAACCGAGGCTGTTATGGCCGCTCCGTATGCCCAAGCTCTCGAACAGAGCGCTCTGGCAAGCGACGTGATCGAGCTCTTAGTTGGAGCCCAACGCAGCAAGCTGCTCGCTGCGGTCGTCATCGCTGACCTGCTCCGCGCTCCCGTAACGCAGCGGCAACATCTGCTGCCCGCTCTTCGGCCCCTGCCAACCCCGTTACTTCCCCCGCCCGCTGTTGAAAGCTGGATCTAAGTGGCCCGGAACTCAGGCGCCGGGGACATCTGCCCAACCCCAGGGGACACCCAGACTCTACACCGTAGCATACACCGATGGCTTCAGAGAAGGTCCGATCCGCTCTGATCCAGATCGCCTTTTACCGGTCGAACGACCATATGGCGGCCGTGGTAGCCGATAACCTGTACGGTGGCACCGCGTTCGATAAACTCCCCCTCGCTAACGACGTCGTAGAACTCGTCGCCGATCTGGATCCGGCCCGCCGGCCGCAACGGCGTGATAGCAACCCCGACAGCTCCCACCATGTCTGCGGCTTGCTCCGCGCCTTCCCCCACCTCCCCCACGGCCGACGCGCTGCTCTGCTCTGGAATAAGGAGGATCTGATTCAACCCAGGGATTCGGTGGAGGTAGCGAGCCAGGAGTGCACCGAAGACCCAAACACTGAGCAGGCTCATCACCAGCCCCGTCAGGTTCAGCAGCAACTCATTCCATTCCCGCTCGTTCGTGGGCACCAGGAAGCTCTGGCTCGCCAGCACAAGCGACGCCAGCATCATCAGCCCCCCGGTCAAACCGAACACCACCACACCTGGTAACAGGAAAACCTCGATCAGCACCAGCACCAATCCGACCAGGAACAGAAGGATCTCCAGTGCCGTGGCCGTCCCGTTCAGGAACTCGGACCAGAAGATCAGGGTGAAGCAGACGACGGCCACCGCCGACGGAAGTCCGATACCGGGGATTTTGAGCTCGACGTAGATGGCGATAATGCCAATGGTCAGGAGCAAAAAGCGAACGAATGGTCGGCTCAGAAAGTAGACGAGGCCGTCCACCCATGTCGGTGAGGCGTTAATTAAGCGAGCCGGGTCAACGCCGTAAAGATCGCAAAGCTGGTCGATGTTACCCGCCGTGGCGACAGCAAGCCCCAGTTCGAGCGCTCGCTCAGCGTCCGCCTCGAAGAATTCCCCCTCTCGCTTAACGACTTCCACAACCTGCCAGCGTTCCTGATCCAGTTCGCTCTTAAGGAAGAAACCGATCGCACCGGTTTGGCGGTTCACGGCCTTCACCACGACCACGTCCTTGTCAACGCAGCCTTCCATGATCGCCTCTGGCCAGCCGTTCGACTTGGCCAGCACCTTGAGCTGCTGCTTGACGTCGGTCAGCACTTTCTCGGGTGCGTACTCGATGATCCCGAAGCCGACTTGTAGCACGCCGCAGTCACCGATTCGAGAGCGTGGAGCCATGACGATCTCGTCACAACCGAACGCGATGAATGCGGCGGCACTGAGCGCCTCGCGGCGAACCCATGCCACGGTGTGCACGTCGGAGAGATCCTGATCCAAAAAGTTCGCGATCTCCAGCCCCGCGAACGCCAGTCCCCCCGGACTGTCGATCTCCAAAAAGAGCAGGTTGACCCCGCGACTGCGGAGTTCTCGACATTTCCGGAACAGGAAGTCGCGCAGCTTGTAGTCGACGGTTCCGGTCACCTGGACATGAGCCGCCACCGCGTACTCGATCACCTTTTGTTCGCGTGCCGCTGTGCCGAGCGGCAGCCCGTAGAGCTCGGCCACCTCGTCGGGCGTCGCTGCCAGCGACTCGACCAGACCAAACAGGCGAGCTTGGCGGGCGTCGAGCTGCAGGGTCTGGTTCACGTCAACGAGGAGTTCGCGGTTTACAACGGTTTTGCCTTTGAGTCGTTGCTCCGCTTCGCTCTCAAGCACAAAGAGCTGGGTCTCTTTCTCGGCAAGCTCGACCCGCAGCAAGCGGAGCCCAGGGTCTATCATTGCCATCACCAGCGGCTTGTAGGCGTCTCGTCCCTTGCGGCGGAGAATCTCGCCATACGCAGCCTTGTAGATCGGGATCCAGTCGTTATCCCCAGGCGGCGTAACGACCGGTCCGAGACGCGCGTCCGGATGGGCGACGATGCGGTCGGCCGCGAGGCCGATGAGCAGGTCATGACCGGATACCTGGCCTTCGAGGTACGCCACGGTCATTGCGCTCTCGACTTCGGCAACGAGCCGTGCCGCCTTCAAACACTGCTCAAATTCACTTTCCCCGGCCCCGCTGATGCGGAGCACGACCACTTCGTCGCCCTCAGCCGCCGCCCGATTCAGGGAGACCCGGAGGTGCGACACTACGCTCGCCGTCACCGGGCTTCGTACCGTGATGAACCGGCCCCGCGCCCCCTGACCGTCCTGCCCACGCGCAGTACCGACAAGGACCGCCGCAATCGCAAACAGAAGTGTCAGGCTCCTGGGAGCAATTTCTACGTGAGAACGGCTCATGGATTGGTCCGTCGCCTTGCCGTGAACCGGGATGCCTGTCCAATTCCATTCTACAAACCCCGCGGACGCCGTAGCTCTAACAAGCGCCGCCGGATCCGGCCGCCCCCTTCTCCTGCGCCGCTCCACGGCCCACGTCCTCCGGGCAGCGACGGCCGCCCGCATCCATCCCACATCGCCGAACCAAACGTTACAATCGTTCGTGGACGGGTCCAGGGCCACGCACGTGCACCGTATTCGTCGAGAGGGAACCGTTTGTGCGCGAAGGAGTCACCCATGGGGACGCCGGAGCAATCTTCGCCCCCCGCGCTTCTGGCCGCCAGCCTGGTGCTTCTCGACGGAGCCACGGCGACGGCGTTACATCAGCGGGGCCAGGTCGGCTTTCGCACACCGGAGATCCTCAATCTCGTCGCACCCGAGGCCGTCCTGGATTTACAACGCGAGTACGTGCGAGCGGGAGCTCAGGCCATCCTCACGAACACCTTCGGCGCCAATCGGTTCCGGTTGGCCGCGATCGGTCGAGCCGACCAGCTCCGCGAGATCTGTCGGCTGGCGGCCCGGATCGCACGCACGGCCGCCGGACAGTCGGCCGCCGTGCTGGGTGATATTGGGCCGATCCGCTTCTATGCCAACGAGTTGGGCGTCCACTCGCCCTCCGAGCTCCGCAGCGCGTATAGCGAGGTGGCGGAGAGCCTGCTTGACGCCGGAGTCGACGCCCTCCTGCTTGAAACCCTGCCCAGCCTCGATGAGGCGTGCCTTGCGTTCGGCGCTATCCGGGAGGTCGCCAGGGATGCGCCAATTCTGGTGAGCTGTTTCTTCCGGCGCGTGGACGGCCACTTTCGCACAGCGGACAACGCCGCTGCTGCCGACGTCGTTCGAATTCTCCGCGACAGAGGTGCCTACGCAGCCGGCGCCAACTGTTGCCTAGGCGTGGGGGAAATGACCGCTATCCTCGACGATCTCTCCGCCGTCGGTTGGGGCTCTCTCATCGCCAAACCCAACGCCGGCCTTCCTCAGCAACGAGACGGACGGATTTTCTATCCCGAAGGTCCAGAGAAGTTCGCCCAGGCAGTCCGGGACTGGGTTGATAAGGGGGCACGTTTCATTGGGGGCTGCTGCGGCACAGGTCCAGAACACATCCGCGCGCTGCGCCGGGTCCTCGAGCAGATCGTTCGAGCAAGACAACCGTGAACGACCGCTCCTGTCCATTGCAAGAAAGCCCCCGCTGCTTCCGACATGTCCTGGCCGACACCGTGTTCGCTCCCGCTCACCGCTGCAGGATCCAACTCCGTCGCGATCCGAACCACCGCTGCGACCGCTGTAACCTGAACCAGGTGCAACAGGCGGCAGGCCCCGCCTGCTGCAGTCGCATGTGGAGGATTCGTATCGGGAACACCTGCAGTGCGGAGCGCGATCATGCGAGTGGTTCCGGTGCTGGACTTGAAGAACGGCTGCGCGGTCCATGCCGTCGCGGGTCGGCGGAGCGAATACAGAATCGTCCAGAGCGTACACGGGTCGGGTCAGGCCCCCGTTCTGCTGGCCCAGGCGCTGATGCGTTCGATTAATACACACGACCTCTACGTGGCCGACCTCGATGCGATCCTGGAAAGGGGGAATAACGACCAGACCGTGCGCGCCCTTGCGGCGGCAGGCGCCCGGGTTTGGCTGGATCGAGGGATACGCAGCGAGGACGACCTTAGCCGTGCCCTCGCCACCGGTGCCCACGCCCTTATTCTTGCCCTGGAGACCGCACCACCGGCCAAAGTAGTGGCGCGCTGGCTTCGGAGCGGTCGCCGTCTCCCCCCTGTGATCTTGAGTATCGACATGCTGGACGGCCGCCTGGTGGCCGACGATTTCTCGCAAACGGGCGACGTGGACGAGGTGGTCAAGCAGGCCGTCGCCCTCGGTATTTGTCGCATCCTGCTGCTCGACTTACAGTCCGTGGGCCGTGCGTCTGGCCCGACGGTCCTGGAATTTGGCCGCAGGATTCGTCGGCTCTGGCCGGAACTGTGGATATGCGGTGGTGGGGGCGTGCGCAACGTCGACGACTTGCTCGCCGCCCAGAGGGCGGGCTTCGACGCCTATCTCGTCGCCACAGCGCTGCATACCGGGAAAGTAGATCGCCATAGCTTAGAATACCTTAGACGCATACGCGACCGGGCACCTCATGACCGGACAGATTCCCCGATTTAGGGGGGAATTCGGCGCGTGATCAGAGGACGATGCCATGCCGCAGGCAATTGTGGACCCGGAGGAGCTGCGGCGATTCGCCCAACGGCTCCGCCAGTTCAACCAGCAGGTCGAACAGCAAATGGCTTCCTTGCATGCCCAGCTTCGCGAGTTGGGTAATACGTGGCGCGACCAGGAACATCAGAAATTCCTGGAAGCGTTCGAGCAGACATTGCAGGTGCTCCGCCGCTTCGTCCAGGCAACCGAAGAACATATTCCATTCCTGCTACGCAAGGCCCAGCGGGCCGAGGAGTATCTCGAGCAGCGTTGAGTCGCCGACGGGTTCGACGTCGCCTTGAGCTGCAAACCGCACCGGCGGCGCACGCTGTCGACGTCGCGGCACGGCTCGCCCAGCAAGGACCCACGGGATCACGAGCGGCAGAAGCGGCGAAAGGAACACCGATGACAAGCCAAGTCGACGTTCGTGCGGTAGAAAGGCTCCGTGAGTTTCAGACCGAATTGGCTGCCTTCTGCCGGGACGCTCAGAAGGTGGCCGAATCCGCGCTGAACACAGTGGGGCAGCTTCAGGACTGGCTCGATCAAGAAGCACGATATTGGTCGGCCATGCGAAGACGCTGTGAGGACGAGCTCTCCCTGGCACGGACCGAACTGAATCGCGTCCGCATAGCCACTCCACCCAAGCAGCCCCCACGCGACACGGACGCCAGGCTGGCCGTGCAACGTGCGCGACGCAGGCTTGATCATTGCGAGCAGGCGCTGGCGGAGCTTCGTGCCCTGAAACAGGAGCTTTTGGCGGCCTCCGACGAACTGCGGAAGGGACTGGCGCCGCTGAGTCGGCACGTGGCCGGTCCCGCCCCGAAAGCGGTGACAAAGCTTGAGGAGATCCTCAGACGGATCGAAGCCTACTTGCAGCCGCAACCGCCAGGGGTGGACGTGAGACCTCAAGCGGGGCAAGACGACAGCTAGGGGGTAGTCTGATGTCGCTCCTGCAGGCCGATGCAGCCCGGCTCACCAAGCGGATCAACCAACTGCGGCACCGAATCGATGAGATACGCGACATCTGGAAGGATCGCGTCGCGGACCAGTTTTTTGCCAACGACATAGCGGAGCTGCTCGAAGCGGCAGAAGTTGCCGTCCACGCAATCCAGGACTGCGATGGGCGTCTCCATCGGATTCGCCAGCGTCTCCAGCAGCTACGCGATACGCTATGAGAAATGTGTCTGCTGGGAGTCGATTAGATCGCGCCGGCACGTGCAGGCGCCCTTGCTCAGGAGCCGAAGGAGCCCGGCCCACTAGTCCCGGACCGACCGATGCTCCTGCGGCAGGTCTAGCCGTCCGATGGAACGACCGACAGTTGGGGCCACTCAAAACTACAAATGGCCCGGTTGTTCACACTGTACCTGTGGCACCGGTGCCGGGCCCCTTCAGCCCGGCGGCACAGGCAACCCGCGATGGAGCGACACTACGGGAGGAGGGAACGGAGCTCGAGTTTGCTCGCCAGATCGGTCACGCTTGGAGCCGACGTGCTAATGGATCAGTTTGACGCACGTTCGATACTCGATCCACGGGTTGCGGACCTGGTGGACAGCGTCGCCCGCGCCGTGCGCGAGCGTGCCCGTCGCGAGGCTGAAGCGCACCGTCGCCGGGCAGAAGCGATAAAGAACAACAGGCTCCGCATTCTGGACAACGTCCGTGCGGTGTTGCGCGAGGCGGAGAATCGACGCTCTCAACTGCGCGACCGGCTGGCGAACCGAAAGGCGGAACTTGCCCAACTGGAGCGGACTTACGTTGCCGAGTTCGAGGCACTCCGCAAGCTCTTGCGCCAACGCCACCGCGAGTATCGGAGTCGGATCGAATCAGCACGTCGGTCTTATCAGCAGGCTGTGTGGGAGTCCTCTACGCTGCATGAAGCTCTCAAGTCCGGCGTGCAGTCCGATCTTACCAGTTACGGTGCCTGTCTGGACGAACTGGCGGACCGGGCCAAGGCGGCGCGTCAGCGGGCCATTGAGATAGCGGCCAACTGGGGCATCTCGAGTCTGGACGTCACCCCCTACGTCGCTGAGCCTGCTGCCACGGCTGCGGAACTCCGCACCGGCATCGAGACGATCGTCACGGAGATCGAAGAGAGCGTGGCTCGGGCGGAGAACACCCCTACCTTGGGCGGACGAGGTGTTCTGGCGGCTGGGCTGGCGGCGTTCGCCGCCACCGCAGGGACCCTGGGGTACGGAATCGCCTCGGGCAATCCGGTCCTTTTTGGCTTGCTCAGCTTGGGAACCGGCCCCATTGCAGGGGGACTGGTTGCCCTGGGGACGTATCTCTGGAACAGGCACCGGCTGCGTGCTTTGCTGAGTTCTGTGCTGGGCCGCGCCGACTGGGTCGTCTCGAATGCGAGGGCGTGCAAGAAGATGCTGGCGATCGAGGGACTCCAGCGGGTGCGCAAGGACCGGGAGCGGCACCGCTCCGAGGTGCGGCGGCTCAAGGACCAACTGGGGGAGAATCTGGACAGCGCGCGACGGGCGTTGCAGGAGAGCCGCGGAGAGATTCTAAACGTCCGCCTCGTCAAGCTCCGCACCTTGCAGCAGAAACTGGAAAACGCCCGCAGCGAACAGGACGCGTTTCGACGCGACGAGGAAGAAGCGCTGCGCCGCTGGCGTCGCGAGCAACTGATGCAGGTCCGTCGCCAGGCAAGGGAGGACGAAAGGCGGGTCGAGCAGCAGTTCCATCATGAGATCGACCAGGCAGCCGACCGGTTCGACCAGACTCTGGAACAGCTCCACCGGACGGCCCAGGCTTTGTGGCAGGAAGTGCGCCGCCGCTTTCCCCGCTGGGAGGAACTCGGTGCCGAGTGGCAACCGCCGGACACGGTGCTGTCCTACATGCCCGTGGGCACACTGGAAGTGCATGTGGAGCGAATCTCCGGTTTCTCCTCTGACTGGCATGTGCCCCCCGAGAGTCGCACGCTGGCTCTACCCGCGTTGCTCCCCGTCCCGGTCCCACACGCCCTGCTGGTATCGCCGGAAAATGAACCCGCGGGTATGGCTGCCAGTCCCCTCGACTGGTTCGCTTCGATCGCTGCTCGGTTCCTCATGGCGCTCCCACCGTCGCAGGCCAGGCTTCTCTTGTTAGACCCGGTCAATCTCGGGGCGCCGTTCGGTGGCTTCATGCACCTCAGCGACTTTGACCGGCGGCTCATTTATCAGCGGATCTGGACGGTGCGTTCCGACGTTGAGCAACAACTGCGTCTTTTGTTCGAGGAAATGGAAACGATCCTGCAATCCTGTCTGCGGAACGAGTACGCCGACCTGGACCGGTACAACCAAGCGGCAGGCGAGATGGCCGAACCGTTCCGCCTGGCCGTGCTGACCGATTACCCGGATGGCCTGTCCGAACCGGTTCTTGAGCAGCTCGAAACGATGGTGCAGAACGCCCGGCGTTGCGGCGTGAGCGTTCTGCTGCTTGAGGGTCGGCAGACGCGGACAGAGACCAAATCACATGTGTTCCCGGTTAGGCTCCAACGGAATGGGAGGATTCCTCTGAACTGCAGCGGCGTCCCCCTCGAGCTTGTTCCAGAGGAGGGCCCCCCGGCCGACGTGCTTACGCGCCTGGTCCGCGTGGTGGGCGAGTTTGCCGTGGAACGTGGCAAGGTGGAGGTGCCGCTGGAGAAGGTCCTGCCGCCTGCCGGCCGGTGGTGGCAAGCCTCGAGTGCGGAGGGGTTGAGCATTCCGCTGGGGGTGCGCGCCGCGAATGCGGTTCAGCAGCTTCGGTTGGGGGCCGGCACGGCGCAGCACGTGCTTGTGGCCGGAAGAACGGGCTCTGGAAAGTCGAACCTGCTCCACGTCTTGATCGTCTCGGCTTGCCTCAACTATAGCCCCCGGGAACTGCAGCTCTATCTGGTCGACTTCAAAAAGGGGGTCGAGTTCAAACCGTACGCGGAGCACGAGCTGCCCCATGCACGGGTGGTCGCGATCGAAAGTGAGCGAGAGTTCGGGCTGAGCGTGTTACGGCAACTCGACCAGGAAATGCAGCGGCGCGGTGAGCTATTCCGCGCGGCTGCGGTCCAGGACCTGCCTACCTATCGGCGCAAGTGCCCTGGCGAGACCATCCCCCGCGTGCTGTTGATCATCGACGAGTTCCAGGAGTTCTTCGTCGAGGAGGACGATATCGCTCGTGACGCCGCCCAGCTCCTCGACCGGCTCGTGCGGCAGGGCCGCGCCTTCGGTATCCACGTCTTGCTCGGCTCCCAGACGTTAAGCGGCACGTACGCTCTGCCGAGAAGCACGATCACGCAGATGGGGGTACGCATCGCGCTCCAGTGCAGCGAAAGCGATGCGCACTTGATCCTCGGCGAAGACAACCCCGCGGCTCGGTTGCTCAGCAGGCCGGGTGATGCGATCTACAACGACACAAACGGTCTCCGGGAAGGCAACCAAAGGTTCCAAATTGCCTTCCTCCCCCTGGCGGAACGGGAAGCGTACCTGCGCCAGATAAGCGAACTGGCGAAAACGCACGGCGTCCGACGCGATCGCGAGTTGGTCGTCTTTGAAGGTAACGTCCCCGCCGACCTGCTTAAGAACCGACCGTTCCGTGCCCTTCTCGACGGGGGAAACTGGCCCGGGCGACTGGAAGAGCTCAAGCTGTGGCCCGGTGAATCGGTAGCGTTGCCCGAACCCGTTACCGCCCACCTGGCGCCCGAAGCAGCCGCCAACCTGCTCATCGTCGGACAGGACGGCGAGCTGGCAAACGGTATGATGCTCAGTTTCCTGCTTCAGGCCGCCGCCCAGGTCACGCCGGTCAACGGTAAGGATTTGCCCCCTTTCGTGTACCTGGATGGACTGCCGTCGGAGCGGTCACCGCGCGAGCAATGGCAACGATTGGCGGAGCGTCTGCCCCATGGGTTGCAATGTGCCACTCGCCGGGACCTGGACTCCGTGCTCACGATGCTCTCCACCGAGCTTGACCGCCGGCTTTCTTCGGCTTCCGATGACTACCAGCCCATGCTGCTGTTCGTGTACGACCTCGGTCAATTGCGAACACTCCAGTATGCGGATGAGTTGTTCGGCTTCGGTGGCCCGACCGACAGTTCCCCGCAGGCCGTCAGCCCCTCCAGGTTGTGGCAGCGTCTGCTCCGAGAAGGCCCTACAGTCGGCATTCACGCGGTCGTCTGGTGCGATTCGCCAGCGGATGTGTGGCGCATGCTCACCCGCACCCTCCTCCGTGAATTCGCCTGGCGAATCGCGCTGCAAATGAACGTGAACGATTCCACAAGTCTGCTCGACACGCCGGCGGCGGGACGGCTGGGACCGAACCGCGCGATCCTCTACGCCGAGCAAACCGGCTCGCACGCACGATTCCGCCCGTACCGCGCGCCGGACAAAGCCGAGATCGACCGGATCTGCGCGCAGATCAGCCGGTTTCGGACCGACGTGCGCGCCCCCGGTGTTGGCTAAGCCGGTGGCCGTCGCTCCGACGGCGAACCGACGCCGAGAGGGGGCAATGCTGTCTAGTCCAGCACTTTGATCCGAACGTTCCGCCAGTGGATCTCAGCCCCCTCAGACTGGAACCCGATCGGCCCTTCCTTTAACTGCCCCGGTTCACTTTCACAGACCACCTCGCCGTTCAGACGAGCGGTCAGCGCACCATCCCTGGAAATGACCTCCAACGAGTTCCACTCCCCCACCGGCTTAAGCACGCGGCGACGGACATCGGGATAATCGCGGGCGTTGACCCGCGGAGCTCCTCCGATGGCAAAGATCCGCCCCACCTGTCGGTACATCCCCTGCACTTCGACACACTTGGGCCATACCCGGTGCTCACCGGTAATGTAGATGAGATACCCACTGTTGCCGCGGAAATCCCAGTCGTTTTTCAACCCCTTCGGACGGACGAACTTGAACTCAAAGCGAAGGACGAAGTTACGGTACGACTTCTTGGTCGCAAGGTAGCCGTTGGGCCGCCCGGCACACTTGATGACGTCCCCCTCAAATGACCATGTTTCCGGTGGGGTGTTGACGAGCACGAAGTCGTCGAGCGATTTGCCCAGCGGTACGAAACCTTCGTCGGCAGCGCGCACACGAAGGCGGTGACCCGAACAAAGTCCCAGGATTGCCACCGAAGCGATCGTAACGGCAAACGCGAGCTGCCAGAACCTGGAATGCCTCATGGTGTCTTCTCCGCAGCGAGTGAGCCGCTCCGGCAGGAGCCGCGCTGGCACGGGTTCGCGCACCGGAGCGAGCGATCTCGACGGTCCCATCAATGACTTTCGATAAGATACCAGATCGTGCGATAGCGTGCACCGACGCGAATGACGAGTTTCCCATCTGGCGATCGGGTGACCGGCACATTCTCCTTTGGAGCTCCGAGGGGGTCGAGCGCCCAGCATCGGACGCGGCCCCCCAAATTGGGCAGCTCAAACACGCCCTCCACGCCTTCGACGAGCGAAGGTGCGGTTCCCCAGTTCCGTCCCAGAGTCGCTTGCAGGGGGTCCTTCCAGGGGTCGGTCAGCCACCGCATCCCTTTGTTCGCCGCGTAACCGGCCAGGACAACCAGTACCCGGCCGTGCTCGAATGTGCCCTGCACGGCGGTCATGGCCACGCATGCCCAACCATCCTGAAGCGATCGAACATCGCGCACCGTGATGTTTCCTAGCTTTACCACCCCATCGCCCAGGTATCCCACCGCGAATCGCGTCCGCCGTGTCACCGCAGTAACCAGCCCGCGGCCATTCCGCAGGCTCCACCGCAATTCCCCCGTGTCCGTGGCAAAATGGTCCGTCTCGCGAAGCGTGCGATCCACCGGACTCCGGGGGCCGGGACCAAGGGAAAGAGCAACACGACGAACGAGTGCCACTTCGACCGGCGTCCCCAGACTGCTGCCATCCACCAACCTCCAGGCGTGAGCGGTCCTCAACAAGTCCCGCTCAACCTCCTCCGGCAGGGGGATGATCACGGGATCTCGGCCGGTGGCCACGTCCCCCCTGCGGAACAGGGCGGCCGCAATCGGTAGAGTGGCCATTTTCAACGGGTGTTGGTCGATATCGAAAAATCCCCAGATTCGACGGGCATCCCACGCGCTCGTGCGATGACAGTAGCTAAACGCGTAGATCGCGTCCCAATCCTGAAACGCAGCATAGGCGGCGAGCAACAGGAATGCCTCCGCGGAGTAGGTGTTCGGTGCCGGATGGTTGTACTCGGTAACCGTGTGGGGCTTTCCGAAAACGCGGCGCAACGCCAGTCGCGGAATCGTTCCCCCTCGAGCGTTAACCATGCTCAGGTTGCGGACATACCAGTTCCCCGGGTCCCAGGGGCGCCCCGGAAAGACGGGATGTTGCCAGTACGCGTGGGTGTCGATCCAATCGAACCGG
>Ga0256839_1003723_pt1 | contig 15466 bp, 11 predicted proteins | sample 354166metaG_FD_185968 | JGI IMG/M metagenome (GOLD analysis project Ga0256839, IMG submission 185968) | Hydrothermal vent microbial communities from Mid Atlantic Ridge, Atlantic Ocean - 354-166 | ecosystem: Environmental > Aquatic > Marine > Hydrothermal vents | place: Atlantic Ocean: Mid... | reverse complement strand
GCCCCCTGAAAATGTTCCGCAGACACCTTCGTCAACGCCGCCGTCAGCGTCGTCTTCCCATGGTCCACGTGCCCAATCGTCCCCACGTTCACATGCGGCTTCGTCCGCTCAAACTTCTGCTTGGCCACTGCTCTACCTCACTCTCTCAAAGATCCACAAATCCCAATCAAGTCGTTGCCTTCTTGATGATCGCCTCAGCGATGTTCGCCGGCGTCTCGGCATACTTCTCGAACTGCATGGTGTAAGTCGCCCGCCCCTGAGTCAGGGAACGCAGATCGGTGGCGTAACCGAACATTTCCGCCAGCGGCACCTCGCAGCGGATCACCTTGCCCGAGGGGGTATCATCCATGCCCTGCACCATACCGCGGCGCCGATTGATATCGCCCACCACGTCACCCATGTATTCTTCGGGCGTGACCACCTCGACCTTCATGATGGGCTCCAGCAGAACCGGATCCGCCTTCTTGGCGCCCTCCTTGAAGGCCATGGAACCGGCGATCTTGAAGGCCATTTCGCTGGAGTCGACTTCGTGATAGGAACCGTCGAACAGGGTGACCTTGACGTCGATGACCGGATAACCGGCGATGACGCCGCTTTCCATCGCCTCCTGCACACCCTTGTCCACCGCCGGGATGTACTCCTTGGGAACCACCCCGCCGACGATGGCGTTGACGAACTCGTAGCCAGCACCGCGTTCCAGTGGTTCGATGCGCAGCCACACATGACCGTACTGGCCGCGACCGCCGGTCTGACGCACGAACTTGCCTTCCTGTTCCACCGAGCGCCGGATGGTTTCCCGGTAGGCCACCTGGGGCGCGCCTACAGCCGCCTCGACGTTGAACTCCCGCTTCATGCGGTCGACAATGATCTCCAGGTGCAGTTCTCCCATACCGGAGATGATGGTCTGGCCCGACTCCTCGTCGGTATGCACCCGGAAAGAGGGATCCTCCTGGGCCAACTTCTGCAAGGCCACCCCCATCTTTTCCTGGTCGGCCTTGGTCTTCGGCTCCACCGCCACCGAGATCACCGGCTCGGGGAACTCCATCTTCTCCAGGGTGATGACGGCTTTGGGATCGCACAACGTGTCACCGGTGGCGACGTCCTTGAGACCGATGGCGGCGGCGATGTCACCGGCGCGGACTTCCTTGATCTCCTCGCGGTGATTGGCGTGCATCTGCACGATACGACCGATCCGCTCACGCTTGTGCTTCAGGGAGTTGTAGACCGTGTCCCCGGAACTGACCACGCCGGAGTAGACCCGGAAGAAGGTCAGGGCGCCGACGAAGGGATCGGTGGCGATCTTGAAGGCCAGCGCGGCGAAAGGCTCGTCGTCGTCTGCCTTGCGCTCGACCTCGTTGCCGTTTTCGTCCGTCCCCTTGACCGGCGGAATGTCGATCGGCGACGGCAGATACTCGATCACCGCGTCGAGCAGGGCTTGCACCCCCTTGTTCTTGAAAGCGGAACCGCACAGGGCCGGAACGATCTCGCCGGCGATGGTCCGAGCCCGCAACCCCTGCTTGATTTCCTCGACGGTCAGCTCTTCACCTTCGAGATACTTGTTCAGCAGGTCTTCGTCGCCTTCCGCAGCGGCCTCGATCATCTTTTCCCGCCATTCCTCGCAATCGGCGAGCATCGCTTCGGGAATCTCCTTTTCCTCGAAACGGTTGCCCAGGGTCTCCTCGTCCCAGTAGATGGCCTTCATCTTGATGAGGTCCACCACGCCCTCGAAGTTCTCTTCGGCGCCGATGGGCAGCTGGATCGGCACGGGATTGGCGCCGAGGCGGTCGCGGATCTGATCGACCACCCTCAGAAAATCGGCTCCCTGGCGGTCCATCTTGTTGACGAAGGCCAAGCGGGGCACGCCGTACTTGTTGGCCTGGCGCCAGACGGTTTCCGACTGGGGCTCGACACCACCCACGGCGCAGAAGACGGCACAGGCGCCGTCCAACACCCGCAGGGAACGCTCCACCTCGATGGTGAAGTCCACGTGCCCCGGGGTGTCGATGATGTTGATGCGGTGCTCGGGGAACTGACGCTCCATACCGCTCCAGAAACAGGTGGTCGCGGCCGAGGTGATGGTGATGCCGCGCTCCTGCTCCTGTTCCATCCAGTCCATGACCGCGGCGCCGTCGTGCACCTCGCCGATCTTGTGAGAGACGCCGGTGTAGAACAGAATGCGCTCGGTCGTGGTCGTCTTGCCGGCATCGATGTGAGCCATGATGCCGATGTTGCGGTATCGTTCGATTGGAGTCTTGCGTGCCACAGCTACAGTCCTTGGTATTCAGAATTACCAGCGATAATGAGAAAAGGCCTTGTTGGCTTCCGCCATGCGGTGCGTGTCTTCGCGCTTCTTGACCGCGGCACCGCGGTTTTCCACCGCATCGAGCAATTCGGCGGCGAGGCGCTGGGTCATGGTCTTCTCGCTGCGCTTGCGCGCCGCGTCGATCAGCCAGCGCATACCCAGCGAACGACGCCGATCCGGCCGGACTTCCACCGGAACCTGATAGGTCGCTCCACCTACCCGGCGGGACTTCACCTCCACCACCGGCTGGACGTTTTCCAGCGCCTTGACCAGAACCCCGAGCGGGTCCTCGTGACCTTTGGCCTCGATAATGTCGAGCGCACCATACACAATCCGTTCGGCGAGGGATTTCTTGCCGTTCACCATGACCATGTTGATGAACTTGGCCACCGTTTCGTTGCCGAACCGCGGATCCGGCAGGATCTGCCGCTTTTCTGCTGCCCTTCTTCTCATTGCTGCCTACTCAATCAACTTTTGGGTTTCTTGGCGCCATACTTGGAGCGGCCCTGGCGCCGACCTTCGACACCGGCACAGTCCAAAGCCCCCCGAATGACGTGATAGCGCACCCCGGGCAGGTCCTTGACGCGCCCGCCCCGGATCAGCACCACCGAGTGCTCCTGAAGATTATGGCCTTCACCCCCGATGTAACTGGTCACTTCGGCACCGTTCGTCAGGCGCACACGCGCAACCTTTCGCAACGCGGAGTTGGGTTTCTTGGGGGTGGTGGTGTACACCCGGGTGCAAACCCCACGCTTCTGGGGACAGGCTTCCAGCGCCGGCACCTTGCTCTTTTCCGGCTTGCGAACCCGGGGCTTCCTAACCAATTGATTGATCGTGGCCATGCTAACGACTCCCTACTCTCCTTACGAACGGCACCAATGAATTCGACATGCAAAAAACACCTTACGCCCAGCCTTCCCACATAAAAACAGAAGCTTACGGGCGCCAACGGCTTCCGGTCGAAAGCCGCATATTGTAGAAAAGGAAAGACCGGCTGTCAAGCAAGCCGGTCTTTCCAGTTACCCCCCGAAGGGGGGCGAGAAGGGTCTGTCAGCGGCCGGGGAAGGTCGCACCCCTCAGGGGTTGAGCGCCTTCTTCAGAGCCTCCTCGACCTTCTCCATGTCCACCGCCTCGGTCTCCTGCTCCGGCGCCATCGCCAGGGCCCGCTTACGTTTGCGCTCGCGGTGATAGGCCAAACCGGTACCCGCCGGAATCAAGCGGCCGACGATGACGTTCTCCTTGAGGCCGTGCAGGTCGTCGCGCAGCCCCCGAACCGCGGCGTCGGTCAACACGCGCGTGGTTTCCTGGAAGGAAGCCGCGGAGATGAAGGACTCGGTCGCCAGGGACGCTTTGGTGATGCCGAGCAACACCGGCAGGAAGGCGGCCGGACGCTTGCCTTCCTTCTCCAGCTTCTCGTTTTCCTCCAAGATGCGGGAGCGCTCCACCTGCTCACCCACCAGATACTGAGTGTCGCCGGGATCGGTGATCTCGACCTTGCGCAGCATCTGGCGAATGATCACCTCGATGTGCTTGTCGTTGATCCTGACCCCCTGCAGGCGATAGACGTCCTGGATCTCCTTCACCAGATAGGCCGCCAGGGCCTCGACGCCACGGAGACGGAGAATGTCGTGGGGCGGCAGTTCCCCTTCGGCGATGGTCTCGCCCTTCTCCACGAACTCCCCTTCGAACACGGTGATGTGGCGCCATTTGGGGATCAGAATTTCATGCTTGTTGCCGTCGGCGTCGGTGATGATCAGGCGGCGCTTGCCCTTGGTCTCCTTGCCGAAGCTAACCGTTCCGGTCGCCGTCGCCAGGATGGCCGGATCCTTGGTCTTGCGGGCCTCGAAGAGATCGGCGACGCGCGGCAGACCCCCGGTGATGTCCCGGGTCTTGGTGGACTCCTGGGGAATCCGAGCCAGAATGTCGCCCACTTCCACCCCGTCGCCGTCACGGATGTTGACGATGGCCCCACCGGGCAGGAAATACTGGGCCGGAATTTCCGTCCCTGGAATGTAGACGTCGTTACCCTGGTCGTCCACCAGCTTGATCAGCGGGCGCAGATCGCGGCCGGCGGCCGGGCGCACCTTGGGATCGATGACGACCATGGAGCTGAGCCCGGTGACCTCGTCCACCTGCTCCCGCACGGTGACCCCTTCGATGAAGTTCTCCAGGCGGGCAACACCGCTCACTTCAGTGATGACCGGGTGGGTGTGGGGATCCCATTCCGCCACTTTCTGACCCCGTTCCACCCGGGAGCCGTCTTCGACGCTGAGGATGGCGCCATAGGGGATACGATAACGCTCCCGTTCGCGGCCGTGCTCGTCGATGACGCTGATTTCCCCGGAACGGGACACCGCCACCAGCTTGCCTTCCTTGTTGCGCACCGTCTTCAGGTTGGTCAGACGAATGGTCCCCGACGACTTGACCTCGACGCTGGAGATGGCGGCCGAGCGCGAAGCGGCCCCACCGATGTGGAAAGTGCGCATGGTCAACTGGGTACCCGGCTCACCGATGGACTGGGCGGCGATGACACCGACCGCCTCACCGACGCTGACCAGATGGCCCCGGCCCAGATCACGGCCGTAACACATGGAGCAGACCCCGTAGCGGGTTTCACAGGTGATCACCGAACGTACCTTCACCTGTTCGACGCTGTGCTGCTCCAACACCTTGACCCATTTCTCGTCCAGCAGGGTTCCCGCCGGCGCGATCACCTCACCGCTCTTGGGATCGGTGACGTCCCGGGCCAGCACCCGTCCCAGCACCCGCTCGGCCAGGGGCTCGACCACATCGCCGCCCTCGATGATCGGGGCCATGGTGATGCCATCGTCGGTACCGCAGTCCTTTTCGGTCACGACCAGATCCTGCCCCACGTCCACCAGACGGCGGGTCAGGTAACCGGAGTTGGCAGTCTTCAGGGCGGTGTCCGCCAGGCCCTTACGGGCGCCGTGGGTGGAGATGAAGTACTGGAGCACGTTCAGCCCTTCACGGAAATTGGCGGTGATGGGGGTTTCGATGATGGAGCCGTCTGGCTTGGCCATCAGGCCGCGCATGCCCGCCAACTGGCGGATCTGGGCCGCGGAGCCCCGGGCGCCGGAATCGGCCATCATGAAGATGGAGTTGAACGACTTCTGGCGCACGGTGTTGCCCTCGGCATCGATCACTTCCTCCTCGCCCAGAGCCTGCATCATCGCCTTGGCCACTTCCTCGTTGGCCCGCGACCAGATGTCCACCACCTTGTTGTAGCGCTCGCCGTCGGTGACCAGCCCCTGTTCGTACTGGCGCTGGATCTCCATGACTTCCTTTTCCGCCTCGCGGATGATCTGCTCCTTCTCCTTCGGGATCACCATGTCGTCGACCCCGAAGGAAACCCCGGCCCGGGTGGACTGCAGGAAGCCCAGATACATGAGCTGGTCGGCGAACACCACCGTGGTCTTGAGCCCCAGGTTACGGTAGCAAACGTTGATGACGTTGGAGATCGCCTTCTTGGTCATGTCCTGATTGACCAGGTCGTAGGGCAGTCCTTCGGGGACGATGTCCCAGATCAGCGCCCGGCCGGCGGTGGTGTCGACGATGCGGCGCCGCTCGGTGACGCTGCCGTCCTCTTCCTTGATCTTCTCCTCGACCCGCAGTTTGATGCGGGCGTGCAGATCCACCACCTTGTGATCGAGGGCACGGCGGACCTCGTCCACGTCGGCGAACACCATGCCTTCGCCCTTGGCGTTGATTCGCTCCCGGCTCATGTAGTAGAGGCCAAGGACGATGTCCTGGGTGGGATGGATGATGGGGTCGCCGTTGGCCGGAGAGAGAATGTTGTTGGAGGACATCATCAGGGCCCGGGCCTCCAACTGGGCCTCCAGCGACAGGGGCACGTGCACCGCCATCTGGTCGCCATCGAAGTCGGCGTTGAAGGCGGTGCACACCAGGGGATGCAACTGGATCGCCTTGCCTTCGATCAGCACCGGCTCGAAAGCCTGGATACCGAGACGGTGCAGGGTCGGAGCCCGGTTGAGCAGCACCGGATGCTCGCGGATGACGTCGTCGAGCACGTCCCAGACCTCCGGCTCCTCCCGCTCCACCATGCGCTTGGCGGCCTTGATGGTGGTGGCGATGCCGCGGGCCTGGAGCTTGCCGAAGATGAAAGGCTTGAACAGTTCCAGGGCCATCTTCTTGGGCAGACCGCACTGATGCAGGCGCAGGGTCGGACCCACCACGATCACGGAACGGCCGGAATAATCCACCCGCTTGCCCAGCAGATTCTGACGGAAGCGGCCCTGCTTACCCTTGATCATGTCGGCCAACGATTTGAGGGGGCGCTTGTTGGTGCCGGTGATGGCACGGCCGCGGCGGCCATTGTCGAGCAGGGCGTCCACCGCCTCCTGCAGCATGCGGCGCTCGTTGCGGATGATGATGTCCGGGGCGTTGAGTTCCAGCAACCGACGCAAGCGGTTGTTGCGGTTGATGACCCGGCGGTACAGGTCGTTCAGATCCGACGTAGCGAAACGACCGCCGTCCAGAGGCACCAACGGACGCAGATCCGGCGGCAACACCGGCAGCACCGTGAGGATCATCCACTCGGGACGGTTGTTGGAATTGATGAAGGCCTCGATCAACTTGAGGCGTTTGGACAGCTTGCGGATCTTGGTCTCCGACCGGGTGGCCTCGATCTCCTCCCGGATCTTGGCGGCCTCCGACTTCAAATCCATGGACTTGAGCAGCTCCTGGACCGCCTCGGCGCCCATCTTGGCATCGAAGTCGTCGCCGTACTGTTCCACCGCATCGAGATACTCCTCATCGGTGAGGAGCTGGCCCCGCTCGAGCGGCGTCAACCCCGGTTCGATCACCACGAAGGATTCGAAGTACAGCACCCGCTCGACTTCCCGGAGAGTCATGTCGAGCATCAGGGCGATGCGCGACGGCAGCGACTTGAGGAACCAAATATGGGCCACCGGGCTGGCCAGTTCGATGTGACCCATGCGCTCGCGGCGCACCTTGGCGAGCGTCACCTCCACGCCGCACTTCTCGCAGATCACTCCGCGGTGCTTGAGGCGCTTGTACTTGCCGCACAGGCACTCGTAGTCGTTGACCGGCCCGAAGATCTTGGCGCAGAACAGCCCGTCCCGCTCCGGCTTGAAGGTGCGGTAGTTGATGGTCTCCGGCTTCTTGACCTCGCCGTAGGACCATGAGCGGATCATGTCCGGGGAAGCCAGTCCGATGCGGATGGCATCGAATTCTTCCACCTGAGTCTGCCTTTTGATGAACTTGATGAGGTCTTTCAAAGCTTCAGCTCCCGCTAGATTGGTGAACTTGGAATCTCGGCAAACGCAGAATCAATCCTGCTCCAGCTCGATGTTGATGGCCAGGGCGCGGATCTCCTTGATCAGCACCTTGAACGATTCCGGCATGCCGGCTTCCATGCGGTAGTCGCCGTCGACGATGTTCTTGTACATCTTGGTGCGACCCATCACGTCGTCCGACTTGACCGTGAGCATTTCCTGCAGGGTGTAGGCGGCCCCGTATGCCTCCAGGGCCCAGACCTCCATCTCCCCGAAACGCTGGCCGCCGAACTGGGCCTTGCCCCCCAGCGGCTGCTGGGTGACCAGGCTGTAGGGTCCGGTGGAGCGGGCGTGCATCTTGTCGTCCACCAGATGGTTCAGTTTGAGCATGTACATGTACCCCACCGTGACCGGCCGGTCGAAGGGATCGCCGGTACGGCCGTCGTAGAGGCGGGTCTGGCCGCTCTCGGGCAGATCGGCCAGCCTCAGCATGGCTTTGATCTCCTCTTCGGTGGCGCCGTCGAACACCGGCGTCGCCATCGGCACCCCGTCCTTGAGGTTGTGGGCCAGTTCGACGATCTCCTCGTCGCTGAGCTGGTCGAGATCTTCCCGCCGCCCGGCGTGGTTGTAGATCCGGTCGAGGAATTCCCGCAGCTCCTGAACCTTGGCCTTGGCCTCCAGCATCTTGCCGATCTTGATTCCCAACCCTTTGGCGGCCCAGCCTAGATGGGTCTCCAGCACCTGACCCACGTTCATGCGCGACGGCACCCCGAGGGGATTGAGGACGATGTCCACCGGCGTGCCGTCCTCCAGATAGGGCATGTCCTCCACCGGCACGATCTGGGAGATCACCCCCTTGTTGCCGTGGCGGCCGGCCATCTTGTCCCCGGGTTGGATACGGCGCTTGACCGCCAGGTAGACCTTGACCATCTTCAACACCCCGGGCGGCAGATCGTCGCCCATGGTGATCTTGGCCTTCTTCTCCTCGAAACGGCGGTCCATCTCCTGGCGCAGGTTCTCCAACTGTTCGGCCACCGCCTCCAATTGGACGTTGAGGTCCTCGTCTTCCAGGCGGATCTCCAGCCACTGGGCGGGCTGCAAGCCGTCCAAGTAATCGGCGGTGATCTCGGTGCCGGGTTTCAGTCCGCCGGGGCCCGACTCGGCCACCTTGCCCAGCAGCATCTGGCGCACCCGTTCGTAAGTGTCCTGCTCGACGATACGGAACTGGTCGTTCAGATCCTTGCGCACCTTTTCTAGCTGAGCCTGTTCGATGGCCTTGGCCCGGGCGTCCTTCTCCACGCCGTCGCGGGTGAACACCTGGACGTCGATCACGGTCCCCGCCATTCCCGACGGCACCTTGAGGGAGGTATCCTTGACGTCGGAGGCCTTCTCGCCGAAGATGGCGCGCAGCAGTTTCTCCTCCGGCGTCAGCTGGGTTTCCCCCTTCGGCGTCACCTTACCAACCAGGATGTCGCCCTCCTTGACCTCGGCGCCGATGTAGACGATCCCCGACTCGTCCAGCTTGGCCAGGGCTGCCTCGCTGACGTTGGGAATGTCGGCGGTGATCTCTTCGGGGCCCAGCTTGGTGTCACGGGCGACGCAGGTTTTTTCCTCGATGTGGATGGTGGTGTAGCGGTCCTCCTCCACCACCCGTTCCGAGATCAGGATCGAGTCCTCGAAGTTGTACCCGTGCCAGGGCATGAAGGCCACCAACAGGTTCTGGCCCAGCGCCAGTTCACCCATGTCGGTGGAAGCCCCGTCGGCCAGGATGTCCCCCTTGTCGATACGGTCACCCGGTTTCACCAACGGCCGTTGGTTGATGCAAGTGTTCTGGTTGGAGCGGGTGTACTTGGTCAGGTTATAGATGTCCACCCCCGGCTCTCCCGGCTCGGTCTCGTCGTCGTTGACCCGGACCACGATCCGCCCGGCGTCCACCGAAACCACTTCGCCACCGCGGCGGGCCACCACGCAGGTACCGGAATCCCGGGCCACGATCCGTTCCATGCCGGTTCCCACCAGCGGTTTCTGGGAACGCAGCATCGGCACGGCCTGACGCTGCATGTTGGAGCCCATCAGGGCCCGGTTGGCGTCGTCGTGCTCCAGGAAAGGGATCAGCGAAGCAGCCACCGAGACGATCTGCTTGGAGGCCACGTCCATGTATTGGACCATCTCCGGCGAGGCCAGGGTAAACTCGTTCTTGTGGCGGCAGGAGACCATTTCGTCCACCAGGCGGCCCTCCTCGTCCACGGCGGCGCCGGCCTGGGCGATGATGTAGTCGCTTTCCTCGATGGCGGACAGATAGTGGATTTCGTCGGTCACCCGGCCGTCCACCACCTTGCGGTAAGGGGTTTCGAGAAAGCCGTAGTGGTTGGTCCGGGCATAGACCGCCAGTGAATTGATCAGGCCGATGTTGGGCCCTTCCGGGGTCTCGATCGGACACAGCCGACCGTAATGGGTCGGATGCACGTCGCGGACCTCGAAACCGGCCCGCTCCCGCGACAGTCCTCCGGGACCGAGGGCCGAGACCCGCCGTTTGTGGGTCACTTCCGACAGCGGGTTGTTCTGGTCCATGAACTGGGACAGCTGGCTGGAGCCGAAGAATTCCTTGATCGCCGCCACCACCGGCTTGGCGTTGATGACCTCCTGCGGGGTGAAATCCTCGGTGCTGGCCAGGGTCAGGCGTTCCTTGACCGCCCGTTCCACCCGCACCAGACCGATGCGGAACTGATTCTCCACCATCTCCCCGACGCTGCGGACCCGACGGTTCCCCAGATGGTCGATGTCGTCCACCTGGCCCAAGCCGTTACGGATGTTGATGAGCTCCTTGAGAACGTCGATGATGTCCTCGGCGGTCAACACCCGGGGACCGGTCTCCTCCTTACGCCCTAGGCGCAGGTTGAGCTTCATGCGCCCGACCTCGGAAAGATCGTAACGTTCCTCCGAGAAGAACAAATTTTGGAACAGGGTTTCGGCCGCCTCCTTAGTGGGGGGTTCGCCGGGCCGCATCATGCGGTAGATCTCCACCAAAGCTTCCAGCTCACTGGTGGTGTGATCGACCTTCAGGGTGTTGGAGATGTAAGGCCCCCGGTCGAGCTCGTTGACGTAGAGGGTTTCGATCCGGTCGATGCCGTGATCGAGCAACTGCTCCAGCAGTTCCGGGGTGATCTCGGTGTTGGCGGCGGCGATCAGCTCGCCGGTCTTCTCGTCCACCACGTTGCGAGCCAGAATCTTGCCGCACAGATACTCCGGCGGCACCACCAGGCGGGTCAGACCTGCCTTCTTCATCTGGCGAATGTGCTTGGGAGTGATGCGCCGCCCCTCCTCGACGATCCGGGTGCCGTCGTCGAGCGCGATGTCGAAGGGCGCGATCTCGCCGCGCAGCCGCTCGGGGATGAGATCGAGAACGATCCTGTCCTTGGCCAGATGGAAGGTATCGGTCTCGAAGAACATTTGGAGTATCTGCTCGTCGTCGTACCCCAGAGCCCGCAGGATCACGGTGGCCGGCAGCTTGCGGCGCCGGTCGATGCGCACGTAGACGATGTCCTTGTGGTCGAATTCGAAGTCGAGCCAGGAACCGCGATAGGGAATCACCCGGGCGTTGAACAGCAGCTTGCCCGAGGAGTGGGTTTTTCCCTTGTCGTGATCGAAGAACACCCCAGGCGAGCGGTGCAATTGGGAAACGACCACCCGTTCGGTACCGTTGATGACGAAGGTACCGTTCTCGGTCATGAGGGGCAGTTCCCCCATGTAGACTTCCTGCTCCTTGATCTTGTCGACCTTGGTGCCTGCCGGGAAGTCCTTGTCGTAAAGGACCAGGCGGACCTTCACTCGCAGGGGAGCCGCATAGGTGGCACCGCGCAGCTGACATTCCTTCACGTCGAAGGTAGGCTCTCCGAGCCGGTAACTGACGTACTCCAACACCGCATAGCCGTTGTGGCTTTCGATCGGGAACACCGATTTGAAGGCGGCGTGCAAACCTTGGTCGGCACGCTGCTCCGGAGCCTTGTCAGCCTGCAGGAATCGTTTGTAGGATTCGAGCTGAATCTGCAACAGATAGGGAACGTCCAGAACTTCCGAACGTTTGGCGAAACTCTTGCGAAGTCGCTTTTTCTCAGTGAAAGAATAGGCCATAGCGGTTCCTTAAGATCCTGCGAAGGTTGGTTGCCTGACAGATTGCTTCAATCCATCTGGAAAGAAAGATTCGGGATTGGATGGGTCACCGGCCCCAAGAGATTGCTCAGCCTAGGGGTACACCATAGAGCCTCCGTCCGTTTTTCACCCGGCAAGCGGGAAAAGGCCGGCAGTCGAAACTGCCAGCCATCCCGGAAAGAATGATGAGAAACGCGCTTATTTAATCTCGACAGATGCGCCTGCCTCTTCGAGCTGTTTCTTGATCTCCTCGGCTTCTTCCTTGCTCACGCCTTCCTTGACGGGGGCCGGCGCGCCTTCCACCAACGCCTTGGCTTCCTTCAGCCCCAGACCGGTGATGGCGCGGACGGCCTTGATGACCGCCACCTTGTTGGAACCGAAGCCACTCAGAATCACGTCGAATTCCGTCTTTTCTTCGGCAGCGCCTCCAGCTTCCCCACCGGCGGCCATCGGCACCGCTGCCACCGCGGCGGCGGCGGAAACGCCGAACTTTTCCTCCATGGCGGAGATCAAATCCACCACTTCCATGACGGTCATGTTCGCGATCGCATCAAGGATTTCTTCTTTAGACACAGCCATAGTCTTACACTCCAAATCAAATCAATCGTTTTTCACCAAAACCGATACCCAGGATCAGGCCGCCTGTTGCTTCTGATCGCGGACGGCGGCAATGGTCCGTACCAGTTTCGCGTGGGGTTCCGCCATTGTTCTCACCAGCTTTTCGATCGGCGCTTTCATCACCGCCATGAGCATGCTGATGGCCTGCTCCTTGGTGGGCAGGCTGGCCAGGCGCTCCAGCTCCTCAGGACCGAACAACTGGCCCGACACCGCGACCAGCTTGGGTTTCAACTGTTCGTGCTCCTTGGCGAAATCCTTGATGACACGGGCAGCCGAACCCGGTTCTTCCAGTGAAAACGCCAACAGCAAGGGACCGACCAGCTGCTCGCTCATGCAAGCATAATCGCTGCCCTCCAGCGCGCGCCGCGCCAGGGTGTTTTTCACCACGCGAAGGTACACCTGGGACTCCCGGGCCTTCTTGTGCAGATCGGTCATCTCCGCCGCGGTCAAACCCCGATACTCTGCTGCGATCGCAGAATGGGCCCTGGCCGCGACGTCGGAGACCTCGGCAACGATGGCCTTTTTCTGTTCCAGTCTCAGTGCCACGTGATACCTCCGTTGTCGTCTCCCGGCTTGCGCCGGAAGTCAAACCCGCATCCCTCGCGGGATGCACCAGTCTCACGGCTCCCCGTCCTTCTGAGGACCGGTTCACCGTCTGCGTAGGCGGATTTTAAGCGTCGTCACGCACCTACGGTCTTTGACGATCACCGGTCATCCGGCAATCCAAAGTCTTCAAGCGTCCAGGCTGGACATATCGATCGTCAACCCCGGTCCCATGGTGGTGGACAGGGCGATCTTCTTCATGTACGTACCCTTGCTGGCTGCCGGCTTCGCCTTTTTCAGGTCCGCCAGCAACGCCTCGAGATTTTCCTTCAACGCCGAAATGTCGAAATCGACCTTGCCGATCGTGCAGTGAATAATCCCCGCCTTGTCGGTCCGATAACGCACCTGGCCGGCCTTGGCGTTCTTCACCGCCGTGGCCACGTCGGGCGTGACGGTACCCACTTTCGGGTTGGGCATCAAACCGCGGGGCCCCAGAATCGGGCCCAACTGACCGACGATTCGCATGGCATCCGGGGTGGCGATGACCACGTCGAAATCGAGATTGCCCTTCTTGACCTCCTCGGCCAAATCTTCCATGCCGACGATGTCGGCACCGGCTTCCTTGGCGGCCTCGGCGTTGGCGCCCTGGGCGAAGACCGCCACCCGCACCGATTTACCGGTGCCGTGGGGCAGTACCGTGGAACCGCGCACCACCTGATCGGACTTGCGTGGATCCACGCCCAGATTGACCGCCACGTCCACCGACTCGGTGAACTTGACCGAGGACACCTCCTTCAGCAATTGCAGGGCCTCGTCGACGGAATAGGCGCGGGTGAGATCCACCTTCTCACGGATCATCTTCATGCGCTTGGACAACTTGGCCATGTCACACCCCCTCCACGTCGATGCCCATGCTGCGGGCGGTACCGGCGATGGTGCGCACCGCAGCGTCCATGTCTGCAGCGGTCAAATCCGGCTCCTTCATCTTGGCGATCTCCTCGAGCTGCTCCCGGGTGACCGTGCCGATCTTGTCGACGTTGGGGCGAGAACTGCCCTTTTCGGCCCCGATCGCCTTCAGCAGCAGATAGGATGCCGGCGGCGTCTTGATGACGAAGGTGAAGCTGCGGTCGTTGTAGACGGTGATGATGACCGGCAGCGGCAGCCCCTTTTCCATGCTCTGGGTCTGCGCGTTGAAGGCCTTGCAGAACTCCATGATATTGACACCGTGCTGACCCAATGCCGGGCCCACGGGCGGGCTGGGATTGGCCTCGCCGGCCTTGACCTGCAGCTTGATATAAGCTTGAACTTTCTTTGCCATGATTTCCTCTCCCGTTGGGTACGAACGCCTTTCGGCTCCCCGTCGATACCAGTCAGACCTTTTCCACCTGACTGAAGTCGAACTCCACCGGCGTCGGCCGTCCGAAAATCAGCACCGACGCCTTGAGCTTGTTCTTTTCGTAGTCCACTTCCTCGACTACGCAGTTGAAATCCTTGAAAGGCCCTTCGACGATGCGTACCACCTCGCCAGGCTCGAACAAGATCTTGGGTTTGGGCTTGGTCAGCCCCTCCTCGACCCGGGCGAGAATGGCTTCGGCTTCCTTGTCGGAAATGGGGGCGGGCTTCTCCGGCGTGCCACCGATGAACCCCAACACATGGGGGACGCTGCGCACCAGGTGCCAGGTCTCGTCGTTCATCTCCATCTGCACCAGGACATAGCCGGGGAAGAACTTGCGGTCGGTCTTGCGCCGCTGCCCCATGCGCATTTCGATCACTTCCTCGGTGGGAACCAGGATCTTGCCGAAATGCTTCTCCAGCCCCGCCTGCTTGATGCGCTCCTCCAGGGAACGCTTGACCTGATTCTCGTAGTTGGAATAGGTCTGCACCACGTACCAACGCATGGCCACCTCGTCAACCTCCCTGACCCGTCAACAGACGCACCAGCCACAGGAACAGGGAGTCCAGGAGCCAGAGAATCAAGCCCACGATGACGACCATCACCACGACCATCAAGGTGGTATGGATGGTTTCCTGACGAGTCGGCCAGGTCACCTTGCGCAATTCCATGCGCGACTCCTGGAAAAAAGCCCAGAACGCCCGCCCCGGCGCCGTGGTGAAAAACAATCCCGCCGAAACCAGCGCCACCCCCACCAACGCCAGGGTGCGGTACAGCAACGAATATTCGGGATACCAGTAGAACCCCGTCACCCCGGCGGCCAACAGGGCGATGACCAGTACGATCTTGAAAGAATCGAAGGGAGAGATCGACGATTCCTGGGAGTGTGCCTGTGCTGTCATGGCGTCAATTATTCGGTGGGGAAATAAAAATGGCAGGCCAGGAGGGACTCGAACCCCCAACCTGCGGTTTTGGAGACCGCTGCTCTACCAATTGAGCTACTGACCTGTATCCTTTCAACGGGACGGTGCCGCCCGCAGGCGGCACCGAGCCTTCGGCTTACTCGATGATTTTGGAGACCACGCCGGCCCCGACCGTGCGCCCGCCTTCCCGAATGGCAAACCGCAAACCCTCTTCCATCGCAATCGGGGCAATCAGCTTCACCGTGATCTTCACATTGTCACC
>Ga0256839_1003722_pt1 | contig 15471 bp, 17 predicted proteins | sample 354166metaG_FD_185968 | JGI IMG/M metagenome (GOLD analysis project Ga0256839, IMG submission 185968) | Hydrothermal vent microbial communities from Mid Atlantic Ridge, Atlantic Ocean - 354-166 | ecosystem: Environmental > Aquatic > Marine > Hydrothermal vents | place: Atlantic Ocean: Mid... | reverse complement strand
TTATAGACTTTTCATGGTGAACTTCTGCTTTTTTATCATCGCCAAGTTTATGGTAGGCGTTTGCAAGTGAAGCATGTGCCATGTCATCATCTGGGTCAAGTGTTAAGAGTTTTTCAAAACTCTCTTTGGCTTCATCATACTCTTTACTTTGCATACATACGTAACCCATTTTTTGTAAAGCATCCATGTTGTTCTCATCTATGATTAAAGCTGAGCCTAGGGCTTTTTTAGCCTCTTCATAGTCTTCTTTTTCTACTGCTTCATCTGCCATGAAAAGCAGTTGTTCCATGCGTGAAGGCTGTACAGTAGGCTTAGAAAATGTTTTGTCTGGTCGGTTAATACCACCTATTTGCTCATCTGCAAATTTAGCTTCAAAGTCTACACCACGTTTTGGGTGATTGCCTGAAAAAAGTTGTTTGAAAAAGAGATAAAAAACAATCCCCGCAATAATAAGTAGTAGAAGTTGAAAAGTAGTCATTTTAAACCTTAACGTCCATCTCTTCGATGTTTAATTTGTTCTGCAATTTTTGCTGAGACTTCATCCATCTCTTCTTTTGTATCATACATAAATTCATGTATGTCATCTTCACCTAGGTGTACATATATGGCATAACCTACAAGTTTTACCTTGTCTTTGCCTTCATTTTCTACCCACTTCATACTCACTTGTGTGGTCTCATCCCCCTCACCTGTTCTAATCACAGCTGCGGGATAAAGTTGCCTAATATCTTTGGGGTCAAATTCTATATCATTTATTTTTATTAACATAACGGAATTATAGTATAATTATCTAAAAATATAGAGGAAATAATTTTATGAATTTAAAAGACCAAATCAAGTCAGACATTAAAGATGCCATGAGGGCAAAAGAGGTTGTAAAGAGAGATACTCTACGTAACATCCAAGCAAGTATCAAACAAATAGAAGTCGATGAACGTAGAGATGTAACAGATGCAGATGTAGAAGCCATTTTAGTCAAATACCTCAAACAAAGAGAAGATGCCAAAGTACAATTTGCAGATGCAGGTCGTGAAGACTTAGTAGAAAAAGAAAATGTAGAAATAGCCATAATCAAAGCCTATCTACCAGAACCTATGGCTGATGCAGAACTTGAAACAGTTATGAAAGAGATTATAAGCTCTGTAGGAGCAACAAGCATGAAAGATATGGGGAAAGTAATGGGTGCTGCAAAATCTGCCATAGGAAGCCGTGCAGATGGTGGGCGTATTAATGCGATGGTTAAAAAGTTATTGGGTTAAACTCAAATCAAATCTTTATTTACATAAAGAAAAAGAGATTTATTTAAAGAGTAGTTTAATTTTGTTGCTCTTTTTGTTCTAAATATTACTATAGATACAAGGATGCTTTAAAAGTGAATACACTTGATAATACACTTAAAGAAATTGAAATTTTATCATCAGTTAAATTGAAATTAGAGATAGATAAAAAGAATATGACTCAATTATTAAAAGAATTAGAAAGAAAAATTGAAAATTCAAACATAACTTTTATGGAAAAAATATTAGAAACAATAACATTTGGCACACTTAATTATCAAGACAAGCATAAAGAAAATATCTTAGGATATAAAAAGAAAATTCAAGATATAAAGTCAAACAATATTGATCTAGATATTGAAACTATAAATACTAAAATATTAAATTTTGAAAAAGTTGTTACTAATCATTTAGATAGTTTTAAAAATAAGCTTCTTGAATTTCAGACTGATTTATTATATGTCTCTCAAAATCGATATATAAATACTTATGAAAGTGAAGACTTTAAAAATAAATTAACAAAAATAACACTTAATAAAGAGAAATTATTTTTACATAAAAATATAAAGAATGAAATAAGTGAACTTCTAAGCTTTCAAGAAAATTCACAAATTTGGATTGAAAAAAGTAATACTCTTTTTATTAAAAATGAAAAGATAAACGAAAAAACTTTTTTTGATACTATTGAAGCTAATCCACTAACAGACAAACAACAAGAAGCAGTCTTGGTAAATGAAAACAATAATTTAGTTTTAGCAGGAGCAGGCTCAGGAAAAACAAGTGTTATTGTTGCAAAAGTTGCTTATCTCATAAAAAAAATATATTAAATCCTAGCGAAATACTTGTTTTGGCTTTTAACAAAAATGCAAAAGAAGAACTAGAAGAAAGATTTGAAAAGTACAATATAAATGTGAGAGTAAAAACCTTTCATTCTTTTGGCTCAAGTGTCATCGGTGAAATATTATCTCAAAAACTATTACTATGTCCTATGTCTGAACACCCAGAGATGATGTCAAAATTTATAAAAGACACTATTCAAAAGTTAATGGTTTCAATGGAAGGTTTTTTAGAAAATTTTTTAGTGTATATGGCTTATTTTAAAATACCTTATAAAAGTGAATCAGAATTTAAGTCTCTTGGAGAATATTATGACTATCAAAAAAATCATGCTATTAAAACGCTAAAGCATGAAGTGATAGAAAAAGGTGAAAAGCAAGGAAAAACATTATTAACTTTAAAAGAAGAAACAGTCAAGAGTCATCAAGAGTTAGTCATATCAAACTTTTTAACTCTCAATGGAATAAAGTATTTATATGAAGAACCCTATGAACATAAAACTGAAACAGTTGAAAAAAGACAATATCAGCCAGATTTCTTTTTGCCCGAATATGGCATATACATAGAACATTTTGGAATAGACAGAAATAATAAAACTGCTCCTTTTGTCAACAACAAGGAATATCTAGAAGGAATAGAATGGAAAATTAAATTACATGCTAAACATAATACCACTCTAGTTCAAACTTTTAGTTATGAGTTTTCAGAAAATACTTTATTGGATTTACTAAAAGAAAAATTACTCCGACATAATGTTATTTTTAGAGAATTAGAATTAGCTGAAATAGCTGAACTCTTAAAAGAACCATTAGAAAGCAATAACTTCACAAAACTTTTTACAACCTTCTTGGCACACTATAAATCCAATAGACACTCTATTTCAGAACTAACTCATAAAAGCGAAGAAAGTGAAAGAAAAAAATTATTTCTTAAACTTTTTGAATTTATATTCACTGAATATGAAAAATATCAAGAAAGAAATGCTTGTATAGATTTTGATGATATGATTATCAAAGCATTAGGTGGGATAGAAACTACAGAATATAACCATAGCTTGAAACATATATTTATTGATGAATTTCAAGATATATCTACTACAAGAGCAAAACTTATTAAGGTATTATTACCCATAAATAACACATCAATAACAGCAGTTGGTGATGACTGGCAATCTATTAATAGATTTGCAGGGAGTAATATCCAAATTATACAAGACTTCCAAAAAATATTTGGGTCATCTAAAACAGTCGCCTTAGATTATACTTTTAGGTTTAACAATGTTGTATCAGATGTAGCTTCTAAGTTTATACAAAAAAATCCTCATCAAATAAAAAAAGATATTAAGACTATCAAAGATCAAGATTTGGACAAATTTAGTCTTTTGCTTTATTGGACAACAGGTGATAATAAAGTAGACTTACAATATGTTTTAGATTTAATTTCAAAAAAAGAAAAAGATGGAAAAAAATCTATAATGATACTCGCTAGATATAAATTCCTATATAGAGACTTAGAGGATTTGAAAAATCTTTATTCCAATTTAGAGATTAACTTTTCTTCAGTACATGGTTCAAAAGGAAATGAAGCTGACTATGTAATAATCATGAATATTGATAAAGGTGAATTTGGTTTTCCTTCAAAAATTGTAGATGATCCAATTTTAGATATGGTCATTCCTAAAGGTGATGATTTTGAAGATGCTGAAGAGAGGAGACTTTTTTATGTGGCACTAACCAGAACAAAAGGTACTATTTTTCTATTAAGCGATATATATAATAAGTCTCCATTTATTGAAGAAATAATCAACGATAATAAGAATGAAATATTTTTTTTAAATGATAAGGACATAACATTACAAAATTGTCCTAAATGTAAGACAGGTTTTTTAAAAAAGAGAGGAGACTCCAATAATAAAAATAAAGAATTTTATGGTTGTAGTAATTATCCACGATGTAAATTTACTGAAAATGTATACAATTGCCCAGAGTGTGACAGTGAAGTATCAAAAGATATCCAAAATAATATTGCTAAATGTTCCAGTAGTGACTGTGATTTTCAGTCTTCTTTATGTATCAAGTGTACTGGGCTTATGGTTCAAAGAAAAAGTAAATATGGTATATTTTGGGGGTGTAATAATTATCCCAAATGTGAACACACAGAAAAATAACTTAATTACATAAATATAAACTTACGCTCCATACTTCACAGCCCTAATAGCCGAAGTAATATCATCTTGACGCATAAAGTGTTCACCTACCAAGAAGGCATCTGCCCCTCTGCTAGAGAGTTCAACCACCGTTTCATGGTCATTGATACCAGACTCGGCTACGATTATTTTGCCATTGGGTATAAGAGGGATGAGTTTTGCACTCAAATCCATATCCATCTCAAATGTCTCTAGATTACGGTGGTTTATGCCTATGATGTCAGCTCCAGCAAAAATGGCTTTGACCAAGTCTGTTTTGTTATGTACTTCTACCAGTACATCAAGTCCCAAGTGTAAAGCATAGTCATGCAACTCTTTAAGTTCCTTACGGCTCAGTGCCATGGCGATAAGTAAAATGTAGTCTGCACCAAAGGCAAGTGCTTCAAGGACTTGATACTTGTCTACTATGAAATCTTTTCTAAGCAAGGGAAGATTGACATAGCGACGCACCATGCCTAAGTACTCTTTGTTACCTTGAAAAAAGTGAGGTTCAGTGAGTATGGAGAGTGAGTCTGCTCCACCTTTTTCATAGGCTTGAGCTATGCTCATCGGGTCGAAGTCTTCACGTATCACACCTTTTGAAGGACTTGCTTTTTTCACCTCTGCTATAATACGGTAAGGGTTTTCTTCAGTAGAACGAATGGCTGCTTTTACATCTTTAGGGACAAAAGGGTTAAATGCCAAAGAACGTCCTAGCCACTCCATAGGAAAATCAACTTTACGTTTTTCTAAATCTGCTTTTGTTTTTTTTATGATTTCATCTAATATCTGTGCCATCTGTTGCAGCCTTGGGCTAAATTTTTTGTATTATACTCATTTTTACTTATACAGTTTTATTTACACTGCTTTATAGCATTCCAATGCATTTTTATCTCATCTTCTTTTAGCCCTTCTTCTTCAACTACACGCTTCATAAGAGCTAATGCTTCTTCACATTTTCCTATCTTATAATAGCCCCATGCCAAAGAGTCCAAGTAGTAAGTATTGTTAGGCTGTTGTGCCAATGCCTTTTCAATGATTTTTATCCCTTTTTTTATATCTATTTCTTTATCTATCAGGGTATAACCATAATAATTTAAATATAAACTGTCATCATTTCCAAGTTTTACAGCCTTTTTGAAATAAGACAATGCCTCATTTATCATTTTTGTGTCATTTTTATCTTTTGCATTTTCAAAAGTAAGTATACCTTTTTCAGCAAACCATTTAGGATTTTTATCTTTTTCATAAAATGCATCGACTAAAATTAACGCTTTGGAAAAATCTTTTTTCAGTTTATAGAGTTCATATAACAAGACGCCCTTATATTTATGTTTTTCTAAAAATGAAATCGCAGCACTTATATTACCTTTATAAATATATGCATCTACAATTTTTGCAAGGTACTTTTCATTCTCCTCTAGCTCATAAAGTGCTTTATAGGCACTGATTACACCATCTATATTTTTTTCTTTTTGATATAAAATAAGAAGTTTTACATAAATGTCTTTACTAGAAATATTCATACGACGATGTGTTTCTAAAAGCTGAATGGCTTTTTTACGCTCACCTGTAAACTCGTCCATCACCTCTGTCATTTTTAGTAATACATCTTCATTTGGTACGGTTTCGTAAATCTTAGTTAAAAGTCCTAAAGCTCTCTTAAACTCTCCAGCATATAGAAACGAATTTGAAGCCAAGTCTAAATCTACAAGTTCACTAGAACGCTCTAGTAAATACTCTGCTTCCTTTTGTGCATTTTTCACTTGTCTATCAGTCAAGTAAAGAGGAATGAGTAGTCTTCTTACTTCTAAAGTATCTGGGTGTGTTTTGTCCCATGCCTTTAAACGTGAGATGCTTGCTTTGATGTGTTTTCTTCCAAGTAAAGAAGCAGTAGCTTCCCTAAAAAGATAAACACGCTCAGCGGTAGAGTCAAATAGTTTTTTATAGACTTGATACGCATTTTCATAGGCTTTATACTCTTCAAACAAAAGACCTTGAATTATGAGTACATCTTCACTGACACTCATTATTTTTTTAGCATGCAACATACTTGTATGAAGTATGAAAAGAACGAAAAAACTTATGGTTATACGATACCTGGACACTCTTTTCTCACCTCGTCTTCATTATTCTTAAACTGTTCCCAAAAGGGAAATGTACGACACTGCAATGGTCGTACAGGGTAAATACTGCAGCGCTTTTTACTTTCATCAAAAAATACACAAGCATAATTGTCCTCTGAGAGCTTCTTTTCAATGAGCGAATAACGATGCTTTACTTTTTTCAAATACATTGTAGCAAAATCTTCTACACTAAGGTTAACAAACTCTGCCATCTTTTCCACTTCCACATACTTCGCCCAAATGTAACCGCTCTCACCCGTACAGCAGTGACCACCACAAGTTTCACAAGCAGAAGGGTCAAACTTGTAATTGTATTGGTCATGGGATGTGAGTTTTTTTATAAAATCCATCTTTAAAAATCACCTTTTATACTATATGTATTAGCTTTCTTAAATGCTTTTTTTGCATTTTCTCTATAGATATTATCTTCAGAAAATACTATAAAAGGTGGAAGTACCTTACTCATAGACTTAGAATTATTCCTAGCAGCTATCATAACTAGTTTAGACTCTCTATCTATTTTAGAGTGCACAAATTGCATCTTTTCAGGATTTATACCATTAGTTCGTAGATAAGATAAAAGTAGATCTATTTGCTTCGCATCATAACAAAAGATGAACCAGCCTTTAGGCTTTAAAAAAGTTTTTACTCTTTTTACAAATGCTTCTATAGGTAAATGCTGTGCATAACGTGCTATGTTTAGGTGTCTGTTTTCACTTTGTTGTACGCTCGAGTCATAAAAGGGTGGATTTGAGATGATATAGTCATACCTCTCTTGTGTTTCAAATGTTGTAAAATCACCCAAATAACTTTTTACATCCATTGCATTCATTTTAAAATTATGTGTAGCATAATTTAACATACATTTTTGCTTGTCTATAATGCTCGTTTTTATGTCAAAATCTCTACTTAGAAGAAGTGATAGTATGCCTACACCACAACCCACGTCTAACAAGGACCCTTTAGGTTTAAACGTTGAGATAAAATCATATAAAAAAATTGAGTCACTATTGTAGCAATATCCCGAGGTAGGTTGATAAAGAAACATTTACACCTCTATTTTTTAGTTATTTTACAATAATTTGAGTATAATCACGATTATGAACGAAGAACTAGATATAGACATACTAAACCCTCCATCAACAAACTTCTCTATGCTCGACTATGATTGTGCGTATATTCCGGGGAATAAAGTACGCATGAACTACAAATATGTAGGTGAGGCATCTAAAGCATTTGCTACTGCTGTGATAGCACGTGGATGGAGACGTTTTGGTAAGTACTTTTTTCATCCTATTTGTAATGGTTGCAATGAGTGTAAAAGTCTACGTATAGACGCAAAAGACTATACATTTACCAAGTCACAACGCAAAGCTATAAAACGCAATAAAGAGACTAAAATCATTGTGCAAAAGCCCACACTTACTCAGGGACATATAAACCTATATAACAAATATCATGCATTCAAAAGTGCCACTAATAACTGGCAACATAGAAACATCTCTCAACGTGAGTATCATGAAAATTTTGTTGATGGTGCACATGATTTTGGTAAAGAGGTTCTCTATATAATCGATGATGTACTTGTAGGTGTGGATCTTATAGATGTATTAGATGATGGGATTAGTTCTATCTACTTTTATTATGACCCTGACTATGCACGTTACTCTCTAGGAACATACTCTCTGCTGTATCAAATAAAACTAGCGGGTATCCTTGAGCTCCCATGGATTTACCTAGGCTACTGGGTAGATGGATGTAAGGCATTTGCCTATAAACCAAACTTCAAACCACAAGAGATACTTGAAGACTTCCCCCATATTTCTGAGACACCTTCTTGGAAGAGATGGGAAACTCCATAATCTCATTTATATATTTACTACTATATTTTAGATATAATTCCCACTATGCAGGATAATAAAAAACGAAAACTCTTAACACCCAACTCCACCGACTTTTGTATGGATGACAATGAATGTTCATACATCCCTGGGAAAAGGGTGAGAATGAATTACAAACAAGTTGATGTAGTCTCTCAGACATTTGCCACAGCTGCAATACAAAGGGGATGGAGACGTTTTGGTAAAAACTTTGTCTACCCTGTATGTTTTGGCTGTACGGGATGTAAAAGTTTACGTATATCTGTCAAAAACTTTAAATATGGGAAATCAAAACGTAAAACCATAAATAGAAATGAAGAGACTAAGATTGTCATACAAGAACCTTCTGTCAACCAAGAACGTGTTGACCTTTACAACAACTACCATGCCTATAAAGCAAAGCTAGATGGATGGCCGCACCATGACATGACAACACAAGAATATTATGACAACTTTGTAGCTGGAGCACATGACTTTGGTAAAGAGCTACTCTACTACATAGATAATAAACTTGTCTGTGTTGATCTCATAGATATCCTTGAAGATGGCATTAGTTCTGTTTATTGTTATTATGACCCTAATTATCCAAGAAATTCATTGGGAATATACTCATTACTTTATGAAATAAAGCTCGCAGAAAACCTAGGGCTTGACTGGGTTTATCTTGGCTACTGGGTAGATGGCTGTAAAGCTTTTGAATACAAAGAAAACTTTCAGCCTATGGAGATACTAGAGGGGTACCCACGTATTTTTGAAACACCAAAATGGAAGCCATGGGTACGCAAGGTCTAATACCTAGGCAGAAAGTCTATTAAGATTTATATACCAATCTTCTTCTAACTCAAATTTTTTAATATCAGTCAACACAACTTCTAACATATTTTTAGCAACCATCTCTGTACCATAAATTTTCTCATCTGGAATCTCAAGTACTTCAAGACAATATTCTTCTTGTGCATATGTATCTTGTACCAACTCATTTAAATCCCACCCATCGTCAAACTTATTAACTAAAAAAATACTTTCCACTTTTTCATCCTTTAAATTTTGATAAAAAATTGTAAGATATTTTGGTATCAGATTAGTAACATATATTTTTATAATCTTCTACACCATTTAAAAAAAAGTCTATCTGGATTTACTCTCGTATCAATATTCTTTTCTTCTACTATATGTTCAGCAAGTATCTTCGCCATCATAGGGGCAAATACAAAACCACGTCCTCCTAATCCATTCAAAATATACAGGTTATCTTTGTACTTCAAATCAGGTTTTGCACCACGTACTATGTTTGGATTATTTTCCAACATATACGCTACATCAATCACTTTTCCTACTAGAGGAAAATAATCCTTTGAACCTGCACGCATACCACAAAACAGTTCTTGTAATTCTAAACTAGAAGTATCTATAAGAGATGAAGCTTTTTCTTTGAGCCTCTCTGTCTGTTCCCTGCTGCAAGGTATAGACTCCTTCACCTCTTTTTCATGTGTTGCACCCAGCTTTATGATACCTTTATTATTTGCTCCTACTGACATAGACTGGTGCATACTTATTTTCAAGTCTAATATAGAACAAAAGTCACCTCGTGTACCCCAAGTACCTTTTATGCCCATGTAACCTAAGTCTACTAAATTACTTTCATACCCTGTTGCGAGCACTACATTTTTACTTAAAAATAAGGAGTGAGCAGTTAATATTTCCCATTGCCCATTCATATGCTTAATTTCTGTAACATCTTCATTTTGAACTTCAATCTCTTTCGATAAAAACCTACATACTTTTACAGCATCACAATCTCCAGCTTCAGAAAAATAAAAGCTGGTATATTTTGCATTTATACCTAGTGATTCTAACTTTTCTTTTGAGTAAAGTTCATAACTATTATGATTAAATTTTTCATACTCAGAAAATTTTTCTGCATCAACTTTATCTTTTGGTATACGTATGACACCTGTTTGATGAAAGTACTCTGGGCAAGTTGAAAGATAAAAATCTTTCGCATATTCAAAAGCTTCATTGGTGAGTTCTTGAAGGGCTGAACCTTTCCCAATTTTAGGAGATACAAAAGCCCCTGCAGCCCCAGAGCCTCCAGATGCAATGCCATTCTTGTCTAGTAACAATATGCTTTGTTTTTTTTGTTTGAGAGAATGTGCCATAGTTGCACCTGCTATACCTGCTCCAATGATGATAGTGTCGTAAATATGCATATTTAAGAAAAGTATTTTTCTAATACGGTTTTGATGTCTTTGTCCATAGCACTTTTTTGTGTTTCATCTAAGCTATCCAACATCACTTCCACTGCCATTTTCTTTTCTGTCAGTTTAACTATATATGGTAGTTTCGCATGCGAACCTTTTTTGATTTTGTTAAGCTCTCTGAGTCCTTTTCTATCTATCTTTTTACTTATGAAGTCCTCATATACTTTTAACTGTTCATTCTTTTTTTCTATTTTCTGAATTTCATAAAGTGCTTCTACATCATTTGTACTTTTATTTTTACTAATGTCTTTGATGATTTCATCATCTAAATTAAGTACTTTCATCACTTTACTAACATAAGATTTTGATTTACCCAATGCTTGGGAGAGTTCCTCTAAATTGTGATATATATTTTTATCCATCGCTTGACGAAGAGAGAGTGATAACTCTAAAGGGTTTAGATTGTCTCTTTGTATATTTTCAAGTATTGCTATTTCAAAAAGTACTTTTTCACTTTCACTTTTTGGAAGTATAGTCTCCTCTTGCACTATGGCTTTAATACTTTTAAGTCCTAGTTGTTTATGTGCAAGCCACCTTCTCTGCCCAGCTTTTAAGATATACCTTTTCTTTCCTACTTTTATAACAGATATTGGCTGTATAAGCCCATGAAGTTTAATAGACCTTGCCAAACTTTCAAGTTCCTCTTCATCCACGTGTATACGAGGTTGCATAGGATTATTTTCTATCTCATCTAGCTTTAACTCTAAGAAACTTTCACCATCTATAAGTTTCGCATGCGAAACTTTTTCGTTTATCTGTAGATGTGCATCTTCTCCTGCTGCAAGTATCATTGCTGCGTTTATTTTTCTTTTTGCCATTCTTATTACCTACTCTTCTTTATCTCTTTAATGAGTTTTTTTAACTCTTTTTTGGCTTTGCTTTTACCCTCAATTTCTGTTACACCTCTACCCTCTTCCATGCTTCTATAAAAGTCTGCTCTATGTGCAAGTATGGTATCCATGAGTGTAAAATGTTCTAAATTATCTATTAACTCTTCCATAACAGAAAAGTTTTTAGCTGTGGGGCTCACATCATTAAGTAGTACATGTGATTTAATATGTGTTTTCATTTTACTTGAAAGTTCTTCTATGATTTTATGGAACTTATATATGCCAGCCATTTCTGTAACCCTGTCAACTGTTGGTGTCAATATGACATCAGAAATGTAAATAGCTGCTCTATTTAAATTCGAATCAAAACCTCCAACATCAATAATTATGTTTTTATCTTCTGGCCACTCATCCATAAACTCTATAAAGTCTTCAGGTGTTTCTGGTTGAATAATTTTTAGTTTTTTATACCCATTTGCTTCTCTAAGACTATTGGTGTACACCAATGTCTTTTGAAAGTCTAAATCTACAATAGGTGCTTTAAGTCCTATAGCCAAATGCCAAGCTAGGAGGGATTTTCCTACCCCTCCTTTAGAATGTGCCACAGTGATTATCATACTATTCCTATATGTTTCGCATGCGAAATTAATGTTAAAGTTTAACATATTTTCGCATGCGAAACACTTAAGCGTAGTTGTCATTATTGTTGTCAACGGATTTTTATACTTATTCTTTATTCATAGTTAAACTATAATATTTAATTATACTCCTAAATATATCTTCAACAAGATATTTTTATAGATATCTAAATAATAGGAAATAGTTTTAAAAAGTGAAATTACAAGCCAATATAAGCACTTTTATTTTATTTTCCATATTCTAGTGTCACAAAAGTATTCAAATCGATTATACGCTATTCAATGTGATTTTGAGGCTTATATGTAATTTATTCTCATTTTCTTCAACTCTATAATGTATGATGGTGTTTAGGAATTACCCATCAATACTCACGTTAATTATTTTAGATATAATAACCTAAAAAAAGGATTAATGATGCAAACGATTCAATTTGACATTGAAGACAACAAAATAGATACCTTTTTAACACTCATTGAAAACTTGAAAGATGGGATGATTAAGAACCTTACAGTCTCTCACGACAACAAGTTAGATGAAGAAACCATAGCCTATATGAAAACCCCGCAGTTTCAAAAAGACAAAAAGATGTTACAGCAAAGACTAGCAGATATAGAGTCTGGAAAAACTACTTGTATACCATAGGATGAAGGTTTTGATGACTTAGATACATTTATACATAATGCTTCATGAAAATCATAAAAGACCCAAAATTTAATGAAAAATTTAAAGTAATCCTACGATTTATAGCTCTTGATAGTAAGATAAGGGCTATAAACTTCAAAAATGAACTTATTTCAAAAGTGAATGCTTTACTTTATATGCCATACAAATACAGAAAATCTCATTACTTCTCAGATGACAACATTAGAGGCTATATCATACCTTATTTAGGTATTATTAAGTACAAAGAAAAATCATAAATATCTTACCTTTGTTTCATATGCATTACACCCGAGGACTGGTGTAACGAGTTAAGATATTCATTAGTCGTGATTCCACCATATTCTAACTCTTGTAACGAGATACCATAAAAAACCTATAAATGCAGTCAGAACTATATATTCAGCTCCTGATGGATTATTAGTTTGACTCCAGCCATAACCTAATATTAACATCGAAATAGCTATTATTTTTGATAATAACAACTGAAGTTTTAAGCTTTTTTTTGTATTTTGTACAGTAGATATACTTTTATTTCTACTAATTGGGTATCCACAATCAACACATACCTCAGCTTTATCTGAAACTTTTTTCCCACATTCTTTACATTTTACTAAAGCCATTCTTTTTCCTAAATATTAATTTTAAATTCATTAAGTATTTTATCAAATTTTAGTTATTTCAACCTAAACCGTAATCTCTTTAATATCCGCAATATCTTTAAAAGTTTTATACACAGACCCTATAGTATTTAATCTATTTTTCTTCAAAGCAGTATCTTCAGTATTTACCATCACATCATCAAAATAAGTATCAAGTTCACGCTTAAGCCCAAATAAGGCTTCAAACTGTGATTTGTAATCTACATAATCTTGATTGATTACTTTTTCATAAGCATTGTAAAGAGTCACTTCTGCATCTTCTTTGAAGAGTGTTGTGTCTATATTTAAATCTCCATCTAAGTCTACATCTTTGGAAATGTTTGCAACACGTTTAAATGTAGAGAATTGCTCTTTGAAAGTATCTGAACTTACTATCTCATTTAAGGCAGAAACTTTCTTTGCTATCTCGTTGATATCACGTTCCCCAGAAGCCAATACTGCTGCAATCACAGAGGGGTTCGCATCAAGAGATTTATTTATACGTTCTATAATGAAATCCGTGAGTAGCACAGTATCGAAATCGTCGTAGTTTGCCTTAAGTAGTTCGATGATGTCATCTATATTGAATGACAAGTCATACTTTGTCACTATACGTACTATGCCATTGACTGCACGACGCAATGCAAAGGGGTCTTTACTCCCCGTAGGTATACGCCCCACAGAAAATAGTCCAAAGAGCGTGTCTAGTTTGGCAGACATTGCAACGATAGACGAAAAGATAGATGCAGGTAGCTCTGCACCCTCACCTACTGGCATATACTGCTCTTTTATAGCCATATAGACGAGTTCTTCTTCGCCCAATGCTTTGGCATAGTAATATCCCATAAGCCCTTGAAGTTCTGTAAATTCATAGACCATCTCAGACATAAGGTCTGCTTTTGCTAGGTTTATAGACTTATCCATAAGCTTTTCTAGCTCTACGTTGTTTTTCCCAGTTTGCACTTCCACTTTTTCCATGTAGAGACCTAGCAAACGCATAGCTATATTTTTTTCTCTTATTATTTTATCTGCCAGTGTCCCAAGCCCGTCTATGAACTGTACTTTCTCAAGCCCGTCAATACTTAGTCCATTTTTTAAGTCATTTTTATAAAAAAAGAGCCCATCTGCTAAACGTGGCTTGAGTACCCTCTCGTTCCCTGCTACAACCTTAGAATAGTCCTGCGTATACGCATTTGAAACGACTACAAACTTATTGGCTATCTTACCTTTTTCAAAAACAGGAAAGTAACGCTGATGCTCTTTCATAGAAGTGATAATCACTTCTGGTGGTAACTCTAAAAATAGTGCATCAAAGGAACCTAGTAAAGCTTTTGGATTTTCGGTAATAGCTACTACTTCAGCAAGCAGTGATTTGTCTATCTCTATAAGAACATTATGTGCTTTTTCTAATGACTCAAACTCTGCTAGTATAAGTGCTTCACGTTCAGATGGTTGCAACATGACTGCACCCTGAGCTAAGACGTCATCATACGCTTCTATATTTGGAACATCTACAGCGTCATAGGTGACCATACGGTGTACATAAGTTTTAGTATCTGCTTTTACTCCATAAAGTTCAACAGGTACAGAGACATCACCTAGACGTACTTGTAGCCAACGCAGGGGACGTATAAACTCATCACTCCTAGAGCCCCATCGCATCATTTTTCCAAAAGACATAGAAGCTAACCATTTTTCTAACATTTCTTGTAAAAGTAAATCTGTTTTCTTCCCTTTGGCTTCTTTTTTAAAGTAAAGTACCTCTTTAGCATTTTTCTCAGCCCTTCCAAGTTCTGAAAATGCTACCCCACATTTACGTGCAAATCCTTCTGCTGCTTTTGTAGGTTCACCATCTTTCACTGCTGCTACCATAGGAGGACCAAAAAGTTCCACTGTGGTGTCTTCTTGACTTTCAGGCATATGTACATGTTTAAGTACTAGCCTCCTAGGCGTATAAATAAACTCAAATTCATTACTTAAGTTATACTCCATAAGTATTGTTGCCCACGACTTCTCTATATTTTTCACAATTTTAAGTAGTGGTATAGCAGGGAGTTCTTCTAGCCCGATTTCGATGAGTAAAGGTCGTGTCATTATAGGATTTCCTAGTAAATAGATATGAATATTATTCTATC
>Ga0256839_1003721_pt1 | contig 15473 bp, 15 predicted proteins | sample 354166metaG_FD_185968 | JGI IMG/M metagenome (GOLD analysis project Ga0256839, IMG submission 185968) | Hydrothermal vent microbial communities from Mid Atlantic Ridge, Atlantic Ocean - 354-166 | ecosystem: Environmental > Aquatic > Marine > Hydrothermal vents | place: Atlantic Ocean: Mid... | reverse complement strand
ACCTCCCCTGCCACGGGGGAAAGCGGCGTGCCCGGGGAAGGATCGGATATCAGGCGGCGAGAATCTCGTCCCGCACGAGATAAAGCCAGATCGAGCGCGGTCGAGCGGGTGGTCGTTTGTGCGCCCCTTCGGGTCATCCTTTGTTAACGGTTGGATGGCAGGATCGCGGCCGGTTATGCCCGTGTGGGGTGGCAGCCATGGCCGAGGCGGTGGGTGCACGGGCCACGGAAAGCGCCGAGAGCGCGGCCGCCGAGCGTTGGCGACGGCTCGTGGAGCAGGCGCCGGACGCCATCCTCATCCATCAGGACGACCGCATCGTCTTCGCCAACCGGCAGGCGGCGGAGATGTTCGGGGCCGAGAGCCCGGAAGCGCTCATCGGCCGCTGCGCCTGGGAGCTCCTCCATCCCGAGGACCTCGAGATCGCCCGCGAGCGCACCCGACAGGTGCTCGCCACCGGCGAGCCGGCGCGTCCGGCCGAGCTGCGCTTCCGTCGCCTCGACGGCTCCTATTTCCCCGCCGAGGCGCGGCCGAGCGTGGTGGCGGAGGGCGGCAAGCCGGCGTTGCTTGCGATCATCCGCGACATCAGCGACCGCAAGCGCGCCGAGGCGGAGCTCAAGGCGAGCGAAGAACGGTTTCGCGACTATGCCGAGCTCAGCTCCGACTGGTTCTGGGAGATGGGCCCGGATCTCCGTTTCACCTGGTTTTCCGACAACGTCCAATCGGTGCTCGGGGTGCCGCCCGCACAGTTGATCGGCCGCTCGCGGCTGGATCTGATCAGCGCGGAGTGGGACCGCGAGCGGGTGCGGGCGCATCTCGAGACCTTGCGCAGGCGCGAGCCCTTCCGCGACTTCGCCTATCCCTGGCGCCATCCCTCCGGCGAGCGCCGTTGGTTATCCGTGAGCGGCAAGCCGATCTTCGACGAGGCGGGCCGCTTTCTCGGCTATCGCGGCACCGGCCGCGACGTCACCGCCTGGCGCGAAGCCCAGCTCGCGCTCCAGGAGAGCGAGCGGCGTTATCGGGAGCTGGTCCACACCTCGCCTGATGCCATCCTCGTCCATCGCGCCGGCCGCATCATCTTCGCCAACCAGCAGGCGGCCGATCTGGTGGGCCTCGAGCGGCCGGAGGACTTTATCGGCCGGACGATCACCGAGTTCGTCGTGCCCGACGACCACGCCCTTTTGAAGGCGCGTTGGATGCGGCTCGATCTCGGCGGGCGCGTGGGTCCGGCGGAGCTGCGCATCAAGCGGCCGGACGGCAGCCTGTTGTTCGTGGAGACCCGGGCCGCCCGCATCACCGACCAGGGGGCTCCCGCGATCCTGGTGGTGGCGCGCGACGTCACCGAACGGCGCCTCGCCGAGGAGCAGCTGCGTTTCCTCGCCCATCACGACCCGCTCACCGCCCTGCCCAACCGCACCCTCTTCCGCGATCGTCTGCGCCAGGCGCTCGCCTTCGCACGCCGATCGGGCGGTGTGGTGGGCCTGCTGCTCTTCGACCTGGACGGTTTCAAGGGCATCAACGACAGCCTCGGCCACACCGCCGGCGACCAGCTGCTCGTCGCCGTGGCCGACCGCCTGCGGCGGCTGGTGCGCGACTGCGACACCGTCTGCCGGCTCGGCGGCGACGAGTTCGCGGTGCTGTTGCCCGGTCTGCGCAGCCGCCGGGACGGGCTGCGGGTCGCGCGGCGGGTGATGACGGCGGTGGACGCCCCGCTCCAGATCGGCGGCCACCAGTGCCGGGTGAGCGCATCGGTGGGATTCGCAAGCTGGCCGCGCGACGGTGGCGAAGCGGACGAGCTGCTGGCGGCCGCGGATCTCGCCCTCTATGCCGCCAAGTCGGGACGCCGCGGCGGTCTCGCCTCGTTCCAGCCGGCCATGCGCAAGGCCGCCGAGCGGCGGCGCGAGATCGAACGGGCGCTGCGGGCGGAACTCGCCCGCGCCGGTCTCGATGTGCACTACCAGCCGGTGGTGGCGGTCGAGAGCGGGGCGGTGGTGGGGGTGGAGGCGCTGGTGCGCTGGCCGCGGCGGGATGAGCGGGTCGCCCCCGACCTGTTCGTGTCCATCGCCGAGGAATGCGGCCTGAGCGGCGTGCTCACCGAACAGGTGCTGGAGCGCGCCTGTCGCGACATCGGCGCCCTGCGCACCCAGCACGGTCTGGACCTGCGGCTTGCCATCAACCTCTCACCCAAGGAGCTGGAGATCCCGGGCCTCGCCCGAAGATTGGTGGCGGGGCTCGAGCGGTGCGGCTTTCCCGCCTCGCGGCTGGAACTCGAGATCACCGAGCGGGCGCTGCTCGAGAGCACCCCTGCGGTGCTCGACAATGTGGCCCTCATCCGCCAGACCGGCATCGGTCTCGCCATCGACGATTTCGGCACCGGCTACTCCTCGCTGCTCTACCTCAAGAGGCTGCCCATCCATCGCCTCAAGCTGGATCGCTCCTTCGTGCGCGGACTTCCCGAGAGCGCCGAGGACGCCGCCATCGTGCGGGCGGTGGTCACCCTCGCCTCCTCCTTCGGCATTCCGGTGCTGGCCGAGGGGGTGGAGCGCGAGGAACAGCGCGCTTTCCTCCTGCGGGTGGGATGCCAGGAGGCGCAGGGCTACTTCTTCGCCCGCCCGCTGCCGGCCGAGGAGCTGCACGCCTGGCTCGCGGCACGGGGCCTGTTGCGCCGTCGCTCCCCCGGGCCGAAGCGGCGGCGCGCCGGACGCGAGGCGACGCCAGCGCTGGCCGCGCTCAGGTCTCCATGAGGTGGATGCCCTCGGCGAGCAGCGATACCCGCACCGGCGCGCCCGGAGCGAGCCGGTTGCGGCCGGCGACGTGGGCGGAGACGGTGAACTGGATTCGCGCCCGGTCTTCCGCCTCCATGGTGACATGGGTGTTCTCGCCGAAGCTCACGAGCTCGACGATGCGGCCCGCAACCGGGTTCTCCCGCTCGCCCCGGGAGGGCCGATCGCGGCGGTGCAGGACCACATAGGCCGGCGGAATCACCCACGCCACCCGCTGTCCCACCGAAAAGCCCGGCTGCTTGCGGGCCTCGAGCAACCGCTCGCCCCACCGCAGCATGGTGCGCTCGGCATGTTGGGCCGCCACCTCCCCGGTGAAGATGTTGGCCAGATCCACGAGACGCGCCACCAGCGAGGATGCCGGCCGGTGCAGCACCTCCTGGGGCGGCGCGGTCTGCAGGGTCTCGCCCCGGTAGAGCACGCAGATACGGTCGGCGAGCCGGGCCGCTTCCTCGAGGTCGTGGGTGACCAGCACCGTCGGCACCGGCATGCGCTGTCGCAACAGCACGAGCTCGCGCTGGAGGCGGCGGCGGGTCACCTGGTCGACCGCCGAAAAGGGCTCGTCGAGCAACAGCACCCTGGGCTCGCGGGCGAGCGCCCGGGCGAGCGCCACCCGCTGGCGCTGGCCGCCCGAGAGCTGGTGCGGGCGGCGCCGTTCGAGGCCTGCGAGCCGCACCGCCGCGAGCAGTTCCCGGGCCCGCTCCGGCCGCGCGGAGCGGGGCAGATGGCCGAGCGCCGCCATGACGTTGTCTTTCGCGGAGAGATGGGGAAACAGCGCATAGTCCTGGAACACCAAGCCGACCCGGCGCCGTTGCGGCGGCAGGTGGATGCCCCGGCCGCTGTCCGCCCAACACCATCGCGCACAGCGGATGAGCTGGCTCCGGGGTCGGTAGAGGCCGGCTATGGTCCGCAACACCGTGGTCTTGCCGCTGCCGGAGGGGCCGACCAGGGCGAGCAGTTCCCCGGGACGCACCGCAAACGACACCTTGAGGGGCAGCGGCTCCTCCTGGGCAAGCTCCACCACCAGCTCGCCGATCTCCTCCATCAGCGCGCACGCTCCCCGGCGGGCGCCCACAGGTAGACGAGGGCGAGGGTGAGAAAGGAGACCGCGAGCAGAACCAGCGCCATGGCCGCGGCAGCCTGATCCTCGAGCGCCTGCACGCTGTCGTAGATGGCGATCGCCGCCGTCCGCGTCTCGCCCGGGATCGCACCGCCCACCATCAACAGCACCCCGAATTCGCCCAGGGTGTGGGTGAAGGTGAGCACGAGCGCCGAGATGAGCCCCGGCCAGGCCAGCGGCAGTTCGATCCGAAAGAAGGTGGCGAGCGGGGAGAGCCCGCTCACCCAGGCCGCCTCGCGCACCTCGCGCGGGATGGCGGCGAACGCCCGCTCGAGCGGCTGCACCGCGAAGGGCAGGTTGAAGACGAGCGCGGCGGCCACCAGCCCCTCGAAACTGAACACCAGACTCTCCCCGGTAAGGCGCTCGTAGAGCCGGCCGAGGGGCGAGCCGCGGCCGAACAGCTGGAGCAGATAGAACCCCATCACCGTCGGCGGCAGCACCAGGGGCAGGGCGATCACCACCTGACAGAAGCGCCGCACCAGCGGCGGCGCCTGGATGAGCCAACGGACCAAAAGGGTGGCGAGCGGCACCAACAGCAGGCAGGCCCAGAAGGCGAGCTTGAGGGAGAGGGTGAGGGCCTGCCAGTCCATGGGATCAGGCCGGATCGGGCAGGGCGAACCCGAAGGCGGCGAGCAGCTTGCGGGCGCCTTCCTGCCGCATGTAGGCGTAGAAGGCGGCGGCCGCCGGCAGCTCCGGGCGCAGCAGGGCCATGCGCTGGTCGAGGGGTTGATGCCAGGCGGCCGGGATCAGGGCGAAGCGTCCCCGCTCGCGCAGCCGCGGCGCCCGCGCCAGACTGTGGGCGATGAGGCCGCCGTCCGCGGCGCCCTGCAGCGCGAACTGGGCCGCCTGGGCGACGTTCTCGGCGAACAAAAGATGCGGCTGCAGCCGCTCCCACAGCTGCCGACGCCGCAACACCTCGGCCGCCCGGGCCCCGTAGGGGGCATGCTTGGGGTTGGCGATCGCAAGGCGTCGCAGGCGGTTCTGCGCGACCGCCCGCGCGAGGCCCTCGAGCTTGGAATCCACCTCCAAGGGCGAACCGTGGGCCGCGAACAGCGCGAGCCGGCCGAGCGCATAGACCGCGCCCGGCGAATCGATCAGGCCCTGTGCGTGGAGCTCCTCCACGAGCCGGCTGTCCGCGGAGAGAAAAAGGGCATAGGGCGCGCCCTGGAGGATCTGGCGGTAGAACTGGCCCGATGCGCCGAATACCAGGCGCAGCCGGTAGCCGCTCTCGGCCTCGAAGCGGCGGTTGATCTCCGGCAGCACGAAACGCAGGTTGGCTGCGGCGGCGACCAGCGGCGGCGCAGCCGAGGCGGCCCGTCCCGCGCTCACGGCGACCGCGGCGAGCAAACCGCCCAGAAGCTGCCTTCGGTCCATGAGCCGGATCTCGCGATCCACCCGCCCCGCCGGATTTAGAGGGCCGCGGCGCCGGCCACAAGCCGGCTCGCGCTACCGGGCCCCCACAGCGGAGTCGAGCTGCCGATCAAGACGCTCGACCCGCGCATAAAGCTCGAGCGCCGCCCGATCCAGGGCCGCGAGTTCGGGATCGCAGATACCCTCTGAGTCGACCGTATCCTCAAAACGGAAGCTCGGTCCGTCGAGGGCGAGCAGGCGCCAGGCCGGCTCCCTCTGGGCCTCCTCCCAGGAGAGCTCCCCTTCGCGCACCGCGCGCCGGGCGAGCAGCCAGGCCACGGCGGCGGTGATGCGGCTCGTGAGCCGGGAGAGCAGAAGGCTGTGGACCAGCGCCGCCTCCAGCGACTCGCCGCCTGTGCGTTGCAGGATCCACCCGCGCGCCCGCTCGGCGAGGCCCAGCGCCTCCTCCAGCATGCGGGCGAGCAGCGCATCCTCCACCTGCGCCCGAGGGTCCGCCATCGCCGCCGTCCTTCCCCTCAGCACCCCATCCCCAATAAGGCCCCAGGGCCGCGGGGGGTCAATGGCCGGAGAGCCGAGCCGGCTTTCGATCGCCGCCGGCGATCACCATGGTATCCGGGCTCGGGGTGGTGATTTTCCCGTTGGCAGGAGCTTGGCGCCTGCGGTAGAGTGGGGGCGGTCGTATTGCCTTTGGAGTTCGACGTCCGGCGAAGGGCCCGTCGTCAGCCGCTTGGCGCTCCCAGAGCGCGGCGTTTTCCCCGGTTCGTTGAAGAGCGGCGTCGATCTCCGTGTCGTCCACGCCGTATCTTTCCCAGGCCAGGGTCAAGCGGGCGTCGCAGGTCGAATCCGGGTATTGCGGCCATGGTGTGTGACCCGCTTTTCCCTGGAGCTTGTGCATGACGCGGAAGATCTTCGTGGCCAACTTCCCCTATCGGACCACGGTGGAGGAGCTCACCGTCCTCTTCGAACAGCACGGAGAGGTGGTATCGGCGAAAATCGCCACCGATCGCGAGACCGGCCGTTCGCGCGGCTTCGGTTTCGTCGAGATGGGGAGCGAGGAGCAGGCGGCGGAAGCGATCCGCCAGCTCAACGGACAGGATTTCGGCGGCCGTCCCCTGGCGGTGCGGGAGGCGGAGGACCGCGGACCGCGCCGCGGCGCCGGCGGCTTCCGGCCCGGCGGACGCCGCTTTTCGGGCGGCGGCCGCTGGTAGCGGTGCCGCCGCGGGGTGCGAGGGGGCAAGCCCCCCTCCACCGCCGCGTTGACCGTTTTGCGCCCCATGCCTACATACCGGACGGTGCGCCTTGCCGTCCCGGCATGGAGCGTGATGATCGTCGAGCTCAACGCCCGGTCGCGGGAGATCTTTCGCCAGATCGTCGACACCTACCTGGCCACCGGCGAGCCGGTCGGCTCGCGCACCATCTCGCGGCGGCTTGAGGAACGGCTTTCCCCCGCCACGGTGCGCAATGTGATGGCGGACCTGGAGGAAGCGGGTCTGCTCTATGCGCCGCACACCTCGGCGGGGCGCATCCCCACCGAGATGGGACTGCGCTTTTATGTAGACGGGCTGCTCGAGATCGGCTCGCTGACCGAGGAGGAGCGCCAGACCATCGAGGCCCACTGCCGGGCGAGCGGCCGCAGCCTCGAGGCGGTGCTCGCGGATGCCTCCGAGACCCTGGCCGGCCTCTCCCGCCACGCCGGGATCGTGGTCGCCCCGACCCTCGAACGCCCCTTCAAGCACGTGGAATTCGTGCCGCTCAGCCCGGGGCGCGCGCTGGTGGTGGTGGTCACCGACGAGGGGCTGGTCGAGAACCGCATTATCGACCTGCCGCTCGGCATGTCGCCCTCGACGCTGGTGGAGGCCGGCAACTATCTCACCGCCCGGCTCGCCGGCAAGACCTTCCAGGAGGCGCAGGAGGCGATCCGCCGCGAGATCGAGGAGCAGCGGGTGGAACTCGACGAGCTGGCGCGCCAGGTGGTGGAGGCGGGGCTCGCCATCTGGAACAGCGACGCCGACGGCGGCTTTTTGATCGTGCGCGGTCAGGCGAAGCTGCTCGAGGACGTGACCAACCTCGCCCAGCTCGAACGCATCCGCACCCTGTTCGACATGCTCGAGCGCAAGAAGAGCCTTTTGAAACTGCTCGAGCTGACCCAGACCGCGGAAGGGGTGCAGATCTTCATCGGGGCCGAGAACGAGCTCTTCGGACTCTCCGGCTGCGCCATGATCGTGGCGCCCTACCGCGCTCCCAGCGGCGAGGGCGAGGCGCGGGTGGTGGGCGCCATCGGCGTGGTGGGACCGACCCGCATGAACTACGCGCGGATCGTGCCGATGGTGGACTATACCGCGCGGGTGATCAGCAGCATGCTTGGAGCCCCGGAAACCCAGGACGAGAAGGTGCGATGAGCGAGAACACCGACAAGCCGGCCCAGACCATCCCGGAGGCGGCCAACGACCGGCCCGAGTTCGCGGAGGCCCAGGACGCCGAGGCCGCGGCCGCTGATTCCGGCGGCGAGGAGCATGAGCCTCTGATCCGGCTCGAACGCGAGCTGGCGGAGCTCAAGGAGCGCCACCTGCGGGCGCTCGCCGATCTCCAGAACATCCATCGCCGCCATGTGCGCGAGCTCGAGGAGGTGCGCAAATCCGCACTCGCGGACTTCGCCCGGGATCTGCTCGAGGTGGCGGACAATCTCCGCCGCGCCATCGAAAGCGTGCCCAAGGGGGCGCTCGAGGCCAACGAGCTCCTCACCAACCTGCTCACCGGGGTGGAGCTCACCGAACGGCAGCTGCTCCAGGTGTTCGAGAAATACGGCATCCGCCGCATCGAACCGGAGCCCGGCGAGGCGTTCCGCCACGATCTCCACCACGCCATGTACGAGGTGGAAACCGCCGACCACCGTCCCGGTGCCATCGCCGAGGTGATGCAGGTGGGCTATCGCATGGGCGAACGGCTGCTGCGCCCGGCCCGGGTCGGCATCGCCAAGCCGCCGGCGGCGGTGGAGGAACCGTCCCAGGGCGAGGAGGAGGGACCCCGCGGCCAGCGGCTCGACACCCAGGCTTGAACCGCGCCTGCGGCTGGGCTAGCCGGCGGGCGGTTGCGGCACGAGCGTCGGGGTGGAGGCGATGGCGAGCGGGGTGCGCAAGGTGGTGCTCGCCTATTCGGGCGGGCTCGATACCTCGGTGATCCTGCGCTGGCTGCAGGAGACCTACGGCTGCGAGGTGGTGACCTTCACCGCCGACCTCGGCCAGGGCGAGGAGCTCGAGCCGGCGCGCCGCAAGGCCGAACTGCTCGGGGTGCGGGAGATCCACATCGAGGATCTCAAGGAAACCTTCGTGCGGGACTATGTCATGCCCATGTTCCGCGCGAACGCCCTCTATGAGGGGGTGTATCTGCTCGGCACCGCCATCGCCCGGCCCCTGATCGCCAAACGGCTGGTCGAGATCGCCCGCGCCACCGGCGCCGACGCGGTCGCCCACGGCGCCACCGGCAAGGGCAACGACCAGGTGCGCTTCGAGCTCACCTGCTACGCTCTCGATCCCCGCATCCGGGTCATCGCCCCCTGGCGGGAATGGGATCTGACCTCCCGCGCCAAGCTGCTCGCCTATGCGGAAAGCCGGCAGATCCCGATCCCGCGCGGCAAGGGCGGCGAGCCGCCCTATTCCACCGACGCCAACCTGCTGCACATCTCCTACGAGGGTCGGGCGCTCGAGGATCCCTGGCAGGAGCCCGAGGAGGACATGTTCACCCGCACGGTGGATCCCAGACGGGCGCCGGATGAACCCGAATATGTCGAGATCGCCTTCGAGCGGGGCGATCCGGTGGCGGTCAACGGCGAGCGCCTGTCCCCGGCGGCCCTTCTGGCCCGGCTCAACACCATCGCCGGACGCCACGGCATCGGGCGGGTGGATCTGGTGGAAAACCGCTTTGTCGGAATGAAATCCCGGGGGGTGTACGAGACCCCCGGCGGCACCCTGTGGCACATCGCCCATCGCGCCATCGAGAGCCTGACCCTCGATCGCGGCGCCGCCCACCTCAAGGACGAGCTCGCCCCGCGCTACGCCGAGCTGGTCTACAACGGCTTCTGGTTCGCGCCCGAACGCGAGATGCTGCAGGCGCTCGTGGACAAGAGCCAGGAGCGGGTGAGCGGCGAGGTGCGGCTCAAACTCTACAAGGGCGGGGTGCAGGTGGTGGGACGGCGCAGCCCCTACAGCCTCTACCTCCAGGAGTACGCCACCTTCGAGGAGGACACGGTCTACCACCAGAAGGATGCGGAAGGCTTCATCAAGCTCAACGCCCTCCGATTGCGCATCCGCCGCCTCGTGCACGGACCGGGGGACGCCTGAGCCGCCGATGTGGGACCTGCACGCCCGTCTGTTGTATCGCGACGGGCTCATGCTGGTGGTCAACAAGCCGGCCGGGCTTCCCGTCCACAAAGGCCCGGGCGGCGGCCCCTGTCTCGAGGACCTGCTCGATCAGCTGCGCTTCGGCCTGCCCCGCAGACCCGGCCTCGCCCATCGGCTGGACCGGGACACCTCGGGCTGTCTCGCGCTCGGCCGCCACCGCAAGGCGCTGGCCCGGCTGGGCCGGCTGTTCGCGGCGGGACGGGTGGAGAAATGCTACTGGGCGCTCGTGCACGGCCGTCCGCACCCCGATTCGGGACGGATCGCCCTGCCGCTCGCCAAGATCTCCCAAGATCGCCGCAGCTGGCGCATGCGGGTCGACCCCGCGGGCCGGCCGGCGGTGACCGACTACCGGCTGATCGCCCACGGCGACGGGGTGAGCTGGCTCGAACTTTGGCCGCGCACCGGCCGCACCCACCAGCTCCGGGTGCATCTCGCCGCCATCGGCTGCCCGGTGGTGGGCGACGTGCACTACGGCCGCCCCGAAGAGGAGGGGCTGCTTCCCCTCATGCTCCACGCCCGGGCGCTTGCCGTGCCGCTCTATCCCAACCGTCCCCCGGTGCGGGTCGAGGCGCCGCCGCCCGAGACCATGCGCGCCTTCCTCGCGCGGCTGGGGGCGGAGGTGGCGGCCTGATCCCGGATCGGGCCCGTCGGCCGGCCGCTTGACATCCGCCCGGTCGGCACCCATAGGAAGGTGCCGGTGGGGCCGTAGCTCAGTTGGGAGAGCGCCAGAATCGCACTCTGGAGGTCGGGGGTTCAAATCCCCTCGGCTCCACCAAAAGGCGGCGAGCGCGAGCGGTCCGGCTGAATTGACCCTCCTATCTTGAGCTTTTAGTGTCTTCCGGCGCTGGTCTGCCGGCGTCGCAGGCTGTGGGTCGTTGGGCCGTGGCCGCTTGGTGGGAGAATGTGCCGTGCGCAACCTGAACGAGTTCTCCCGTCCCTTCGAGATCACCCAGGCCCTCAAGGAACCGGTGCCTTTCAAGATCGAGGCGGACCGGCGCGAACGGGCGGCGGTGGCGCGGCGGCTCGACTTCCTCGAGGTGCAGGCGCTCTGTGCGGAAGGGCGGGTAGAGACCGCCGGACGGCAGGTGCTGCGGGTGCGCGGCCGGCTCACAGCCCGCATCCTGCAGCGCTGCGTGGTCACCCTCGAGCCGGTGTGCAGCTCGGTGGAGACCGCGTTCGAGCGGCTGTTCCGGCGGGGCGGCGCGGATGCGGCGTTGGTTGAGGTGAGTGTGGAGGATCCGGATCTGGAGCCGCTCGTCGGCGACGTGCTCGATCTCGGCGAAATCGTCACCGAGGAGCTGGCGCTGGCCGCCGATCCCTATCCCCGCGCGCCCCACGCCGACGAAGCGCTGCAGAAGTTCGGGGTGGTGCCTGAGGAGGAACCGCTCTCGCCCCTGCGTCTCGCCCTCGAGCGGCTCAGGGACGAGCGCTGAGCGATGGGAGCGGGGGGCGTGAGCGGAGGCGGGGCCCGGCCGGGCTTGGGATCGGCGTGCCCTGGATGCGGCATGCGGGCGTGCGGTGCCGCTTTGCCGGACCTCTGCGGCGAGGAGGACGGAACCACATGGCCCCGGTGATCGCGCTCGATGCCATGGGCGGGGACCGCGCGCCCGCGGTGGTGGTGGAGGGCGCGCGGCTTGCTCTGCGCCAGCGCCCCGATCTGCGCTTTCTCTTGTTCGGCGACGAGGAGCGGCTCAGACCGCTGTTGCGGGCGGCGGAGCGCCCGGAGGCCTTCGATCTCCGCCACACCGAGGTCGCCATCCCCAACGACGCCAAACCCTCGACCGCGCTGCGCCAGGGGCGCAACAGCAGCATGCGCCTTGCGGTGGAGGCGGTGCGCCGGGGCGAGGCCGAAGCGGCGGTGTCGGCCGGCAACACGGGCGCATTGATGGCGATGGCCAAGTTCGTGTTGCGCACCCTGCCGGGGATCGACCGGCCGGCCATCGTCACCATCCTGCCGAGCCGGCGCGATCCCTTCGTGATGCTGGATCTCGGCGCCAATGTGGATTGTTCGGCGGAGCACCTTTTGCAGTTCGCGGTCATGGGCGAGGCCTATGCGCGGGCGGTGCTGGGCAAGGACAAGCCGCGGGTCGCGCTCTTGAACATCGGCACCGAGGAGATCAAGGGCGAGAGCGTGGTCCGCCAGGCCGCCAACCTGATCCGGGAACGGCTGCCGCAGCTCGCCTATGCGGGTTTCGTCGAGGGGGACGAGGTGATGTCCGGACAGGTGGACGTGGTGGTGACGGATGGTTTCACCGGCAATGTGGCGCTCAAGATCGCCGAAGGGGCGTCCCGCCTCTATGCGAGCCGTCTGCGCGAGGCCTTCCGCTCGAGCCTGAGAGCCCGCCTCGGCTACCTGCTCGCCCGGCCCGCCCTCGAGCGGGTGCGCCGGCGGCTCGACCCGAGACGCCACAACGGGGCCATGTTCGTCGGTCTCGGCGGGGTGGTGGTGAAGAGCCACGGCGGCACCGACGCGCTGGGCTTTTCCGCGGCGGTGATGGCGGCGGTGCGGCTGGTGGAAAGCGCCACCAACGCCCGCATCATCGACGAAATGCAGCGGCTCGGCCAAAGCTCCCGGCCCCAAGCGCGGATGGCCGCCTCGTGAGCGGGCGGCTTCGCGCCCGGGTGGTCGGGGTGGGGAGCTATCTGCCCGCCCGGGTGGTCACCAACGAGGAGCTCTCGGAACGGCTCCCCACCTCGGACACCTGGATCCGCGAGCGCACCGGCATCCGCATGCGCCACCTGGCGGCGGAGGGGGAATGCACCTCCGACCTCGCCACCGCGGCGGCGAAACGCGCGCTCGCGAGTGCCGGCCTGGAAGCGGCCGAGGTGGACCTGCTGGTGCTGGCCACCTCCACCCCCGACCACACCTTTCCCGCCACCGCCACCGCCGTCCAGCGCAAGCTCGCCATGGGACCGGCCATCGCCTTCGACGTCCAGGCGGTGTGCGCGGGCTTCGCCTATGCCCTGAGCCTCGCCCACGGCCTGCTCGCCACCCGCCAGGCCCGGCGCGCGCTGGTGATCGGCGCCGAGACCTTCTCCCGCATCCTGGACTGGGAGGACCGCAGCACCTGCGTGCTGTTCGGCGACGGCGCCGGGGCGCTGGTGCTGGAGGCCGAGGAACAGACCGGCACCGTGCTCGACCGGGGCATCCTGGCGGTGGAACTGTGCGCGGATGGACGCCACTACCACCACCTCTATGTGGACGGCGGGCCCTCCTCCACCGGCACCGTGGGCCATCTGCGCATGAACGGACGCGAGGTGTTCCGCTACGCCGTCACCGCCCTCACGGACAGCGCCCAGAGGGTGTGCCGCAAGCTACAGCTGGAGCCCGACCAGGTGGACTGGTTCGTGCCCCACCAGGCCAACCGCCGCATCATCGAAGCGGTCGCAAGACGCCTCGGCATCGCCCTCGAGCGGGTGGCGCTCACCGTGGATCGCCACGCCAACACCTCGGCCGCCTCGATCCCCCTTGCCCTGGACGAACTCCACCAAAGCGGCCAGCTCGAGCCGGGACATCTGGTGCTGGTGAGCGCCATCGGCGGCGGCTTCGCCTGGGGTTCGGTGCTGTTGCGCTGGTAAACCCCGCCCATAACCACGTTCACGCGCTCGGCGCGCCCGACCCTCGCGCCAGCTCCCCAAGCCGCCCCCGCGGCAGAAGCGGATCCTCGAGCGCATCGTCGGCGAGCAACAGGGTGCTGCGGAAGACCGCGAAGCCATGAAGGCCGCCGTTCACCAGGCGCCGGGCGGCGCGCAGATCGCCCCGCCGCAGGGCCCGCTCGATGCCGCGCCTGCGTTCGGCGAGGAACAGGGCCAGGATCTCCGCCGCGAGCCCCGGCTCAAGAGCGAGCTCCGGCCGGCGCAGGAGCCGTTCGCCCAGCCCCAGCCGGCGACCGACCCGGGCGTAGTTGGCGCGCCCGGTGAGCTGGACGAAGCCGCGGCCGCGATACCGCCTGCCGTCCGGCGGCCCCCGGTTGCCGAGATCCCGGCGCCAGTCGTAACGGTCGAAGGGTGTTCCGCCGGGGGAGGTGTTGAACGGCGAGATACGCTCCGCCACCGGCACGAAACCGGCGCTCTCGGCGCGCACCGTGGCGAGCGCCATCGCCACCATGAGCTTGTGCGCAAGACCGAAGGCACACAGCGCCCGCCGCACCGGCGGCCAATGCGCGGACAACGCCTTCCGTGCTGCATGGGGAAACAACCGCGCGAGCAGCCCGTCATCCACCTGCGCCGTGGCATCCACCCGCGCCTCGGGAACATGGTCCTCGAGACGGCGCCACACCGCCTCGTCCACCTCCACCGGCTCGCCGCCTCGAGACCCGTGCCGGCGCAGGAAGGCCTCGAGCGCAGCGCCGGTGCGGCGTCCGAACACCCCGTCGAAGGGACCGGGATCGAATCCCGCGGCCCACAACAGCCCCTGCAGCCGGAACACAGCCGCGCCCCGGGCACCGGCCCGCAGCGGCGGCCGCATCGCACATGCGGTTTCCTTGAGCGTCTCCGTCATGAATAGGAAGATATTCTGTTTCCGTGCGCCGCGCAAGCCCGCAGCACCGCGGGAGGCGATCATCGTCCTCCCTCAACGGCCGAGCGCGCGCAGCAGGGAGTCGACGAGGGAGGGCGGCGGCTCGTCCCCGAACGCGCGGACCGGCCGCAGTTCCGGGAGCTTGTGGCGGAAGAAGGTGGACTGGCGTTTGGCGTACTGGCGGGTCTGGATCAGGATGCGTTCCTTTGCCTGTTCCAAGGAAATCCGTCCCTCGAGCCGGTCCAGAAGCGGCAAAAGCCCGTGCACCCGGGCGATGGGAAGATCGCGCAGATCCGGGCGCAGCCGCCAAAGGGCCGCCACCTCTTCGATGACCCCCTCCTCGAGCATGCGCTCAAGCCGGGCCTGGATTCGCGCATGGAGGAGGGAGCGGTCGGGGAGCAGCGCGATGCCGCGCACCGGTCCCGCAAGCGGCAGGCGGCGATGGGGCTCTTGCTGGAAGCTGGCCAGCGAGCGTCCGGTCGCCTCCACCACCTCGAGCGCGCGCAGGATGCGCTGGCGGTCGGTGGGATGCAGGCGGGCCGCCATGATGGGATCCTTGGCCGCGAGCAGCCGGTGCAGCTCGGGGGCGGGGAGGGGAAGGCCGCGCAGCCGTTCCCGGACCGCCGCCGGGATGGGCGGCACCGGGGCAAGCCCGTGGAGGAGCGCCTTGAGGTAGAGACCGGTGCCGCCGACCAGGATCAGCGGAGTCCCGTGCGCCCGCGCCTCCTTCAGCACCGGCTCCAGGCGATCGAGCCAGAGCGCGACGCTGGTTGCGGTCTCCGGGGGGAGGATGCCGTAGAGCCGGTGGGGGACGGTCCGGAGATCGGCGGCCGAGGGTTGGGCGGTCAGGCGCGGCAGGTGGCGGTAGAGCTGCTGGGCGTCGGCGTTGACGATCCAGGCGCCGGCCGCCTCGGCGAGGCGCAGCGCCAGCGCCGACTTGCCGCTCGCGGTGGTGCCGCCTATGAGGAGGATGGGTGGTCCCATCGCGCCGTATCACGCCCTTGGCCGCATCGGAACAGGTCCTGGTCCTCATCGCCGGCGGCGGCGAGCTCGCCCCGGAGCTGGTGCGGGAGGCCGCGGATCTGTGCGCCGCCCGCCCGGACTGGCTCGGCCCCGGCGAGGCGCTGCAACTTCCGGTCCCGCCCGCGCGCCGCGATGCGGTACGGGAAGCACTGCCTGCGCTGCTCGCGGGACAGCGCGCGGACGGCGCCCTCCTGCCCCGGCACGGGCGCCGCAAACGGGTGCTGGTGTGCGATATGGACAGCACCGCCATCCAGGTCGAGTGCGTG
>Ga0256839_1003720_pt1 | contig 15475 bp, 4 predicted proteins | sample 354166metaG_FD_185968 | JGI IMG/M metagenome (GOLD analysis project Ga0256839, IMG submission 185968) | Hydrothermal vent microbial communities from Mid Atlantic Ridge, Atlantic Ocean - 354-166 | ecosystem: Environmental > Aquatic > Marine > Hydrothermal vents | place: Atlantic Ocean: Mid... | reverse complement strand
GCTGAAGCTGCTGGCCACGGGCCTGCCGGCCTCGCCCGGCGCCGCGGTGGGCCGCATCGTCTTCACCGCCGACCACGCCGTCGAGGAGGCCAAGAAAGGTCCGGTGATCCTCGTCCGCAAAGAGACCGTGCCGGACGACATCCACGGCATGGAAGTGGCCAAGGGCATCCTCACTTCCCGGGGCGGCATGACCTCCCACGCGGCCGTGGTGGCCCGCGGCATGGGCACCCCCTGCGTCGCCGGAGCCGAGGCAATCAAGGTGGACGAGCACGGCCGCAAGATGACCGTCGCCGGAGTGACCCTGAAGGAAGGCGACTGGATCTCGCTCGACGGCACCACCGGCGAAGTCTTCGCCGGCCAGGCGGCCACAGTCGAGCCAGACCCCACCTCGGGCATCCTGGCCGAGTTCATGAGCTGGGCCGACGAGTTCCGCGGCGACTTCGGCGTCCGGGCCAATGCCGACGTGCCCCGCGACGCGAAGGTGGCCCGGAAGTTCGGCGCCGAAGGCATCGGGCTGTGCCGCACCGAGCACATGTTCTTCGGCGAGGGCCGCATCGAGCACATGCAGGCGATGATCCTCGCCGACAACGAAAAGGACCGCAAGAAGGCGCTGCGCAAGCTGTTGCCCATGCAGCGCCGCGACTTCGCCGGCCTGTTCAAAGCCATGGACGGCTATCCGGTGATCATCCGGACGCTCGACCCGCCGCTGCATGAGTTCGTGCCCAAGCGCGAGGAGATCATGGTGGACCTGGCCAAGCTGCCCCACGCCACCATCAAAGAGAAGCGCGCCATGAGCGAGCGCTACGGCGTGCCCGTCCGGGAGCTGAAGAAGCACTTGCCGAACCTGCTCCGGCGGGTAGAAGAGCTCCACGAGTTCAACCCGATGCTCGGGCACCGCGGCTGCCGCCTCGGCATCACCTACCCCGAGATCACCGAGATGCAGGCCCGGGCCATCGCCCAGGCGGCTATCCAGGTGGCCAAGAAGGGGATCAAGGTGATCCCCGAGGTGATGATCCCGCTCATCGGCTCGGCCGAGGAGCTCGCCGACCAGAAGGCGATCGTCAAGCGCGTCTTCGAGGAAGAGCTGAAGAAGGCCGGCGTCGAGGTCAAGTACATGATCGGCACCATGATCGAGATCCCGCGCGCGGCCCTCACGGCCGACAAGGTCGCCAAAGAGGCCGACTTCTTCAGCTTCGGCACCAACGACCTGACCCAGACCTGCATGGGCCTGAGCCGCGACGACTACGTGAAGTTCTCCAAGGACTACGAGGAGAAGAAGATCTTCAAGGCGGACCCGTTCCAGGTGCTGGATCAGGAGGGCGTCGGCCAGCTCGTCGAGATGGGCGTCAAGAAGGGCCGGAGCGCCAAGCCGGACCTCGAAGTCGGCATCTGCGGCGAGCACGGCGGAGAGCCCTCGAGCGTCGCTTTCTGCTACCGCGTCGGCATGGACTACGTGAGCTGCTCGCCCTACCGCGTGCCGATCGCGCGGCTGGCGGCGGCCCAGGCGGCCATCGCCTCCAAGCAGAAGGACGCCGCCGCCGAGACGATGCGCACCGCGTAGGCGGCGCACGAATCAGACTGCGGAACGACGAGGCCGGCCTGCCGGGGCCGGCCTCTTTTCTGTGCCCATCATCCCGCGGCGGGCCTGAAATCCCCCGCTCTCAGCGTCCGGTTTCCCCGGCGCCTGGTTCCGGCGCTTCAGCGGCCGCCGGGGGGCGTCCCCGGGCCGATGTAGCCGAGCGAACGCAAGCGCTCGATGGCCGCCGGATCGAGCGTCGTCTGCCGCGCGGGCCCGAGAAGCTCCCGCACCTGCTCCTGGGCCTGCCACCACCGCTGGACCTCGGCCACGAGGCGCTGGACGACGTCCGGGCGCCGGCCGGCCAGGTTGTGGCGCTCGGCGCGGTCAGCGCGCCGGTCGTACAACTCGATGCGCGGCAGGCCGGCGCTTTCGCCGTCGGGCCGGTAGATCAGTTTCCAGTCCGCGTCCACCCAGGCGATCGTCGTGGTGCGGTTCTCCGGGATCCCCCCGCCGGGGGGAGGAGGGGTGCGCTCGGGCAGCCGCGCGGCCATCACCGGCCTGCCGGCCCAGGAAGCCTCGCCGCGGATCAGCGGCAGCAGGCTCCGGCCTTGCATCAGCCCGTTCGCCTCCACCCCCACGAGGTCCAGGATCGTCGGCATGATGTCCACCAGACCCACAGGCTCCGGGATACGTTTGCCTCGGGGAAGCAGCCGGGGGTTCCACATCAGGCAGACGACCCGGAGCACCTCCTCGTAGAGGGAATGCCCATGGGTGGTCCAGCCGTGCTCGAGGAACTCCTCACCGTGATCCGAGACGACGACGATCAAAGTGTTCTCGAGCAGGCCCAGGGCCTCGAGCTTCTCGATCAGCAGCCCGATGTTGCGGTCGTTGAACAGCGTCTCGCCATCGTAGCGGTCCATCGCCCGCCGGACCCAGAGATCCGGATCGACGCCCCTGGCTTCGGCCTGGCGCCGGTTGAAGACGGCGCCGCCCCCGTAGCCGGCGCGCATCTGCTTCAGCTTTTCGTAGTCGCGCTGGAACTCCGGCGTCTCGGCCGGATCGGCGAACTCGGCCTCGGTCATCTTCGGCGGCGCGTAAGGGGCGTGGGGGTCGGTGGAATGGAGGTAGAGGAAGAACGGCTCGCCCAGGTGGCGTTCGAGCCACGGGAAAGCCAGCCGGTTCAAGGCCGCCGAGTCGGTGGCGCCCTCCACCCGCCGCGCGTGGCGGTGGACTACGGGGTACTCGAACAACTGGTCCACGCCCCGCTCCAAACCGGAACTGCGGCCCGAGAACGGGTTGCCCGTGATACTGGCCGTGACGTAGCCCGCCCGGCGTAGCGCTTCGGCCAGTGTGACCGCCCCGCGCGGAATCGTATCGGTGAATTCGTCGATGCCGTGGGCCGGCGTGTGGAGCGAGGTCAGCAGCGTCGCCACCGACGGCTTGGTCCACGTCGAGTGCGCCTGGCAGTCCTCGAACACCACTCCCTCCGAACCCAACCGTTCCAGGACCGGCGTAGTCTTCCGCGGGTACCCGTAAAGGCTGGTGTGGTCGGCCCGCAGCGTGTCGATCATGTAGAGGACGATGTTGGGCTTCGACTTCGGCTCGGGCGTCGTGACCAGGGGAGCCGCCCAGAAACCCACGGCGCCCTCGGGGCCTTCCATTTCAAACGCCAGCCGGACCCTGTCGCCGCCATAGCGGGATAGATCGACCTCCTCGTCCCGCCAAACGGCGCTGTCGGCCATCGAAGCCGAAAACACAGCCTCGCCGTCCACCCGCACCCGGAAGGTCACCGGTTGGTCTTGCGCCACGCCAAGGCCGAAGCGCAGGCGGGCATCCCCGGGAACCGGGATCTCGTAGGTGATCGTAGAAGGGGCGCGGGCATAGATCGCCCGCCGGTGTTCGCCCTGCTTGCCCACCATCAGGACGCCGGCGGGCCTGGTGAAGCGGGTCCTCCGGGGGATCAGCTTGATGTAGTCGATCACGGCGAGCTGGTTCGGGCTGTCGGTGGGCTCGATGACCAGACGCGCTTTGTATGACGGGCCCCGGAAGTTGAGATCGAAGCGGTAGACCTGGAACTGCAGCGGCGGCGCCAGACTCTTTTCGTAAACCTGCTGGGGGAAGCGCAGCCGGATCCGGTTCCCCCCGACGACCACCATCCGCAGCACCAACGACTCATATCTGGTCCAGTCGATCACCGGCTCCTCGGGAGACATGATCAGCGGGCTCTGGCCTTCACCCTTGACGACGAGCTGACCCTCGGGACGGAACCCCATCTTTCCGCGGACGGGCAGCCAGGTGACCACCGGTTCACTGAAATCCCATTCGAGCGGCGGCGCCGCTTCGAGGGAACTCACCTTGGCCGGCGCATCGACGGCGGCGTCGCGCTCCAGGTGGTCGTCGAACCGGTAGATCTGCCAGGAGGGCTCCCTGCTGCAGCCCGCCAGCAGGCCGGCGAGTAGAACCACCGCCGCCCGCCGCGGGCGGCCCGACTGCAATCTTGGCTTTGGATACCTCACGGTCTCAGGCAGGTGCAGAACAACGCGGTCCCGGCGATCCCGCAGACAGCTTCGCCAGCAGCCGGACCCCGTTGCGGGACCGGGCCGCCGGCCGCTGCACCGCGCGTAACGCCCGGCGCGCCGTGAACGCCCTCGACGCCGCCCACTGCGCCGGAACCAGCACTTCAGTAGTATATCCGCCCATCAAAGAAAAAAGGGCCCCGCCCGGGGGCGGGGCCGTAGCGCGGTCACAGACGCGTGTTGTGGGCGAGCTCCTACCACTCGAAACGAAGCGAGAACTGGATGATGCGAGGCTCGTTGGCCTGCCTGCTCAAGTCCTGCAAGCCCGTCCTCGAATTGGGGTTCACGTCGTTCGGGTGGTTGAAGACGTTGAAGAAGTCCGCGGTGAAACGCAACCGCTTCGTCTCGGTGAAGATGAAGTTCTTGAACACCGAGAAGTCCAGGTTCCAGAAGCCCGGGCCGAGGAAGAAGTTCCGGGCGTTCCAGTTGACGTTGTCGGTGATGCGGGTCATGCGCACCGTGCCGTCGGCGAGCACCTGCGGCATGCGGTTGTCGAAGTTGGGACCGAGCGGGCGCAAGACGCGCTTGCCGCGGTCCACCGGCACGAGCTGTTGCAGCTTCGCCTGATCGACGTCGGTGGCCCGTGTCGGGTCGAAGTCGCCGCGGAACCACAGCCGCTGCCGCCGGCCGAAGATCGTCATCTCGAGCCGCTCGTCGGGGTCCAGCGTCGGATCGCCGAACAGGTACCGGCTGGGGTGGACGCCGCGCCAGTAGCCGCTGCGCCAGGTGCCGATGAAGGCGACCTGCCAGCCGCCGATCAACTGATTGAGGCCCTTGGAGATATTGGTGCCCCATTTCTTGCCCTGGCCGAACGGCAGGTCGTAGAGACCGTTCCAGGTGACGCGGTGCGGGGGTACCGAAGCGGAGTTGATGTATCCCAGGCGGAGCCGCTCTTCGTAAGTCATGTTCGGCGCGCCAAGGATCTGGATGTTCTCCGGCACTTCGTACCGTCCGTTGGTGGCGTTGATGTTGCCGTTGCCCGAGGTGAAGCCTCCGGCGTCGGTGGTGGTCAGCATCCGCGTGAAGGTGTAGAAGATCTGGAACGACAGCCCGTCGCTGAACCGACGCTCCACCTCTATCTGCGCCAGATGGTTGTTCGAATAGCCGGTGTGGTTGGCGGCGCGGAAACGCCAGTTCGGATTCGCCCGCCGCAGGTCCGGGTTGGACGGCCGCACCTGGCCCGTCCGGGCCTGGTAGTTCCACTCCGACTCCCGGCTGTTGATCGCGAACCGCTGCTCGAGATCCCGGCCCTGGGTGCCGATGTAGCTCAGCCGCAGGGCGGTGTTCCTCATGATCTCGCGCTCGATCGTGAAGTGCCAGGACCGGCTGTGGTTGTCCTTCCAGTCGCGCACGTCCCAGGGCATCATGCTCCGGGCGCGGCTGCTGATCCGGACGATGCCCTCCACTGGAACTTCGGCGTTGCCGACGAAGTCCTCGTCAGAGGGGACGTTGGTCAACGCGTAGAAATCGACCAGGCCGTCCTTGTTGGCGATGTTGTTGGAGAACCGCAGGTTGAGGGGCGGGTTTGTCCTGGAGGTCTGCAGGATCTGCGACAGCGGCATCGTCCAGTAGTAGATGCCGAAGCCGCCCCGGAGAACCCACTTGTCGGTCACTCGCCAGGCGAAGCCGAGGCGCGGCGCGAAGTTGTTGTTGTCGGTGGGCAGCAGCGCCCCCGGGAAGCCGGCCTCATTCGCCGTTCTCCACGTGAGACCGCGATTGGCCCACGACTGCAGCACCGACGGCGGAACTCCAGGGATGTCCTCCATGCGGGTGTCGTGGGGCGTGATCACCTCGAACCTGTCCCGGTACGTGGTCAGATCCACGTTGACCAGGCGGTTGAACTTCTCCTTGTACGGTGTCCAGCGGTCGTAGCGCAGGCCGAGCTCCAGGGTCAACCGCGGGTGGATCTTGTAACTGTCATGGAAATACAATCCGGTCTCCCACTGCTCGAAGTAGAAGTAGCCGCGGTTGTACTGGTTCGAAAGATAGGTCGGCATACCCAGCATCATGCTGGCGAGCCCGATCCCCGTAAAGGGGGTGAAATCGTCAGCGGCGGCGTCGTACTGCGCCGTCCAGTCCAACCCGAAGCTGTGCGACCCCTGGGCCTGCTGCAGCTCCCGGATGTTGTTGTTGTGCTCCCAGCGGAGCTTGACGCCGAAGCTGATCGAGTGCTTGCCCTTCACCCAAGTTACGTTGTCCTCGAGCTGATAGGCGGTGAGCATCTCGTCCTTGCGGTTGTCGCCGTCCCAGCAGCCCCAGCGGCGATAACCGAACGGGCTGTTGCCGCTGGCGCAGATGGTCGGCCACCCGGTGACGCCGAACGGGTTGGGCAGCCCCAGCTTGTCGGCCCAAGGAACGTCGTTGGCCAGGGTGCCGGAACTCTTCGCGGAACGGTGCGCCGAAACCTGCAGCTCGTTGAACATCGTGGGACTGAAGACGTGGTTCCAGCGAACGTAGCCGTTGTGGATCTTGGCGTCGGACAAGCCGGAACCGCCCTGGTCCGTGCTTCCCGGCACCGGAATGCCGAAACGGCCTCCGAAAATCTTGGCCAGACGCGTGTTGTAGCTATAGCGCACAGAAAGGTTGTCTCTCTCCGAGAAGATGTGATCGCCCTTTACCGTGAAGTACCCGATGTCGGTCTGGTCCGGATAGAAGGCTTCGAAGTTGTCCCCGAGAAACGGGTTCAGATCGGCGTTCGGGCCGGCGGGATCCGGCGTGAGCGCGCGCATGCCGTCGCGGAACGGGTGCATCTGGCTCGCCGGAATCTTGTTGTTGGGATAGGGAACGCGGGTCCCGTCGGCGCGGGTCGAGTACGGGTCGTAGATGGTGATGACGTCGCCGGCGCGGGTAATGGCATTGCTGAAGTCGCCATCCCAGTTCGCCAGCGTGGGCACCGTCCCCCGCGCGAACCTCGCCCGGCGCAGCCGGTAGCCTTCATAGGAGGTAAACCAGAACGTCTTGTTCTTGATCACCGGGCCGCCCGCCGAGAAACCGTATTCGTTGCGGATGTACTGGCTGGCCCGGTTGCCGTCCTCTCGCCGGCGCGCCCGCAGCCCGCCGAAGTTGTTGCGGTGCGTCCAGAACACCGCCCCGTGCAGGTCGTTCGTTCCGCTCTTGGTCACCAGCGTGATCGTCGCCGGGCGGGAATTGCGAGCGTTCGAGCCGGTGGTCTCAATGCGGAACTCCTGGATCGTGTCCAGTCCCGGCTGCACGCGGGCCATGCCCCCGCCGAAGCGGTCCACCAGGGAGATCCCGTCCAGCGTCATCTCCGCCGATCCCACTTTCATGCCATTGATCCGTGGGTTGCCGCCCCCCTCGACGCCGGGAGTCAGCGTGAACAGATTGGTTACGAATCGTCCGTTCAGTGGCAGGTCGCGGATCCGCTGTGCATCTTTCACGTCTCCCACGTCCATGCCCACCGTGGTGACGATGGGAGCGGCCCCGGTGACCTCCACTACCGTGTCCACGCTGCCCACCTCCAACTGCGGGTCGATGGAGAGGATCTGGCCGGCTTGAAGATCGAAGCTCGTCTCCCACTTGCGGAAACCGGCCGCTTCCACCGTCAGCGTATACCTCCCGAGGGGGAGAGCCCCCAGCTCGTAGATCCCGACTCCGGAAGTCTCCGACTGACGGACGGCACCCGTGTCTTGATGCGTGAGCGTAATCTTGGCTCCTGGAATCGCCGCGCCGGTAGCGTCGATCACGGTCCCCTTGACCGTGCCGAGCCCGGTCTGGGAGAACGCTACAGCGGCCAGCAGACCGCTCAGCAATAGCACGGCGACCACGAGCCGTTGCGTGCCGTGAAGTGTGCTTCTCATAAGCTTTCAGCCTCTCGTGTTTGGTTTTTCCTGTGTTGATAACCCAGGCCCCCTCCGGCTGCTGCTGGGCCACCAACAGCAGCCCCAGGAAGCCGCCACTTTCTTGCATCTGCGAGAATAAGCTGCGCCGCCGCGCGCCGCCAGCCCGCAAACGGAGCCAGCACCCACCGCAGCGCGCACCATCTGCACCAGACTATCCGAAGTTCCTTTCTTTGTCAACGGAAAAGTTTCCCTGAAGGCCCTGGATGCGGAGAGCCGCGCCGGCAAGCTTACTTGCAGGGATTCAGATAAGTTGGCCCGCTCGGGCCCCGCGGCTGCCCTGTCCGCGGCTTCCAGGGCGCCGCCGCCAGACGGCCGCAACGGCCCCGCGGCCGTCTCCGGGCGGCAGGCTCCCGGCCCGCGGGCCACCGGGAAAGGCCGAAGCCGGCGTGCGAAGGCCCCTTTCGCGATGGGCGGCGGGAGCCGCTTCGGGAAACGCGGGCGTGGCGCCTGTGGGACCGTGGCGGAGTTCCCCCGCCCGGTGCGGCGCAGGAAAAATGGGGCCCCGCCCCTCGGGCGGGACCCCTGAGCGCGGTCACAGACGCGTGATGTGGGCGGAGAAGTTCACCACTCGAAACGCAGCGAGAACTGGATGATACGGGGTTCGTTGGTCTGCTTGCTCAGATCCTGCAATCCCGTGGTGGAGTTCGGGTTCAAATCGTTCGGGTGATTGAAGAAGTTGAAGAAGTCGGCCGTGAAACGCGCCTTCATCCGCTCGGTGATCGTGAACCACTTGAAGATGGAGAAGTCCACGTTCCACGCCCCGGGGCCTCGGAAGAAGTTCCGGGAGTTCCACTTCACCAGATCGTTGGTGGTGGTCATTCGCACGGTTCCGTCGGCGAGCTGTTGTGGCAGCCGGTTGTCGAAGTTCGGACCCAACGGCCGCAGGACGCGCTTGGAACGGTCCACCGGCACAAGCTGCTGCAGTTTGTTCTGATCGACGTCGGACGCGTACCGGGGATCGAAATCGCCGCGGAACCAGAGCCGCTGCCGGCGGCCGAAGATCGTCATGATCAGCCGCTCGTCGGGGCTCAGCGTCGGATCGCCGAACAGCCAGCGGCCTCCGCTCACGCTCAGCCAGTTGCCGCTGCGCCAGGTGCCGATGGTGGCGATCTCCCAGCCTCCGATCAGGGCGTCCAGGCCGCGCGACACATTGCTCCCGTACTTCTTGCCGCGGCCGAACGGCAGCGTATAGATGGCGTTCCACCGGATGCGCTGGGCCGGGACGCTGCTGGCGTTGTAGTAAGCCAGCCGGAGCCTCTGCTTGTAGGTCATCTTCGGACTCCCGAAGATCTGCCAGTTCTCCGGCACGGCCATCATCCGGCCGCCGGTGGCGTTGATGCTGCTCGGGCCATAAGAGAAGCCGCCGGTGTCGTTGGTGGTCAGCACGCGCGAGAAGGTGTAGAACCACTGGAACGCCAGCCCGTTGGAGTACCGCCGCTCGATCTCGGCCTGCAGAGAGTGGCCGTTCGAGTAGCCGGTGTGGTTGAGCGGGCCCATCGAGCCCTCGAGCCTCCAGTTGGGGTTGATGCGGCGCAGGTCCCGGTTGCTCGGCGCTTTCTTGCCCGTCCGCGCCTGGTAGTTCCACTGGGCCTCGGCCGTATTCCAGTAGAACCGCTGCTCGAAGTCGCGGCCGTGGTTGCCCACGTAAGTGAGCCGCAGCGCCGTGTTCGGCATCAGTTCGCGCTCGATGGTGAAGTGCCACTCCTGCATGCGGTTGTCGCTCCAGTCGCGGACGTCCCAAGCCATGAGCGGTTGGGCCCGGGAGCTGATCGGCTGGGCGCCGGTGATGTCCACGATGGCGTTGCCGACGAAGTATTCCTCCTTCGGCGGGTTCTTGACGGCGTGGAAGTCCTCGGCGCCGTTGTCGTTGTAGATCCGGTTGCCGAATCGCAGGTTCAACGGGGGATTGCCCCGGGCGCTCTGCAGGATCTGCGAGAGCGGCATCGTCCAGAAGTACTCGCCGTAGCCGCCGCGCAACGTCCATTTCTCGGTCAGCCGGATGGCCACTCCGAGCCGCGGGCCGAAGTTGTTGTTGTCGGCCGGGATGAGGTTGTCCGGGAAGCCGACCTCCCGGGCGGTCACCCACGTCAACCCCCGCTGTTTCCACGATTCGAGGACCGCCGGCGGGATGTTCGGCATGTCCTCGATGCGCACGTTCCTGGGCGTCACGACTTCCATGGAGGAGGGATTGGAGATCACCTTCTCTAGGTCGAGATTCACCATGCGGTTGTACTTCTCTTCATAGGCCGTCCACTTGTCCCATCGGATCCCCAGCTCGAGGGTCACCCGCGGGTGGATCTTCCAACTGTCGTGGAAATACAAGCCCACCTCCTGCTGCTCGAAGTAGAAGTAGCCGCGGTTGAACTGGTTGGTGAGTTCGGTGGGCAGCCCGAGCAGGACGCTCGCCAGTCCCACGCCGGTGCGGGCCACGACGCTGTCGTTGACCGGATCGTACAGCGCCGTCCAATCGTTGCCGAAGGAGTGGGAACCCTGGGCCTGCTGCAGCTCGCGGACGTTGTTGTACTCGTAGCGGACCTTGCCGCCGAACTTGATCGAGTGCTTGCCTTTGACCCAGGTGACGTTGTCCTCGAGCTGGTAGGAGGACAGCATCTCGTCCTTGCGGTTGTCGCCGTCCCAGCAGCCCCAGCGGCGATAGCCGAACGGGCTGTTGCCGCTGGCGCAAATCGTCGGCCAGCCGGTGACCCCGAACGGGTTCGGCAGCCCCAGCCTCTCGGGCCAGTCTACGTCGTTGGCCAGCGTGCCCGAGCTCTTGGCCGACCGGTGCTGCGCCACCTGCAGCTCGTTGAGGAACGTCGGCGAGAAGACGCGGTTCCAGCGAATGTAGCTGTTGTGGACGGTCGGCTCGTTCAGCCCCGTACCGCCCTGGTCCGTGCTGCCCGGCACCGGCACGCCGAAGCGGCCCCCGTAGATCCGGCTCAGCCGCTTGGAGCGCGTATAACGGCCCGAGAGATTGTCCTTTTCCGAGAAGACGTGGTCGATCTTGACGGTGAACGTGTTGATGTCGGTCTGGTTCGGATAGTAGGCCTCGAAGTTCTCTTCCAGGAACGGGTTGCCGGCCGCGTTCGGACCCATGGGCTCGGGCGTGACCGACCGCATCGCGTCGCGGAACGGGTGAAATTGAGTGCTGGGGATCCGGTTGCCCGGATACGGGTCCCGCGTGCCGTCGGGTCTGGTCGAAAACGGGTCGTAGATCGCAATGAATTCGCCTGCCCGTGTGACGGCGTTGCTGAAGTCGCCCTCCCACATGGCGGCGGTGGGCACCGACGCCGAGGCGTAGCGCGCCTGCCGGATTCTGTGCCCTTCATAGGAAGCGAACCAGAAGGTCTTGTTCCTGACGATCGGGCCGCCGGCCGACGCGCCGAACTCGTTCCGGATGTACTGGCTCGCCTTGTTGCCGTCCTGGCGGCGGCGCGCCCGGAGGCCGGCCGAGTTGTTCCGGTGCGTCCAGAAGACCGCCCCGTGAAGTTCGTTCGTGCCGCTCTTGGTTACCAGCGTGATGGTTGCGGGGCGCGAATTCCGGGCGTTCGACCCCACCGTCTCGATGCGGAACTCCTGGATCGTGTCCAGGCCCGGCTGCACCCGCGCCATTCCTCCGCCGAAGCGGTCCACCAAGGAGATGCCGTCGAGGGTCATTTCCGCGGAACCGACCTTCATGCCGTGGACGCGCGGATTGCCGCCGCCCTCGACGCCGGGGGTCAAGACGAACAAGTTGGTGATATACCGCCCGTTCAGGGGCAGTTGCCGGATGCGTAGGGCGTCCTTTACGTCGCTGACTTCCATCCCTACGGTCGTGATCACAGGTGCGGCCCCGGTCACCTCCACGACCGTGTCCACTGTGCCCACCTGCAGCCGCGGCTCGATGGAGAGCGTTTGGCCGGCCTGCAGGGAAAAGGTCGTCTCCCATTTCTGGAAGCCGGGGGCCTCAACGGTCATCGTGTACTCGCCGATGGGCAGGGCGCCGATCTCGTAGATCCCTACCCCGGAGCTTTCCGATTGCCGGACCACGCCGGTGTCCCGGTGTGTGAGGGTGATCTTGGCGCCCGGAACGGCCGCGCCCGTGGCGTCCAGCACGGTGCCCTTCACCGTGCCGAGTCCGGTCTGGGAAAAGGCCGGACCGCCCACCAGCGCGGCAGCCACGAGCGCGCCGATCGCCCACTGTTTCGGGCGAATAGACGCAGCGCTCATATTTCCCAACCTTTCAAGCCATCTGTGTGTGGAATCGAGAAGGGGGAGGAGGATGCCCCGGAACGGCTGGCCGCGCGGGGCGCGTGGTGGAAGCGAACCGCTCTGTTCCACCCATCACCGTGACCTCTCCGGGAGCCGACACCTCTCTCCCGACGGTGTCATCGGTTCCAAGCAGCCTTTTCCGGTCTTTTAATCTAATGGAGACCCGCTGCCCTGTCAACGAGAAATTTTCGTCAAGAAAGAAACCGGACGGCGCCCGCCGCGGGATTCACGGACGGCGGTGCAGGGGCCGCGGCTTTCTTTCAGCCGGGCACGGAGCATCAGGGCGGGCAGGCTCCCAACGTCCGGCCCGGGCCGGCAGGGACGGAGCTGACCTGTTGTTCTCAAAAGGGATTGGCGCCCCTGCCGCCGGCCTCGGCCGGCCCTCAACTCACCGGCGTCCCTTCCCCTTCCCGAAGCGTCACGAACGTGTCCGGCGCCGGCGCCGGCCAGCGTTCGGTGCGGCCGTTCGGCCAGACGACCAGCACGCCCTCGATCGGCGCCTCGGCCAGTTCGGCGTCGGTGCCCAGGCCGAAGTGCACCCGCGGGTCGTTGGCGCTGAAATAGCTGCCGTCGGTCGAGACCCGGCGCCACACCGGCTTGCGCCCTTTCCGCAGCAGGGCCACCCTGGTTCCCAGCGCGTCCCGGTTCACGGTGACGCCGATGAGCCGGAACTGCAACCAGTGGTTGCGGTTGCCTACCTGATTCAGCAGCAGCCGCAGCGGGCCGTTGCAGTTGGCCACCACGATGTCGATGTCGCCGTCGTTGTCGATGTCGCCGAAGGCGGCCCCGCGCCCGACCTCGCGCACCTGGAAGTAGGGGCCTGCGCCGGCCGAGACGTCCACGAAGCGGCGCCCCTGCTCGTTGCGAAACAGTTGGTTCCGCTGCTTGTAGGGAAAGCTCTCGCCGCCCGAGCCGCCGTCCATCATCACCAGCCCGTTGTTGACGAAGATGTCGAGCCAGCCGTCGTTGTCGTAGTCGAACCACAGCGCGCCGAAGCCGGTGATCCCCCGGCTCGTGTGCGCCAGCCCGAAGACATCGGTCGAGTCGAAGAAGTTGCCGGTCCCGTCGTTCAAGTACAGCGTATGGGTCTCCTGCTGGATGTGGGCGAGGAAGATGTCGATGTCGCCGTCGCCGTCGAAGTCCTCGGCCGAGACGCCCATGCTCGCCTCGGTGTCGCCCTCGTCGTTGTACGCCGCCCCGGCCATCAGGGCCAGGTCTTCGAAGCGCCCGTCGCGCCAGGTCCACATCTGGTTCGGCGTCTCGTCGTTGGCCACGTAGATGTCGATGCGGCCGTCGTTGTCGAAGTCGGCGGTGACGACGCCCAACCCGTGGCCGTACTCGGCGGCGACGCCCGTCTCCTTCGTCACGTCGCGGAAGCGGCCGTTGCCGAGGTTCTCGTAGACGCGGTCGGGCATCGGAAAGTACGCCGTCGGCCCGCAGTAGTCCTGTTCGCCGGAGGCCGCGGTGCAGATCTTGTTCCCCTCGATGGAGAAGGTGTTGTAGTGGGCCACGAACAGGTCCAGGTCTCCGTCGCCGTCGTAATCGACGAAGGCGGCGCTGGTGCTGAAAGAGCCCTCCGCCACCCCGGCCTCTTCGGTCACGTCGGTAAAGGTGCCGTCGCCGTTGTTGCGGTACAGCACGTTGGGGCCGTAGTTGGAGACGAAGATGTCCACGTCGCCGTCGTTGTCGTAGTCGCCCGTCGCCGCCGCCTGCCCGAACTTGAGATCGCCCACGCCGGCCTCTTCGGTGACGTCGGTGAACTGCAGCCTCCCGGTGGGCACCAGTTCGTTGCGGAACAGCCGGTTGCCGGGGAAGTGTTTCGTCGGCACCGGCCAGATGCTGTCGGAGATGCTCTTGCCCGGCTCGAGCACCGCCCCCTGGACGGCGTACACATCGAGATCCCCGTCGTTGTCGTAGTCGAGCACCGCCACACCGGGCCCCATGATCTCCGGCAGATAGAACTGGCCCGTCGCGCCGATGAAGTGGGTGAATTCCAGCCCCACCTGCTGCGCGACTTCCACGAAGACCGCCCCCGGGGCCGCAGAGCCCGCCGCCGGCCCCGGCGTCTCGTCCGCTGCGCCGCAGGCCAGTAGGATCGCCAGCGAAAGAGCCGCCACCGCAGCCCGGCCCCGGCTGCGGGCTTTCGGCCCGGGCTGCCTCATGCCTCGTGACACCACCGTCTTACACCCCTCTTCTGCATCGGAATCGGTCAACCTAGGAGCCGCCCAGCAGGCGCCGGCGCTCCGCATCCAACTGCGCCACGAACGCATCCATCTCCAGCGCCACGGCGAGCTTCCGCGCATCGGAGAGGTATTGGCGGACCTTTTCGCGGTCCCCCAGCTCCGAGTAGACGAGCGCCATCAGCAGCAAGAACCGGGGCGTCTCCCGGTCCTGTTTCTTGATCGTCTGCTGGAAATGCTCGAGCGCCGCCTGCCGTTCTCCCAGGCGGAACAAGATCAATCCCAGGTGATAGTGCGCCCGCCGGTGGTCGGGGTTGACCTTCAGCGCCGCCTGATACTGCTGAACCGCCTTTTGGACCTCCCCCCTCCGCTCCAGAAGCACGCCGTATTGCACCAGCGCGTCGTCGTAGTCGGGCTTGAACCGGAGAGCCTTGCGGAATTCCCGTTCCGCCTCGGCGAAGTCGCCTTTCAGCAGTTGCACCAGGGCCCAGTTGTAGTGGACCGTCGGGTTGCGCGGATCGATCTTCAAGGCGGCCCGGTAGTGCTCCTCGCTCTTGTCCGGACGCCCCAGCTCCCAGTACAAGCCGATCAGCGTCGTGTGCGCAGACAACAGAAGCGGCTGCTCCTTCAAAGCCCTCTCCAGCTCCGCCGCCGCCTTCTCCAGGCCCGAGCGCGGGATGTCGAGGCTCGGGCTCTCGGGCGCTTCGGTGATCCCCAGCACCGCCGCCACCGCCTCGAACTCCGGGTCGAAGCTGGGCGTCTTCATGTCCTTGACCTGCTGGTACCGCCGCAGCGCCCCCCGGGCTTCGTCCATCTTGCCGAGCTTGCGGTAGGCCATCCCGAGCCCGTAGTAGGCCGGCGCGTAGTCCTCGGCCAGCTCGGTGGCCTTCACGTAAGCGGTGACGGCTTCCTCCCAGCGCTCCCGGGCCAGAAGCAGCTTGCCCAGTCCGAGATAGGCTGAAGCAAGCTCCGGGTTGGTCTCGATCGCTTTGCGGTACTCGCGCTCGCTGGCTTCCAGCTCGCCTGTCTCCCGCAGCATGTCGGCCAGACGCACCCGGGCGGGGGCGTACTCCGGGGCCAGCTCCACCGCCT
>Ga0256839_1003719_pt1 | contig 15475 bp, 11 predicted proteins | sample 354166metaG_FD_185968 | JGI IMG/M metagenome (GOLD analysis project Ga0256839, IMG submission 185968) | Hydrothermal vent microbial communities from Mid Atlantic Ridge, Atlantic Ocean - 354-166 | ecosystem: Environmental > Aquatic > Marine > Hydrothermal vents | place: Atlantic Ocean: Mid... | reverse complement strand
AGCGCGCCCGCGCGCTCGCCGCGATCTTGTCTTCGATCGAGGACGAACGGTTCGACGAGGCGCGGCGCCGCCTCGCCCGGGCCCGTCAACGCTGGCCCGACGACCCCGTCTTCGAGGCCCTCGACCGTGGGGTGCCCGACACGGCGGCCTGCGGGGAGCCGTCGCCGCCGACCGGGCCGCCGGCCCCCGCGGCGGCGGCGGACGCCCCGGTCGTCGCCCTGCGCGACGCCCCGTGGGTCCGTACGTTGCGGGCCCCCGTGCCGGACGCACCGCTCGTGGGACGGCCGACGATCCGGCGAATCCACGAGCGTCGCAATCGGATCACGAATGTACGCCCTTGGTTCCAGAACCACGGCTTCTTCTGGCCGAAGGTCCCGGCCCCGGACGACCCGCGGCTGGACGCCGGCGAGTTGACCCCGCCCCACGAGGCGGCGCCGCCCTCGGAGGTGCCCGCGTCCCTGGCCGGCGAACCGCTGGCATGGGTCATCTTCGACGGCCCGTATCTGCTCGCCCTCTACGAGCGGCGTTCGTTCATGCTGCCGACGGCCGATCCCCACGCCGAGCGACCGGTGTACCCCCAGGTCCTGGCGATCTACGACGAGACGGGGCGGCGCCTGGCCGCCGTGGACTTCTCCACCCTGCGCCTGTCGCCGAAGACCCGCCCCGAGGACTGGACGATCGCGCAGCAGGACCTCATCTGGGCCCACTACGACGGCCACGCCCTCTACGTGGCCCACGGTCACTGGACCTACGCGAGCACGAGCGGCGGCCAGACGGGCTACGTGACCGCACTGGACCCTCGCACGGGGCGGCTGTACTGGCGCAGCGAGCCGCGCGTCGCCAATGCACAAGACTTCGCCGTCTGGGGCCCCTACCTCGTGACGGGGTACGGCTTTACGAAGGAGCCGGACCGGCTCGTGATCCTGCGCAAGCTCGACGGCGAGGTCATGGCCACGCGGCGCGTGGCCTCGGCTCCGACGTACCTCGTCTTGCGGAGCGCCACGGAGGCTGGGAAGGCGCAAGGAAGACCCGTCGCGCCCGCCCGCCTGTTCGTTCGCACCTACGACCGCGACTACGAGTTCGAGCTTCGTCCGGGGCGCCTTCCGCCGGCCGACGATCCGGTCGTCGGCCGCTAGCCCTCGGCGCCGCCGATCAGATCTCCTCGAACATCCACGGCCGCACGCCTTCGAGGCGCGGCGCCGGGTCTTCCCCATACAGGTACCAGAGGGCGCAGGCCATGGAGCTTAGCAGCGAGTTGCCGTCTTGCGGGGTGAAGCAAAAGCCCGTCACCGTGCGGCCGTCCTCCGACACGTGGAGCGTGGAGACGGGCACCACGGTCTCGTTGAGGATCCGGCCATAGTAGCCGTGGTCGCGGCCGAAGGAGAACACGAGCGCCGCCGACACCTTCTCGGTCAGCGCCACGCGGGGGTTGTCGCGCAGGCGGGCGAGCACCTCGTCCCGGCTCGTCGGCGCCTCGAGGTCCAGCGCAAAGTGCAACGTGTGCATGTATTGCGTGTTGAGCTTGATCGCACTCGAAAACAGGTCGAGGTCGTGTCCGAGGGTGTGAAAGAGCCCCCAGGCGTCCCGGGCGTGGTGGGTGCCGAAGCGCCCGTCCTTGTGCTTGCCCACCTCGGGCGCCGGGATGAATCCCTTGGCCTGGGAGATGTCCGTGGCCCGCCGCATGCACACGAACCGACCGCGGGTAAGCCCCAGGCCCCCCTTGCCGTCCTCGGCCAGCGTCTTGATCACCACGCTGATGTTGTGGGTGTTGCAACTTACGATCTGCACGAAACGGCTCGAACGATCGAGGGCCTCGTCGTTGATCCCGCGGGCGTAGGGCTGCCCGAAGCCGTACTCGCTGCCCTGGGCCATGAATACGCGCGGTCCGGCGACATCCTCGTAGCGGGGCTTGTTCTCGTTTCCCACCGGCGTGCAGTCGATGACGACGCTCGCCCGTTCGAGAGCCTCGCCGTGCGTGTAGCTGACCTTGTGCCCGAGCCGCTCGAAGTCCTCGACGCACTCGTCGTCCACCACGAGCTTGCCGCCCCGACGGATGAGGCTTTCGACCTTCGCGCGCTCGTGGGACAGCGGCGTTCGCTTGTGGAACGTCACCTCGTCCACGCCGAAGTCGTCGCGCAAGCTGGAGAACAAACCGATGAGCGGCTCACCGATGGTGCCGGTGCCCACGATGTGGACGATGCGCTTGGCCATGGCCGCGGGGTGTAGTCCCCGCCCGGCCCGAGATCAAGGGCGCCGGCACCGGCCTACAGGCCGAGCAGATCACGCACGCTGCCGAGCACGGCGTCGGAGGGCAGACACAGCCGCGCCCCGGCCTCGCGGGCGCTCCGCCGCACCTCACCGGTGGGCGCGGCGTGGACCGCGACAATCTGCGGCGGCCGATCCCCGCCGGCCAGTTCACGGACCACGGCGAGCCCCTCATCGCCGGCATCCCCGAGCATGATCACCGCGTGCGAAAGTGGCGCCGCCTCCGCGACGAGCCTTGCGTCCGCCGCCGTCTGGGCCGTCAACACGTCCACCCCCTCGGCCTGCGTCAGCTCCCCGCGCACGCGCTGGCGAAACTCGGGGTCCTGGGTGAACACGAGGACCCGCGGACGGACCACGGCGCACGCCCCCCCATCCGACGCCCGAGTCTCGTCGGCGGTGGGCAGATCGAAGGCTTCCGCCACCTTGGCACGGACTTCACGCACGTCGAGGGGCTTTCGCAGGCACGCCGCCGCCCCCGCCGCCAAAATCCTCTCCGTGTTCGCTTCGGTGTAGTAGCCCGTGATCGCCAGCACCTCGGTGTTGCGCGTCGCGGGGTCCTGCTTGAGCCGGCGACAGACCTCGAAGCCGTCCACACCGGGCATCATGAGGTCGAGGAAGATGAGCTGCGGGCGGAAGGTCGCCACCAGGCGGCCCGCGTCGAAGGCGTCCTTGGCCACCTCCACCTCGAACTTGCGGTCGAGATCGCGCACGACGTCCCGTACCAGGTCGAGCACGACGGGTTCGTCGTCCACCACGAGCACCCGCCCGACGCCGCCGCCCGCGGGGCTGTCGAAAGGGATGCCCCGCTCCCGGCACACGCGCTCGAGGTCTTCCCGGCGGACCCGGCGATGGCCGCCGACGGTCTTGAAGGCGGGGATCAGCCCGTCTTCGATCCACCGGATGACGGTCGTGGGCGTCACCGAGCAGATCCTGGCGACGTCGTGGGTCGAATAGGTATCCTTGACGGCGTTCGTTCGTCCTCGGCTCATGGGTCTTTCGTCGGTTGGAAGAGATCGTGCATGGGCGGGATGCCCGGGCAGAGCCGCGCGCACCCCATCGTGGCGGCTCACCGCGCCGTCCCCGGCGGCGCCTCGTCGCCCCCCTCGTCTGCGGGCAGCCACACGGTGAATCGGGTGCCCCGGCCTGGTCTGGAGTCTACGTGGATCGTTCCCCCGTGTTCTTCGACGATACCGTAGCTTATCGCAAGACCGAGGCCGGTGCCCTTCCCCACGTCCTTCGTGGAGAAGAACGGGTCGAAGATCCTCGGAAGGACCTCCGGATCGATGCCCTCCCCCTCGTCCTCCACGTCGAGGCGGGCGCGGGCGCCCTCGCGCGTGACGCCCACGCGCACGGTGCCGCCCCGCGGCATGGCGTCCACGGCATTGGACACCAGGTTCAAGATCACCTGCTCGACCCGCTCGGCGTCCATGCGCACGAAGACCGACTCGTCCGGCTCCCGCAGGATCTGCGCGTTCCGCACACGCCACTGGTAGGCCCCCAGCCGGATCACCCGGTCCACCACCTCGCGCAGGTCGGCGCGCTCGCGCGGCGCGGCCGGGCGCCGCCGCGAGAACAGCAAGACCCCCTCCACGATCCGCCGGCACCGCTCGGCGCTGTGCTGGATGTGCTCGATGCGGCGGCGGACCTCCGGCGGGAGATCCTCGCGCTCGGTGAGCAGTTGCGCGTACCCCACGACCCCCGACAACGGGTTGTTGATCTCGTGGGCGATGCCGGCGGCGAGCACGCCGACCGCGGCCAGCTTCTGACTGCGAAGGACCTGTGCCTCCAGTGTACGACGTACCCGAAGATCGAGCCCGACCCAGACGGACACGGCGCCCTCCGCGGCGCCCCCTGCGAGCGCCCGGCCCTCCAGGTGGAGTGGCACCTGTTCCCCCGTCGCATCCTGGAGTGCGGCTTCGAGGGTGCAGGTCCCGGTGGCCGCCAGACGTTCGAGGGCATCCTTCCACACCTGCGGCGGATCGGCACGGGCCACCTCGCATCCGAACACCTTTCCCACAGCCTCCTCCGCCGACACGCCGAGCAACCGCTGCCCGGCCCGGTTCCAGGTCAGCACCCGCCCGGCCGCGTCGAGGGAGACGACGAGGACGCTCGACTGGTCGAGCAGCATGGCGCGGTAGTCGGCCAGCGCCTTTGTCTCGAGGGCGAGCAGGCCGTTGGCGACGCCGAACGCGACCTGCCCGGCCAGGCGGGACAAAAAAGCCTGGTCACGCTCGTTGTAGGAGCGCCCCGCACGGTGTCGTACGAACAGCACACCGACCGTCCCCGACGGCGCGGTCAACGCAATCCGTACGCCGTTGGGTGCGATCGGCCCGTCCACCCCGAGCCATGGATCGCAGTCTTCGTTCTCGATCGACGCAAACGCCGGTCCAGACAGGAATCGCGCGGGCAGCCCCGTCGCGCCAAAGACGCGGGCCACCGACCGCGGGCCGTCCGGACCGGCGGTCCAGCGCTCGACCCGCGTCCCCATCGCCACGAGCACGTCCACGCGGTCGGCCCCGAAGCCACGGGCGATGGCCGTGCATGCGTCGAGCACGGCACGGCGGGGATCGGCGGCCTGCACGAGGGCGCGGTCCACCTGGGCCGTCACCTGCGCCTCGAACGCCTCCCGGCGGCGCTCGCGAAGATCCCGCACGAGGACGAGCCCCGGTGCGCCCGCGCGATCGCCCACGGCCACCGCCAACTCGACGGGGATCGGTTCGCCGTCCTCCCCGGCCACCTCCACCTCGAGCCGGACCGACCCGGCCCCGGCGCGAGAAAGCACCCGCACCACGCGATCGACGTCCGGCGGCGGCAACCGTTCGAGGAAGCCCGCGCCGGGCGCGAGCCGGCCGAGCAGCGCCTCCGCCGCCCGGTTGGCCTCGACCACGCGACCGCGGCCGTCGAGCAGGACGGCGCCCTGGTCGAGGGCCCCGAGGCTGTCGGCCAGCGCCCGCTCCACGCCGGCCCGCGGGTCTGCAGCCCCCGCGTCCGCCCGCCGTGAGACCGCCACGAACACGGTGCCCGAGCGGGACGCCCGCAGGCGAAGACTCGCCGGAATCGCCACCTCGCCGGGGCCCAGAAGGGCCACCTCGGTGGTCACCTCGGCGCCCGGCCCCCGGGTGCGGACCGAGCGAAACGCCCGCGCGAAGCGGGCACGGTCCTTCGCCTCCGCCAGGCACTCGAGCCAGGGGAGCCCCGGCGTGGCGCCACGGCCGGCGCACATGCGCTGCAGGGCGCTGTTCGCGGCGGCGATCACCCCAGCAGCGTCGAGGACCACGACCGGGACGGGCAGGTCGTCGAGGGGCGCGACCGCCGCGGCGGCCCCGCCGGAACCGTGGGCCTGCGTCGCGCCTTCGCGCCGTTTCGTTGGTCCGGCCATCGGCGGCACCCGTCCCCCGAACCGTACCGCGCTCTGCCCGCAGGCGCACGCGGCCGGTGCCGACGGGCGCCCGAAGGGACCCGGCTGCCGAACGCGCCGGACCATTCGATGCCGGCGGACCCACCGTGCACGGCCCCGTCGCGGTGGGCACATCGGCCCTGGACGGGGCCGCGCGGCCCCACGCCCCGGTTCCCCGGCGAACCCCGTGCGGAAGGCGCCCCACCGTTCACCGCTGTCCACCGCCCCCGCGAACGGACCCAAGCCCCCGGGGCCCGCCCTGACGTGCGGCCGACGGGCTCGGACGTCGCTCCCGGCCCGTGGTACCAAGACCGCCATGCCACCTTCCGCGCCCAAGAACGCCGCCACCGTCGTGGTCCTCGCGGGCGAGGCGCACGATCTGCCGCGCGTGGTGATGATCCGCCGCAGTACAAAGAGCCGCTTCATGCCCTCGACGCACGTCTTTCCCGGCGGGCGCGTCGAGCCGTCCGACGGCACGGGGGACGAGGCCTTCGCCGCCGCCGCGGCCCGCGAGTGCCTCGAAGAGGTGGGGCTTTCCCTCGCCCCCACCGAGCTGCACTGGTTCGACACCTGGACGACGCCGTCGGCCGAGCCGCGCCGGTACCACGCGCGCTTCTTCGCGGCCTTCGTGGCCCCCGAGCGCATCGAGGGGCTTTCGGCCTGCGAGCGGGAGACCTTCGATCTTACGCGGCGGACGGCCCGCGGCATGCTCGATGCGTGGGCCGCCGGCGAGGCCGACCTGCCGCCGCCCACCCTCGGCACGCTGCTTCGACTGGCGGACCGGACGGTCGCGGAGATCCGGGCCATGATCGAGGCGGTCGATCCGGCCCCACCGATCCTCCCGAAATGGATCGAGCGGGACGGGATTCACCACGTCCGCCTCCCTCACGCCCCCGACTACGACCGGCTGCCGGGCGAGGGGGCCCCCGCCCCCGCACGCATCGCCGACCTGCCCCACGGTTTCGCCCGCAAGGAGGGACGATGGCACCCCGAGGCGTGATTGGACCGGCCTTGCTCGCGGCATCACTGTCGATTGGTTGCAAAAGCGACGCGCCCGCGCCGACTCCCGGCGCGGTGGCGACGACCGGGACCGCTGCCCCCCCTGCGGCCGCCGAGTCGCCCGCGCCGCAGGCCACCGAGGCAGCCCTGCTCGCATGGCTCTCACCCGACGCCACGGCAGCCGCGTTCGTGGACCTCGACCGACCGCTGGACGTGGCCCTCGTGGCCTACCTCGCCGGCGCCCCGGCCCCCGTCGAGGACCTGTTGCGCCAGATTTCGGGCGCCCGCACCGACCTCGACGAGTTGTTGCGCATCGACACCCCGGCCCCGTCCGGCACCCTCGGGCCCCTGGGCCTGGGAGCCCTCGTCCCCCTCGAATCGGACCCGGTGCTGGTCTACCGCATCGACGGCGATCCGCGGGGGTTCGAGGCGGCGCTGGCCGCCGCCGGCTTCGAGCGCCGCTCGCTGGACGGGTGGACGACCTACGAACCGAAGGGCGCCTTCGCCCGCCGCGTGGTGCTGCTCGACGAGCGCACCGCCGCCCTGGTCTCGCGCCGGGCGCTCGGGTCGGGCCTTTCGCCGCTTTCAGCCGCGCGCGACCTGCCGCCGTCGAGCCTCGAGCGGCAGATGGCCGAGGCCCTGTCGGCCCGGCCGCGCCCCGTGGTGGAGGCCGCGGCCGGCGGCCCCATCGTCCACCTCGACGCCCCCGAACCCCTCGGGGGCTATCATCTGTCCGTGTTCCCGTGGCAGCGCGGCGGGCTGGACGTACGGGCGGACCTCGTCCCGACCGGCGACGCGGCCGCTTTGGCCGAGGCTCTGGCGGGCCGCGGGCATCCGGGGCTCGACGACAACGCGGCCGATCTCGCCCGCAAGGTGGCGTTCGTGCCGGAGGGGGCGGTGGTACGAGCGCGACTCCAGGTTCCCGGGCAGGAGGTCCAAGGGATCCTGCTCGGGCGTGGACCGGGGACGCCATGACCCACGGTACGCGCCTGCTCGTGCCCGTCGTCCTGGCGGCCTGCACGCACGCCACGCCGCCACCCTCACCGGCCAACACCCCGGCGCAGCGACCCCGACGGGCGCCGCCCTCCGCCTCGGCGGACACGCCCCTCCTCGACCCGACCTGTGTCACCAACGCGCCACGGGATCCGGCTGCGTGGGACCTGTCCGGCGACTTGCTGTTCGCCGCGTGGATCGACGCGACGGCGCCCGGCCTGCCCGACGCGCTCGAACGCCTCGCCTCGTACGCCGAAGATCCGGGGCACGGGATTGCGATGTCGGCGGCCTTCGCCCTGGGGCGGCTGCCGGACGAGTACCGTTTCTTTGCCGCGTGGCTGGCCGAGGCGGGCCTGCCGCCCCGGGATCTCGTGCGCGCGGGCACGGTCACCGGCGCGGGCGCCTGGTTCGTCCCGCACGACTGCCCGACCGACGCCCTTCGATCCACCTTCGAGGTATCCCTGGACTATACCTTCGGCCCGGCGCCACGGGGGATCGTGGGCCGCCCGCCGTCGGACGATCGGATCTTCGCGGTGGTGCTCCTTTCCGACGGGCCCCTGGTGGCCGTGCCCGTCCGCCAACTCGACGCCTTCTGGGCCGCGATCACGGCGCCCGAGATGAACCTCCATGACGAGCCCCCCGGCGACGTCCTCGCAGATCTGCCGCCGGCCCCCGTTCGCGTGGTCCTGCGCCAACACGGATTCGTGACGCGCCACGCCCCGACCCGCCTGGTGGCGCGCCCCGACGGGGTGCGGGCCGGTGGTACCGTGGCGCCACCATGACGCTCCACGGCCCCGACGATCTCCTCGCCCACCTCGCCCCCATGTTCGAGGCCTGCGCCCGCCTGCTCGCGACCGCCGAGGGCCCCGGCGACGAAGCGCGGATCGAAGCGGCCCTGCGGGCGCGCTTCCCGGACGACGGCCCCCTCCTTCGGCCCTTGCCCGAGGCCCTGCGCCGGGGGGTGGCCGACGGCTGGCTGTGCGACCGCGGCGCGCCGCCCGCGCGCTTCTCCCGCATCGCGAAGCCCGGCCCGGCCACGGCGAACCTGAGCGTGGACGTGGTCCACCTTACGGGAACGGGCCTGCGCCACGCCCATCCGCGGGGCGAGATCACCTATGGGGTGGCCGACGAGGCCAGCGACCCGGCCGCCGTGCGATTCGACGGGCGCGGACCGGGCTTCCAGGTGCGCGGTCCCGGCTCCGTCCACACTCCGACGGTCACGGGCGGCGGGATGATCCTGCTGTACGTCCTGCCCGGCGGCGCCATCGACTGGACCCCCGCGACCTGATCGGCCGTTTCGCCCCTTTCCACCCCGCAGGTGGCGATCGCTTCGCGGCCTGTGCTAGGTTCCGCCGCCCAAGGAGACCCTCTCGTGAAGTACACGCCCATGGCTCGCACGTTTCTGACCTCCCTTTCCCTTTCCCTCGCCCTCGCCCTCGGCGCCTGCGGCAAGAACACGCCCGAAGGCACCACGCCCCCAGAGGACGCGGCCGGCTCCGGCGAGCAAGGCGGCAAACGTCACAAGCGGGGCAAGAAAGGCGCCAAGGGGGACGAGGCCAAGGGCGAAGGTGCGCAGGCCCCCGAGGCCAAGCCCGAGTGCAAGGCGGAGATCTCCGATACCCCGGCGCCGCTGTTCCTCGACCCCGAAAGCGGCGAACCGCAGGCCTTCGTTCGCGTCCCCAAGGGGATGTCGAAGGACGACCTGGTCGAGCAAAACCCCTTCTTCTACATGACGATGAGCCAGGAGGGCTTCGTCTCGTCCTGCGACGCCATCGTCAGCTACATGGCGGCGGGGATGATCGATGACGACCCCAAGAAGGACTTCCAGGAGCTGGTCAAGGCGTTTCTGGGGCAGCTCGGCTACCAGGTCGAGGGCTTCGAGGACCCGAAGGTCGAGGGCCGGCGCCTCGAAGGTGCCGTGTCGGCCAAGTCGCAGCAGGGACCGGCGAAGCTGTGGGTCGTGTTCGACAACAAGTACAACGCGGGCAAGATCTTCTTCATCGTCCTGGAGGCGCACCCGAACGCCTTCGACGCCATCCAACCCACGTTCAAGGCGGTGACCGACTCGCTCATCGTGGTGCCGCCGGAAACCCCCGAGGGTTGACCCCGTCCAGTGGGGTGAGCAGCACGCCGGCCGCCGGACCTTGCGGGGCCCCGGTTGCGGTCCCGGGGGACTTCCGGTAAAGGCGGTCCTTGCCGAGATCACCCCGTTCGACCCCATCGTCTAGAGGCCTAGGACTCCGCCCTTTCAAGGCGGTAACACGGGTTCGAATCCCGTTGGGGTCACCGCGCCGCCCTCGGGCGGCGTCTTCGGGCCCGTAGCTCAGTTGGTAGAGCAGCGGACTTTTAATCCGCGGGTCGTAGGTTCGATCCCTACCGGGCTCACCCCTTGCGGCGGCGCCGCCGAAGCGCGACGAAAAGGCCCCCGATCGCGAGGCCCCCGACGCCGGCCGCGGCCACCACCTGCGCCCACGCGGCACGGACTTTTCATCCGCGGGTCGTAGGTTCGATCCCTACCGGGCTCACCCCTTGCGGCGGCGCCGCCGAAGCGCGACGAAAAGGCCCCCGATCGCGAGGCCCCCGACGCCGGCCGCGGCGAGGACCTGCGCCCAAGCGGCGAGGCGCAGGGCGCCGCGGACCACGCGCTCGTGGTCGGCGCGCGCCTCGGGCAGGCGCCCGAGGGCCTCGGCCGCGTGGTGCAGGGCCGCCACGGCGAGGTCCCCGTCGGGGATCCGCGCGTGACAGGCCGCGCAGATGTTCCGCCGGTCCATGCGCCGGCGCTGCTCGTCGGACAGCGGCCCCGACCCGGCGAAGTGGTGGCCGACGGTCTGCCGTTGGATGCCGTCGGGCGTGACGACCACCGACCAGTCGGTCACGAGCCCCTCCACGGCCTCGATCTGGGGCCGCGCTCCCGCAGGCAGCGCCCGCCCGTTCGCGTCGGCCAGATCGACCGTCTTCGGTTCGTGCCAGGGCATCGTGCCCGGGATCCCGTAGCCCATGGCCTTTTGCGACCCGTGGCAGGACTCACAGGGCCGGGCCTTGCCGATCGTGTGCGGCTGAACGGGGCTCATGTCGATGGCGAGCTGCCCTTGCGGCCCGCCGCCCTCGGTCCCGGGCGGCGTCCGAAACACGTGGTTGCGCACGACCTCGGAGCCATCGGGGCCGATCACGGTCACCGCGGGCTGACACCCCGGGATGATCGGCGAGACGCGGCCCTCCCCGTTGACCCCCAGCGGTGGGTCCTCCCAGCGCAGGTACGACCGCATCTCCGTCACCTTGCCAGCGACGTACGTATCGTAGGTACCCTCGTCGGGATCGGCGGCATGCGCCGGGTCCTGGTGCCGCCGGCCGGCCGCCACCCAGTCGAAGGCGCGGGCGCCCCCGCGGTAGTCCACCTCGACGTGACAGCCGTAGCACTGGGGCGCCCACGCCGCGTGGCATGCGTAGCACTCCATCGTCTCCAGGTGGCGGGTGGCGTGCACCATGGCGGCGCGGGCCTCGGGGGACAGGGCGCCGCGCTCGGCCTTGCGCTTGAGGGGTTCGAGCCGAAGATCCTTGCCCGCGGCGGTCCGCACCACGACCTCGTCGCCGACGCGCACCACGTCCGGCATCGGGTTGCCGCGCGCCGACAGCAGGTACCCGTCCTGCGGCGGCCCCACGTCCCCCCGGCGCAGGTGCTCGGGCACCGAGCGGGCCGTGCCGCGGGGCGGACCGGACGCCGGACGCCCCGCCCGATTCTCATCCCCCCACCCGAGGGGCAGCTCCCACGGGTACGCGCTCGGCGTGCCATGGCAGTCGCTGCACTCGATCTCCACGGCCCCGAGGTTCGCCCCCACCAAGAACCCGTCGCCGTGCACGTCCCCGGACGTGTGGCAGTCCTGACACAGCATCCCGCGCTGGTAGTGCACGTCCTTTTCGAGCGCGATGTAGTGCTTGGTGTGCAGGGGGAGCTGCCCACCGCCGCCTTCGGTGTAGGGCGAGGCCCACGCGGCCTCCATCAACCCCTGGTAGGAAACGCCGATCCGCTTGCCGCGGTTGTGGCAGGTGGTGCACGTCTCCACCGGGATCCCCGTGACCGTTCGGCCCCCCACCTCGACCGCCGCGTCACGCGTGGCCTGGATCCGGTGCACGAGCACGTGGCCGGTTTCGTCCGGATCGATGGTGCGGTCGCCGCCCTCGTAACGCCCCTCGTTGCCGTAGGGCATGTGGCACGCGCCGCAGCCCATGCCGCGAAAATCCCCGCGCGTGGCCCGGCCGCGCACGCCCAGGTGGCAGCGCTGGCACTCCGCCCGCAGGTACGTAAGCGCCGAAAGGCCCGGGCGCTCGGCGAGCTCGGCGGCGCCGGGCGCGGCGGGGAGGGGCTCGTGGGCGGACACGAACACGTTGGGGTGGGCCGCCCGCTTGGCCTCCATGTAGGCGCGGTACGTCTCGGTGCCGATCCGCTGCGACGGATCGGTCGGGTTCTCGGCCGCGTAGTTGGCGTAGCGGTGCTCGTACCCGGCGCCGAGCGGATCGCCGAAGGCCCACAGCGTCCCCTGGATCTTGCCTGCCTCGGTCATCATCAGGCTGTTGCGCTCGGCCCGTGCGAGCTTGGGGTGGCAGGTGCCGCACGTCCGCGCAAACACCCACGGCGAGGCCGGGTCGGCGTAGAACCCATCGGGGCCGCCGCGCTGGGCGAGCCGCGGGTCGGCCCCGGTGTGGGCGGCCTCGGCGGTCTGCGCCGCGGGGTCGCCGCCGTGGCACACGGTGCAGCCATCCGGATCGCCCACCGCGCGGCCACGCTCGACAATGGCCTGGAACATGGGACGGTCCGGGGTCCGGATCGGCTCGATCCCGCCGTGGCAGGCCCCGTTCGTGCACCCGCGCCCCGACCACGGGGCCCGCACGCCCCCGCCCGCGCCGTCGGGCACGACCGTACCTTCGCCCCGCGGGGCGGGCGGCGCCGGCGCCTCGGGCTCGCCCCGTGGGACGGGCGCCTCGGCATGCGCCGAGGTGCTATGGCCCCCCGTCACGAGACCCGCCCCGCAACACGCGGCGAGCCACACGTAGATCCACCGGGGGGGCGGCGCGCACGGCACGGACCAACGATACGCCCGCGGCCTTCGAATGCAAACCGCCCCGCCGCCCGGCGCGGATCAACACCCGGGGGGATCGCACGGTCCCTCGCGCATGACCGCGTTGCCCATCCCCACCGCGCAAAACGACGGCATGTTCGCCGGCAGCCCCGCTGCATAGGGGGTCTGCCCGTCTTCGAGCCAGTACGGATGATCCAGGACGAACTCCCACAGCATCGCAAAGGGCGTGGGCGCACCTTCCACCTCGATGGGCGGTACACCGTGCCCGCAGTTGTGGACGCACTCGACGAGCGCGTGTCCGTCTTGCGTGAGGTTCTGCTCCATGTCGAGGGAGGTGTCCTGGAAGTTGATCACGATGCAGGTGTCGTCCGGCCCGCCCCAAAGGACGAGGGCGGGCATCTTGTGCGGGCTCGACGTCCACGGCTTGACGAACGGCCCCCCCGTCCCCCCCGAAAGGGAAAGGAACGACGAAAGGTACGCCCCACGCACCCCGGCGAGCTGCGAGGTCCAAAGCGCCCCGGCGCTGACGCCCACGCTCGACACACAGGCCGGCTGCACGTCGTACTGCGCCGCCACGCACGCGAGCATGTCGTCGAAGAAACGCGCCTCCTCTTCGATCCGGCCGTCCCCGTCCGCGACGGAATAGGGCCACACGAAGGCGAGATCCCCCTTCTTTTCGGGGATCACGGCGAAGAACCGGTACAGGTTCGCCGCGTACTGCACGTCCCCCTTCTCCAGGAAGCCGCTGGCGTCGCCGCCGAGCCAGTGCCACAGGAAGACGACGGGCAGGCGCTCGCCCGGGGTCCAATCCTCCGGCGCCACGAAGAGGAACGACCGCGCGTTCCCGGAGCTTTCGATCGTGTTCGTACCGGGCACGATGGGCGGGCAGGTTCCGTCGTACACGGGCAGCGGAGGCGGCATCTGGGCGCCGGGCGGCGGATCGTCGAAGCACGTCCCGCCGAGGATCCCGCCGGTGGTCCCGCTCGTGCCCGTGTCGGAGGCCGTGCCCGTGTCGGCGGTGCCGGTCCCGCCGTCGCTGGCGGTCCCCGAGGAGCCGCCGGCCGCGGTCGCCGTCGTCGTGGCGGCCGTCGCCGCCGCGGTCCCGCTCGAACCGCTCCCCGCGGTCGAGCTCTGCGCACCACCCCCGCCGTCGTCCCCGCAGCCGCCGAGGACGGCCAGAAGTGGCGCTGCGACCCGCAGGATCCTGCGCATCGGTAGGATGATAACCGAACGCCCCCGCGCCAGGATTGCTTGCGTCACGGCGCGAGCAGCGCAACCTTCGTCCCGCACGGCGCGACACGGCCGCGGGCGCGCGTGCCGGCGTGGGCCCGGCCGTCCCCGGCCACCTCGTAGGCCACGAACGCACTCGAGACGGCGCGGAGCGTGCCGCGCCGCGGCGCCTTGTCCAGCACCACGTCCACCACCCGGCCGGCCCAGCGCGCGCGCAGACGCGCCTGCCGCCGGGCACCCAGGGCCCGAAGGCGCGCCACCCGCCGCCGCGTCTCCTCGGGGGGCACCGCAGGCTCGAGTTCGGCCGCGGGCGTGCCGGGCCGGGCCGAGAACGCGAACGCGTGCACGTAGTCCACGCCCGAGTCCTCGAGGCAGGCCACCGTCGCCTCGAAGGCGGCCTCGTCCTCCCCGGGGAACCCCGCGATCACGTCCGTCCCCAGGGTCACGTCGGGAAGGGCCCGCCGCGCCCGGGCGGCCGCGTCCCGAAAGGCTCGGGCCGCGTACACGCGCCGCATCCGCCGCAGCACTCCGTCGTCGCCGCTTTGAAGCGGTAGGTGCAGGTGCGGGCACACGCGGTCGGGCGCCCGTCGGATCACGTCGAGCAGGGCGTCGTCGAGTTCGTGCGGATCGAGCGAGGACAGGCGGATCCGGGTCCGGCCCGCCCGGGCCACGAGCGCGCCGAGCAGGTCCGCGAGCGTGCGCCGGGGGCGAAGGTCCCGCCCGTACGTCCCGAGGTGGGCCCCCGTGAGCACCACCTCGGGGGCGCCGTCCGCCACCAGGGCCTCGAAACGGCGACATGCCTCGCCCAGGGGCAGGCTGCGCGACGGCCCGCGCACCCGCGGGACGATGCAGTAGCTGCACCCGTAGTCGCAGCCGTCCTGCACCCGAAGCAGCGCCCGGGCGCGCGCGTGCGGCCGGGCGGCGGGCAAGGCATCCACCGCAGGCCACGGCCCGGTGCGCCCCGCCCCCACGGCCAGCCCCGCCGCGAGCCGCGCGGCCGGCACCAGGGGTGGGCCCTGCCCCGGCGGAACCGTGCCCCCACCGTCGTGCGCGATCGCCCGCAGCAGGCTCGCCGCCTTCGCGCGGTTGCCCGCAACCGCCACCACGCCGGGCAGGGCGCGACAGGCCGCGGGGTCGAGCTCGGCATAGCACCCCGAGAGGATCACGCGTAGGTTCGGGTTCGCCCGGACGGCGCGCCGGACGGCCTTGCGCGCGTCGGCGTCGGCGCGGTGGGTGACGGCGCAGGTGTCGAGCAGCAGCAGGTCGGCCGCCTCGGCGCGATCCACGAGCACGTGCCCGTGCGCGGCGAGCACCGCGGACGCGGCGTCCTGCTCGGCGCGGCTGAGCCGACAGCCGTGCGAGACCACGAGCACGTTCATGACGCCCGGTCCCCTTCGTCGGCGCGGCGCTCGGCGAGGACGGCGACCAGCACCGCGTGGACCGCCCGCGCGTCGAGCCCCCGCAGGTGGCGCAGCAGCGCCTCGGCCTGGTCCTGGAGCCCGAAGCGGGTCAGCTC
>Ga0256839_1003718_pt1 | contig 15478 bp, 9 predicted proteins | sample 354166metaG_FD_185968 | JGI IMG/M metagenome (GOLD analysis project Ga0256839, IMG submission 185968) | Hydrothermal vent microbial communities from Mid Atlantic Ridge, Atlantic Ocean - 354-166 | ecosystem: Environmental > Aquatic > Marine > Hydrothermal vents | place: Atlantic Ocean: Mid... | reverse complement strand
GACGGTAACCGATGGGGTTACGCAGGGTACGGTGGATTACACCCTTACGCCAACCGCTAACGGCTGCAGCGGCCCGCCTTTGACGATCACGGTGACGGTGAACCCGGTGCCGGACGTGGCGGCCGCACCGGCAGGAGAGAGTATTTGCAGTGGACAAACCACTAACATTGCCTTATCAACACCTAATGGAGTAACAGGGGCTACCTATAACTGGACTATTGCAGTAACAGGGGGCATTACCGGGGCAACCCCGGGAACGGGCAATCTGATTGCACAAACATTAACCAACCCTGGCAATACACCAGGACTGGTTACCTATACGATTACCCCAACGGCTGCCGGTTGTGCGGGAACTCCTGTAAATGTAAATGTAGTTGTAGAGCCAATACCTGATATTGCCACTACCGGTAACGAAACAATATGTTCGGGTAATGCAACGGCCATTATGCTTTCCAACCCCAATAATGTTAGCGGTACTGCTTTTAGCTGGATTGTTTTATCGAATACGAATGTTACCGGTGCGGCATCTGGTGTTGGTAATGACATTATGCAAACGTTATCCTCTACTGACGGCACTAACATTGGTACGGTTACGTATGAAGTGACTGCTTTTACCGGTTCGTGTACCGGGGCTGTAACTACGGTTATTGTTACGGTTAACCCTGACGTGACAGTTAATGCCGGGGGTGACCAGGTGGTTTGTGAAGGTTCCGATTTGATTCTCGGAGGGTCAATTTCCGGTGGCGTTAGCACCGGTATGTGGAGTACCAGCGGGGATGGCTCGTTTGATAATATTAACTTTGGTACGGGTACAACCTATACCCCCGGGGTAAACGATATTCTTACCGGTAGTGTAACTATTACCCTTACGGCAGACGATGTAGATGGTGCAAGTGGCCCCTGTCCGGTTCGCCTGGATCAACTTGTTCTTACCATTAACCCCATACCCACCGTGGCTACCGAACCCGACTTTGCTGTTTGCGAACCATCTACCATTCCGGTTTCCGGTACTATAGGGGGGGGCGCTTCTACCGGATTATGGCAATTGGTTACCGGTAACGGTTCGTTATCAGCCAGTTCTATTACGGGTAATATAGTAACAGCTATTTATACCCCTGCTGTTACGGACGTAAACACTGTGGTTGTATTGGAATTGATTACGGACGACCCCGATGGGCCAACGGGTCCATGCAACGCGGTTAGTGATAACCTGAATATTACCCTAGATGAATCGGCTAAGGTTAGCGCGGGGGCCGATCAGGAAATATGTGAGGACGTATCGGCAGCTTTAAATGGCAGCATTAGTGGCTCGGTAACTGCCGGTACCTGGACCATTGTGAGTGGGGGAGACGGAACTTTTGACAATGCCAATAACCCCACTACAAATTACAATCCGGGGCCAAATGACAAACTTAACGGGGCTACGGTAACCTTACGTTTAACTTCGGCAAATCCAGGCACTACCTGTGGAATAGTATTTGATGAAACCAAAGTAAAAGTAAACAAGTTGCCGGAAGTTTTGCTTACCGGGCTTAACCCCGTTTATCAGGAAGACGCTCCTCCTGTTCAACTTACAGGATTCCCGACTACCGGAGGTACCGGGGTGTTCTCCGGCCCCGGGGTTAGTGGTGATAAATTCTACCCGAATGTGGCGAATTTAACGCCAATAGTAAATACCATAGTTTATACCTTTACCAACGCTGCTACGGGCTGTACCAATTTCGACACCTTTGATGTTATTGTAAACCCTGTAACCACTGTTGATTTCACTATAGAGAACTCGAATTTAAACGGGGCTGATGAACTGGAAATTTGCAGCGATTATGGCCTCCTGGCTTTACAGGGAATTCCCGATATTTCCACTGGTCAATCCGGAGGGTTTACCAGCATAGACCCGGTTATGCAAGCCAAAATTACCATTCAATCAGGCACCTATTATGTAAATACGGATGGTTTGCCTTCAGGCACCTATGATATTACGTACACGTTTACCAATACCCTGGGGGCAGTTTCTACCAAAACCCGGTTTATTAAAGTATTTGCCGGGCCAATACCCGATTTTTCTATTGGTAATTTCTGTGTGGATAGCCCCATTGTATTTACCGACCAGTCAACAATAGGCTCCAGCCCGTTTGGCGGTAGCATTGTTGCCTGGGAATGGGTCTTTGGTGACGGTACCATAAGTAGTCTGCAAAACCCTACCCATGTTTATGCCAATGAAGGCAACTATAATATCACCTTAACCGTAACTACCGACCAGGGATGCACAGCCTCTGTAACCAAGCCCAACCAGACCTTTGGCGCGGTGCCAATTGTTAGCTTTGCTTCCTCATCTTTCTGTAATAATGATACCACCCAATTTGTGGCTAATGTTGATTGGGGTACGCAAATACCAAGCGCCATAGTTGACTACACCTGGGATTTTGGTGATGGTAGTATTGTTGTTGACCCGGTAGATAACCTTATCGCCCACAAGTACCTTACCCAGGGTATTTACAATACTTCTATGACGGTGAGAACAACCGAAGGCTGTATGGCCACCGATATACAACCTATTGCTATCTTCCCATACACCACCGTTAGCATAGATAGCGCCTATATCGAAAGTTTTGAAGGTGCTGCCAGCGGTTGGTTTGCCGGGGCTGAAATTAGTAGCGATACCAGTTGGGTCTTAGGGCCTCCTGCCGGAACGGTGATCAATTCTGCTTCGGATGGTGTAAATGCCTGGTGGACGGGCGCCAATCCTGATCCGCAGGAATATTACTATAATGGTGAAAAATCTTATGTTAATGCCCCATGTTTTGATCTGACCAGCCTCAACCGGCCCATGATCTCGCTGGATATCTGGGATGATAACCAGGAAGGTTTTGACGGTGCCGTATTGCAATACTCAACCAATGGAGGCATTGTGTGGTTTACAGTTGGCGAAGTTGATAAAGGGGTGAACTGGTACAATAAATCAAGCATTCTGGGCAAGCCGGGAGGTGACCAAAACGGCTGGAGCGAGCCTACTGGTGGCTGGACAGTGGCCCGCTATAGCCTGGAACAAATACCGGTTGCCGAACGAGACCAGGTACGTCTGAGAATTGCTTTTGGCAGTAACGAGGATAACCCCGTAGGCGCTATGCTTAATGGCTTTGCCTTTGATAATGTTAATATCCGGGAGAGGAACAGGGTAGTATTGGTAGAAAACTTTACCAGTTTGAATAACAGCACGTATTTTAATTACCGCGATAATATCCTCAATTTTGGCAGCCAGCGGCCACAGGATTTTGTTTATTTAAACTACCATATTGCCGATGGCGAAGACAGCCTGTACCGTGATAACCGCAGTGAGCCCCAAACCCGCGCCAACACTTTTGGTATATCGCAGGCCATTACTGCAGTACTTGATGGTAATGTTTACTCGGGAGGTGCCCTGGGCTGGGATATTGATGATATAGACCGCAGGACCCTGGTTGATCCGCAATTTAAGATAGACCTGCAGGTGTTGCCATCGGCAAGTGATTCCTTAAACGTAACCTGGAAAGTTACCGCCATTGACTATGTAGATAACCCGGTTATTGTGCATACAATTGTTGTGGAAGAGCAGGTTGATTTAGGTGGAGGACTGGGAACAGCCTATAATGTGGTTAAAAAGATGCTGCCCAATGCTTCGGGTTCATCCCGTCAGGACCTGGTGAGCTTTGTACCGGGTGATGAGTATTCTGCCGCCCGGCTTAACTGGAAGATAGATGTACCGTTGTATGCTGCCGACCAACTCGCGGTAATTGTCTTTGTGCAGGAAAAAACCAACGGTAGCCGCCCTGGCGAAATTTACCAGGTAGCCTATGCCAAAGTTACCGATAATAAAACATCTGATGTGGTTACCGGTATAGACGATGTATTGGAAACCATTGCCAGGTCTATAGATATTTACCCCAACCCGGTAGCCGGTGATTTGCACTTTGTGACGGACAACGTGCCGGGTAAACGCTTTAACTGGCGCATTGTTGACCAGCGCGGTGTAGAGCTGGCCCGTGATGACTTTAACTTTGTTAAGGGTGAGTATGTGTACGATACCCGTGATATTCCCAATGGTATTTACTACTTGATTATTAGCGCTGCCGATCAGCCCTTAACCTATAAGAAGCTGATAATTATGCACCGGTAATATAAGGTTAGCTTAGCTGTTGCTGTAATTCCGAAATGGCCTGGTTTACCGTGCCGGTTAATTGCGCAACCAGGGCCGGTATAGCCTGAGTGTCCTCTCCGTTTTTCCCCTTATGTTCAAGGGTCATAATAAGCTCTTTGAGGGATTCAATGCCCATAAAGGACAGGTTAGGCTTTAGTTTATGGGCCAGCGAGCCTACTAATGGCCAGTCCTCTTGCTGGCTGGCAGCATTAAGTTCATCCAGCAATTCCGGGGTTTTATCAACAAAAGATTTAACCAGTTCCTGTACAAACAACTCATCGTTATTACTCATCTTTCTGAGTGAAGTAAGGTCGGTTAGTTTGTTATTTGTGGTCGTGTCAGGCGCACCCTCCGGGCTGAAGTACTCCAGCATAATGCTGTGTAGTTCGTCTGGCATAAAGGGCTTGGAGATGTAGGCGTTCATTCCGGCTTCCAGATATTTGTCTTTATCGCCTTTTAAAGCATTGGCGGTAAAGGCAATAATCGGGGTGTCCTTTTTTGGGCTGGCAAAACTTGTTCTGATGGCCCTTGCCGCTTCTATACCATCTAAAACCGGCATCTGGATATCCATTAAAATAACATCATAGTCTTGCTTGCGGACCTTTTCAAGGGCTATCTGGCCATTTTCGGCTTCGTCATACCGGCAATGCCATTTTTTTAAAATATTGGCTGCATACATCCGGTTGATATCGTTGTCTTCTACCAGCAGCACCCGCATGCCGGCCAAGCTGCTGGCCTGTTTTTTGGTCTCCTTTCTGGGCTCTGTTTCTTCAACCAGGTCTGTTTTGCTGCCAATTTCGTACGGAATCATAAAAGTAAAGGTGGTGCCTACGCCCACCCGGCTACTCACCGATATTTTACCGCCTTGCAGCTCTACCAACTGCTTACTGATGGTCAGCCCCAGGCCGGTGCCGCCAAACTTTCGGGTTATACTTTCATCGGCTTGCTTAAAGGTGTCGAATATTGTTCCCAGCTTATCTTTGGGTATGCCAATACCCGTATCTATGACTTCAAAAGTAACATTTAATTTTTTGTCAAATGACTTAGAACACCCCACATTAATCGTAATTTTTCCTTCGTGGGTAAATTTTATGGCATTATTAACCAGGTTAATAAGAATCTGATTCAGACGCACAGGGTCACCGAGAAGAATGGGTCCCCGCTCATGAATTTTTGTATTCAATTCAATGGTCAGCCCCTTTTCATGGGCTTGCACGGTAAGGGAATCAATTACTGATTGTACCTGGTGCAGTATGTCGAAACCTATTTTTTCAAATTTAAGTTTGCCGGATTCAATGGCCGAAAAATCGAGAATATCATTGATAATAACCTTTAGATTGTCAGTTGAATGCTTTATGGCGTTTAAATATTTCTTTTGTTCAGCGGTAGGGTTTGATTCATTCAGCAACGTAATCATACCGGCAATGCCATTGATCGGGGTACGGATTTCGTGGCTCATGTTGGCCAGAAACTGCTCTTTGGCTTTTTGTGCCTGGATGAGCTCCTCCTGGTCTTTTTTACGTTCTGAGATATCCCGGCAATCCAGGATGAGGCCGTCTATGCCGTCTTTAAACTTAAGGTTGATGGCGTTAAACTCCAGGTATTTATAGGTGTCGTTAGCGCAGAGAAACTTAAATTCGATATTTGAATTGTACGGATGGCTTTTACAAATTTCGAAATCTTCGGCCAGTTGTTTTTTCAAGGCCGGGTGGATGTACTCAAGAAAGTTCTCGCCAACAAGGTTATCATAACCTACGGTTAAGCTTAGAGAAGGGTTATGATAGAGGATATTCAGATCGAAGTCAACCACAAAAATCACATCGGAACCATCTTCTACTACATCTTTATAAAACTTTTCCTGCTCAAGGTATTTCTTAAGGTTTTCTTTCATCCTTGCGGGCTTTTAGGTGACGGTAAATGGTAGATTTCCCTATATCCAGGATATCGGCTACCTGCAATACATTATTGTTATATTTCTTTAAATAATAATCAATAATGCGGGCCTCATACTCCTTTAAGGTCAGGTTTTCATAGGTGATATTATCTTCCTGGCGGATACTTTTAAAAACGATATCATCAGCCGTGATAACATTATCGGTGCACATTACCGCGCCAAGTTCAATAATGGATTTCAACTCCCTGACATTGCCGGGATAGTGATAGCCCAGGAGTTTTTCTTTGGCTGCCGAGGATAGTTCAACTGGCCCGAGGTTATTCTCCTTACAAAACTCAGCCAGCATTTTAAGGGCGATGATAATAATATCATTGCCGCGTTCACGTAAGGGGGGCAGGTGGATGGGAAGGCCCAGCAGGCGGTAGTACAAATCTTCGCGGAAATTGCCTTTTTCAACCTCTTTAGCCAGGTTGCGGTGGGTGGCCGCCACGATACGTGGGTTTATTTTAATGGTATCGTTGCCACCAATGCGGGTGATTTCCTTTTCCTGTAAAACCCGTAATATTTTGGCTTGCATGTTGATGTCCATTTCGCCAATTTCATCCAGAAAAATAGTCCCATCGGTAGCTTCTTCAAATTTACCTATCCTGCGGGTAATAGCCCCGGTAAAGGCACCTTTTTCATGACCAAAGAGTTCGCTTTCAAGTAGTTCGCTGGGAATAGCAGCTATATTTACCGCCACAAATTTGTTTTTCTTGCGCTCCGAATGGTAATGCACGGCTTTGGCTACCAACTCCTTGCCGGTGCCGGTTTCCCCGGTAATGGATACCGTAATATTGGTTTTAATGGCTTTCTCCATAAGTTTAAAAACCTCTTTAATGGCGGGGCTGGAACCAAGGATACTGTTAGAGAAGTCATATTTAACGCTTATTTCCTGCTTCAGGGTATTAAGTTCATTGATGAGCTTAATATTTTTACTGGCATTAACAATGCTTACTAAAAGCCGCTCTTTGGTGTTATCATCTTTGGGGATATAGTCATAGGCGCCTGCCTTAAGCAGTTCAACGGCAGTGGAAATGTCTTCCTGCCCGGAGACAATAATCACCTGAATGTTACTGTCGGCTTGCCGGATGGCTTTTAGTACCTCATCGCCACTCATATCGGGCAGGCTGTAATCAAGGGTAACAATATCAGGTAATTTGTGCAGGGCATTGATGCACGATTTGCCATCGGTAAAAAAATCAACCTCGATTTCAGGGTTTAAATCAAACACGTAAGCCAGAAACCGGGTGTAAACCGGGTCATCCTCAACGGCATATATCCTGATAGGATTATCGTTATCCATTTTTAAATATATTATCTTGTGCGCAATAAAAGGTTAATCCGTGGGATTTTTTGTGCAAAAACATATTTCTGGTGCCCGAAGGGGTAGGGTTTAAGGTTGTTGGTTAAAAAAAATCAATTGAAAAGTATATCTTGTACCAATTAAAAGCAAATTATCCTTACGATTATTATCTTTGACAGGAAATATCTTTTTGTTCAAACGTAACTACAATTATGATCCCTGAATTTGCCGAGTTAACCCAGGAAGAGGTGGAAACAATGTATGCCATGCCCATATATGTGGCCGTACTTATTGCCGGTGCCGATGGTAAAATTGATAATACTGAAATCAGAAAAGCGGTGTCACTGGCCAACCTGAAGAAGAAAAAAGCCCGAAAGGAGCTAATTGACTATTACCATGCGGTGAATACAGATTATGAGGACAAACTAAAGATGGCCATTGCCAATTTCCCTGCCGATTATAAGGAAAGGGAGAAGCTGCTTATTGAAGAAATAAAAAAGGTAAACGATATTTTTCCGAAGCTTGAAAGGTCTTTTGCCATTAAGCTTTATGCCAGTTTCAAAGAAATTGCCAAACAAATTGCCGAGGCATCGGGTGGTGTGTTTGGCTATATGAGTATCGGTTACGAGGAGTCGAAACTCATTGACCTCAAGATGATCAAAGACCCGGCTAAGTGAGTTCACTGGGCAATGTTTCGGTAAGTATACTTGTTCCCGGCCGCATGGTGTTTCTCATGTGGCTTATTTTTTTTATTGAAACCAATTACGGTATCGATCTGGCTGTTTTTGGTATCTTGCCCCGTAACCCCTACGGCCTTTTAGGGTTAATTTTCGGGCCATTATTGCATGGTTCATTGCTCCATCTGGCCTCAAATACGGTGCCGTTGCTCTTTCTCGGCACCACCTTGTATTATTTTTATGGCCGTATTGGCCGTAAGGTATTTCTGGCGGGCTATTTCCTTACAGGTATCCTGGTCTGGCTTTTTGCCCGTCCTTCTTTTCATATTGGCGCCAGCGGCCTGATCTATGCCATTGCTTCATTCCTGTTCTTTTCCGGTATTGTCAGGACCGAGTTCCGCTCTATGCTTATTTCACTTATTGTGGTGCTGGCCTATGGCGGGCTGGTATGGGGCGTATTGCCTACCATGCCCGGCATCAGTTGGGAGTCGCATCTGTTTGGTGCCCTGGTGGGAGGGTGGCTGGCCTATATATACCGCGATACCCGGATAAGCTAAACGGCCAGGGCTGCCGGCTTATCCTTCCTGTACCGCTATGCTGATTATTTTATCACCTGCTTCAATCTGGTCGATTACTTCGAGCCCTTCCACTACCTTGCCAAAGCAGGTATGCTGCCGGTCGAGGTGCTGGGTGTTATCACGGTTATGGCAGATAAAAAACTGGCTCCCTCCCGTATCGCGGCCGGCATGGGCCATGGACAATACGCCCCGGTCATGGTATTGGTTATCGCCATCCAATTCGCACTTTATGGTATAACCCGGGCCTCCGGCACCTGTGCCGTCAGGGCAGCCGCCCTGGATAACAAAGTTGGGGATTACCCGGTGAAATGTAAGACCATTGTAAAAACCATCTTTGGATAATTTGATAAAGTTAGCTACGGTATTGGGGGCATCTTTCGTAAAAAATTCCACCTTCATGTTGCCTTTATCGGTGCTTATAATTGCTGTCTGCATAAAACTTTATTTATTGAATGTTAACGTGGCTGGCAAAACTAAAGAATCGGCCGGTAATGTGGCAATAAATGCCGCGAAATAGATGCTAAATATATTAGCAAACAAAAATATTTTAATTATAAAATATTAATTATCAGAAATTTAAATATCACTTATTAAAGAGATAGTTAGTATGTGCAAGCGGTTTTTTCTCTAGTTGCAGAAGATTATTTAACCGTTGTTGTTTTACCGTTCCAGGCCAGGTTGGCCAGGGCCTTCAGCCCGGAGGGCAGGGGCTTAGTATTGTTTTTCCCGGGGTCGAGTAGAATCCCGGTAAAGTTCTCCGGGCCGATTGTTGGTGGCAGTGGCTTGTTGATTTTATTCCCCGGGATAACCACCAGGTCGTCTGGGATTTGCCCACCGTATTGAAGAACAAGGTAATATTCCCTGGCTAGTTCACTAACTTCATTTGCCGGCTTTGTGGCTGTTTTAACAAATAGGGTATTTAGTTTTAAACCGGCCATTTGCTTTAAAAGGGCTTTACTTTCTTTGTTGTTGTCCAGCTTATTCAGCACAATACCCCTGATCCGGTACCGGGGTTGGTCTTTGACTGTTATTTTGGGAATGACAAAGCCTGTTTTCGTACGGCCATTTGCCAGTACTTGCAAGAGTGATTGGATACCATAGAAGATTCCCTGGGCGGTAGCCGCCTTAATTTTGATTTGCGGGGAGGTTATTTCCAGGGTATAGGCTTGCGGATTACCGGGGAGGATGTTATGGTCTAAAATCAGGTGTATAGCTTGTTTGTGCTTGCGCGTAGAATAAAGGTCGCCAATATACACTTCATGCGGGCCCAGGGCTGTCAAGGCCCCTTTCAGGTAGGTGGCCAGGCCTGCCGTTACTTCATTGCTTACATCGGTTACCACCCAAATGCCTTTGCCGAAGCTTATATTACCCGCCCGGTAAAGAATTTTCTGCGGGGCCGGGGTAATGGTAACCTTTGCTACGCTTTCTTTTGCCTGTTCTTGTGTACAGGAAAGTAGAAGGAACATAAAGAAAACCGGTAGGGTGCCCCTGGGTATAGGATTTGTTTTCATGGGTACGGATCAGGGTGCCAGGGCATTTTCTATGGCCGTATGCAGTTCCCGGCCACGGAGGTTTTTGCCGATTATCCTGCCGTCCGGGTCCAGGAGCAGGGAATAGGGAATAGACCTGATGCCATATGCATCACTGGCGGCATTACGCCAGCCTTGCAGATCGGAAACATGATGCCAGGTAAGGTTATCGCTGGTAATGGCCTGCAGCCATTTACTACGGTCGGTATCTAACGATACCCCAAGGATATCAAAGCCCTGCCCATGGTATTTTTTATAGGCCGCCACTATATTGGGGTTCTCTGCCCGGCATGGGCCGCACCACGAAGCCCAGAAATCAATCAGGAGAAATTTCCCCCTTAAATCACGCAACGAAACCATATTGCCCAGGCTATCGGCCTGGGTAAAGTCAGGGGCTGTCATGCCAATTTTTAGTTTGGTCCATTTTTCTAGGGAAGAAGTAAGGCGTTGCACATAGGTGCTTTCTTTAAGTGCCGGAGCAAACGACTTTACAATTGTTGCCAGTAATTCAACAGAATCATCATTATAAAATGTTCTTGTGGCCTGCAGAGGGCCTAAAATGTTATCTGTATTGCGCCTGATAAAGGCTATTTCGTTAGTCTTAACCAGGTTTTCTGTTGCAAAATAAATAGAGTCAATACGGGCTGTTTCTACTGTGTCACCTTTTTCCCTGGCCGCCAGATATTGTGGGTATAAAGGCCGTATCTTACCAGTTAGTTTGTATTGTTCTGTCGTAAAGTCAACATAACGTTCATTCAGCATAGAGCCGGTAAACCTGGCCTTCCAGATACTGTCTGCCGCAGCAGTAATGGTCATCCGGGTGTTTTCGAGAAAGAAGAAGAGTGGCCGGGGCACCCCCTCCAGGCGCAGATAGTAAGTGTCCGGCAAGCCGGTTATCTCCCCCTTAAAGGTTGCTTGTGCCCGGCTAAGGGTGGCGCTGTCAATAATCACCTCCTCGCCATCAACATGATGGTATAATACTACTGTTGTTGAATCAGGGGCGCCTTGCACAGTAAGTTGAATTTCATAGCCGCTTTTGTGGGTATTGTTATTTTTGCAACTGCCGGATAATACCAGCACGGCTATCGCCAGGCAATAACGTAAAGTCTTCATATCAGTCATTTGGTGTCAATCAAAATTTCATCGGCAAACAGCCATGCCGGATGGCCGGCCCCTTTGTGCCAGTCAGGGCATTTTCCCACGTTAACGGCTGTAACCCTCACGTACCGGGCTGTTAAGGCCGGGTAACCGGTGCCCAGTGTCTCGGTGAGCAGGCCATCTGCCTTTGGGTCAACTAAATTCCTGATAATTTTCTTGTGTTCAAAGTGTTTGCCGTCTTTTGATAATTCGACTATCAACGCCTGCGGGTAAAATATCCAGGAATAATGCTCTTGCAGGAAGCCAACCTTTACGGCCGTAACCCTGCGTGGGCGGCCCAGGTCAACCACTGCTTCCAGGTTAACTCCGTGGAACCCCTGCCAGCCGTCCCGGAAGTTATTTCCTCCCCGGATGTGGTCGATTAAGGCCTGGCTACTGTTACCGGTATAATTATGACTGTACGGGTATTTCAGGCTTATTTTGCGGCCATAGGGTATTTTGATAAACCTGGCCACGGCAATTTTTGAGGGGAGCTGCCCGGGCTTGTAAGCGATAGCTTTAATAACCGTTGTGGTGTCCAGGCGAAAGGCTGCCGTAAACTTTCCGGCTGTTGAATCCGGGGTGGAGCCGTCCACCGTATAGTATAGGGCTACTCCGGCCTCGGGGCTGAAGATATTAATGGTGGTGGTATCGGCAAAGGTCATTTCACCCCCATCAATCAGCGGGGTAATGGTGAGGGCCTTGCCTTCAGTTTTGGTTACCGGCCCCCTGATATGGGTACCGTGCCAGGTTGTTGCCGGCTTACTGCCCATGGTAAATTCCAGGGTGCCGCCTTTAATTATTTCCTGATGGGTGATAAAGCTGCGCCTTAGCGGTGAGCCGTTGAGTTTCGCCTCCTGTACATAGTAGTTGTCCGGGGAGAGGTTGTGGGTAAGCAGTTGAAAAACATTGCCGTTTTCGAGTTTCAGGCGGGCCTTTTTCACCCGTGGGGTGCCCAGGGCATACTCGGCAATGCCTGGGGTTACCGGGTAAAAACCCAGGGCACTAAACACATACCAGGCCGACATCTGCCCGCAATCTTCATTACCTGAGAGGCCATCGGGCCTGTTGGCATACAATTCAGTGGTTATTTGATGTACCAACGCCTGGGTTTTCCAGGGCTTGCCGGTATAATTGTAGAGGTAGGCGAAATTATGAGACGGCTCATTGCCGTGGGCATATTGGCCGATCATACCGGCAATATCGGGTTGGTTACGGCCGGTAATGCCGGTTTTGGCGGTAAACAGGCTGTCGAGTTTATGGGTAAGGCTGGAGACCGGCCCATATAAGGCATTGAGGTTACTGATATCGTGAGGCACAAACAAGTTATACTGCCAGGCATTGGCTTCGGTATAATTGCCGCTTACCTCATAGGGGTCAAACGGTTGCAGCCAGTTACCGTTTCTGCGGGGCCGCATAAAACCGGTGGCCGGGTCATACAGGTTTTTATAAAATTGTGCCCGTTGCCAATAGGTATCCCTGATGTTTTCTTCCCCCAGTAGCTCTGCTACCTGCCCTATACACCAGTCGTCATAAGCATACGCCAGGGTTTTGGAAACGGCTTCATGCTCTTTTTCGGCAGGAATGTAGCCCATTTTGCGGTAGTAGGCTAAGCCCAAATGGTTGGCCATGGCCGAGGCCTGCATGGCTTCCAGGGCCAGGTCATAATCAAACCCCGGTAGCTTTTTCACCATAGCATCGGCAATTACCGGGATGGCATGGTACCCGATCATGGTGCCGGTTTCATTGCCGGCCAGTTCCCATACCGGTAACAGCCCCTGTTGTTGGTACATGGCCAGCATGGTATTGATCATATTCACATTGCGCTGCCGGTTAAGGAGGGTGAACAAAGGGTGCGTGGCCCGGAAGGTGTCCCAAAGGGAAAATACGGTATAATGGGTGCCGCTGGTGATATGGGTTTGCTTGTCCATGCCCCGGTATTCCCCGTTAACATCGCTAAACACATTGGGGGCCAGAAAGCTGTGGTAGAGGGCAGTATAGAACGTTATTTCATCATCGGGGTTTAAAAATTCAGCTTTTATCTTGCCCAACTCCTTGTCCCAGGCTTTTTCGGCAGCGCGCACATAATGGGCAAAATCCCACAGGGGTGCTTCCTTGTCAATATTTTCTGCGGCATTTGCCACCGATACAGCCGAAAGGCCAACCTTGACCATTAGGGGGGCAGTCAGGGCACCGAATTCCATCATGGCCCGATCATTTCCTGAATTAGCATGATTGACAGTAAAGGGGGCTGAAAACCGGGCAACAAAAAATACGGTTTGCTCTTTGGCCCAACCGGTTGACTGCCTGAAGCCACTGATTTCGTCTTCGGCAGTTGCCTGCCATTGGCCGGCTACCATCTTGTCGGGGCCAATGCCATGGGCCAGGTTAAGAGTAAGAAAAGTACTGGCAGCCTGGTTAAAGTGGTATTGGTGGATGCCTACCCGGGTGGTGGCCGTTAATTCTACCTTAATGTTATTCGCTAAGTTAACGGCATAATACCCTGCCCAGGCTTGCTCATCGGTATGACTAAAACCAATGGGGCTAAGGTTGGCTGTGTTGCCGGGCGTGAACAAAATATCCCCGTAATCGGCTGCCCCGGTGCCGCTGAGGTGGGTATGGCTAAAGCCCAGCAAGGTAGAGTCTGTATAATGATAGCCCGAGCAGGCATCCCAGCCGGCCACCCGGGTGTCGGGGCTGAGTTGTACCCTGCCAAAGGGGAGGGTAGCTCCGGGGTAGGTATGCCCATGGCCACCGGTTCCGATGAAAGGGTTTACCTTTTTGGCATGAATTGCTTTTTTATGCGTGCAACTGATGCTTGCCAGCAGGGCGATAAACAGGAAGAAGCCTGGATTTTTCATATCAAAATCAAATAATCCTTCGTTATTATTGTGGTAGGGAACCAACTAACTAATTTGCACCTGTAAAGTAAGTCATTCCCTGACTTTAGAAGAATTTATGTTCATTAAAAAGGCCGTATTTTTTATCATCGGGATTTTTTTCAGCCTACGGGTTACCGCCCAGCCCCACCCCCTTGCGCAGGTACCGTTTATCCTGAATAACGATCATATCATTATTCAGATACACCTGGCAAACTCCGGGCCACTCAATTTTTTATTCGATTCGGGGGCCGGAGGTACCCTGATAAGCAAAGAAGTGGCCGATTCGTTAGGGTTTACCTATGTGCGGCAGCGCAAAAATGTGGGTGTGTCCGGGGCCCATGAGGTGGGGGTCATTAGAGGGGTGAAATTAACCCTGGCGGGCGTAAAGGTGGGCAATATTACCCTGTTAAGTACCAACACCCCCCTGGAAGAGTTGGATGACGGGCGCAAAGTCCATGGGGTTATCGGCTATCCCATCCTGGCAAAATATGTAGTGGCCATAGATTATGCCGCTATGCAATTAAGTTTATACAACCGTAATACCTATAGTTATCAAGGCGAAGGCCAGGTGTTGCCGATAGACCTGGTTTATAATATTCCCCTGGCAAAGGCTACCATAACCCTCTATAACGGCACCGAGTTTACCGGCAATTTTTTAGTAGATACCGGGGCCCGGTCGGATGTGATTGTGAGTTCACCAACCGTTGTTAAATACGCCATGGCCGAAAATGTGGGTAAGCATTACACGGTAAGGCGAAGAATTGGCAGTTCCCAGCGAAGGACCAAGATGCGCTACGGCCGCTTGCAGTCTATTCAGTTTGCCAAGTATAAATTTGAGCATATCCCTGTGGCCCTCAGCAGTGACAACAGGGGGGTGTTGTCAATCAATGCTTTGCACGGTATTATCGGCAACCGGTTGTTGCAAAGGTTTAACATTATCTTTGACTACCACAAAGGACAGCTTTACCTGGAGCCGAGTGTCCTCATCGGCAGCAGGTATAAAATCAACGCTTCGGGCCTGGATATAACCTTTAAAAAGGGCAAGCCGTTTATCACCAATATCATCGACCGATCCCCGGCAGACAAAGCCGGCTTACGGCCAAACGATGAGATTGTCGCTATCCACGGCCAACTGGTTACCACTATGCAGCCGGCTGAAATCCGCCAGGCATTTTTTCATCAACAGGGGAAAATCGAGTTGGTTGTCAGGCGCAACAATAAACTTAAATATACCGAATTTACCTTACAGCCACTGCTTTAGC
>Ga0256839_1003717_pt1 | contig 15480 bp, 18 predicted proteins | sample 354166metaG_FD_185968 | JGI IMG/M metagenome (GOLD analysis project Ga0256839, IMG submission 185968) | Hydrothermal vent microbial communities from Mid Atlantic Ridge, Atlantic Ocean - 354-166 | ecosystem: Environmental > Aquatic > Marine > Hydrothermal vents | place: Atlantic Ocean: Mid... | reverse complement strand
AAAATCAACAGAACAATTGCAATTGGCAATGAAATAATTCTCTGTGGAAAATGACGACCTGTAGTTCCAGGCCATTATTTTTTTTTCAGGGTCGACTAATTAAAGGTTTTGTAATTTAGGGTAATACAATGCATGGAGATCTGAATTTATATGAAACTAATTCAGTTGTAGGCTGGGTTTGTTTGGGATTATTCGTCATTGCTTATTTATTTGTCGCTACGGAAGAGATAACAAAAATCAGGAAATCAAAACCGGTTATTTTGGCTTCCTGTATTATCTGGTTTTTGGTAGCCGAAGTTGCCGTGAATGATCATGGATTCAGTAAAGAACAAGTAGAGTCATTAATCAAGCATGACTTGATGGATTTTAGTGAATTGCTGTTGTTTTTGCTGGTGTCAATGACTTATACCAATGCGTTGGTGGAGCGAAATGTATTCAAAAAAATTCGTTATACCTTGATTTGTTGGGGATTAAATTATCGCCAATTATTTTGGCTAACGGGATTTATTGCTTTCTTTCTGTCAACAGTTGCCAACAATTTGACGACTGCGATGGTAATGGGTGCTGTTGTTTTGGCCTGCGGAAAAAACAATGTCGAATATATTAAATTAAGTTTCATAAACATTGTTATAGCGGCAAATGCTGGTGGGGTATTTAGTCCATTTGGCGACATTACTACACTGATGGTTTGGCAGGAAGGTAAGATACCTTTCGCAGGTTTTTTTGTATTATTTATTCCCGCTTTGGTTAATTTTGTATTACCAGCAGCTATTTTCAGTTTTTTTATTCCTCCTGCATGCCCTGTTGCCAAGATGGAAGAACCAGTGAAATTGAAAAAAGGTGCGGTTGTTATTATCTTCCTGTTTTTCATTACCATTTCAATTTCTGTTGTTTGTGAAGAAGTTTTGTATATTCCCCCTTTTATGGGCATGATGATGGGGTTGGCTTTATTGATGTTCGCTAGTTATTGGTTAAAAAAGAGCAATAAAAATGACTCTAGCTATGATGTATTTTCCAATGTCAGAGATTCCGAGTGGGATACTTTATTGTTTTTTTACGGTATTATTTTTTGTATTGGTGGCTTAAAAGAACTTGGTTATCTGGAACTGGCTTCACACGCAATCTACGATAACTTAAGTTTTACCTGGGCAAATGTGTTTATTGGCGTGTTATCTGCAGTTGTTGATAATATTCCGGTTATGCTTTCAGTATTGGAAATGCAACCACCAATGGATTTAACGCAATGGCTATTGGTGACGTTAACTGCTGGTGTTGGAGGTTCACTTTTATCGATAGGTTCCGCTGCCGGGGTTGCCCTGATGGGGCAGTCAAAAGGCTTATATACCTTTATTGATCATTTAAAATGGTTGCCAGTAATCGTTCTGGGCTATTGTGTTTCCATTTATGTTCACCTGCTAATTGCATCGTGGTAACAACGACCTTTAAGTTAACAAGAAGAAAACATTATATTTTTGCTAATAATGCTGCAACCTCAGTCATACCCTGTTTAAGATTTTGTTCTATTTCTGACATGGTGATAGTGCCTTCGGTTTTTCCCGCAGCCCAATTAGCGATGACTGCGCATGCAGCATAATCCAGTTCCAGTTCCCGAGCTAGTGCTGCTTCAGGCATGCCGGTCATGCCAACTAGGTCGCAGCCGTCTTTTTCCATGCGAGAAATTTCTGCAGCCGTTTCCAGTCTAGGTCCCTGGGTACAGCCGTAAACTCCTTCGGTAAAAACATCAATATGTGCCTGTCGCGCTGTGTTTATCAGTTTTTTTCGTAATTTTTCAGAATAAGGAAAAGAAAAATCGATATGAACAACTTCAGTCAAATTTTCCTCAAAAAAGCTGTGTTGACGACCATAGCTGTAGTCGATAATTTGATTAGGAATAACAATCCGACCTGGGTACATTTCTTTGGTAATACCACCGACAGCTGCAACGGCAATGATTGTCGTTGCTCCTAATTCCTTTAATCCCCAAATATTTGCACAGTAATTGATTTTGTGTGGTGGTATGAGGTGAGGGTTGCCGTGTCTTGCAAGAAAAATAATCTCCTTGCCATTTAGTTGTCCAAGTTGGTAATCAGCAGAAGGGCTGCCAAAAGGTGTGGTAATTTTTTTGGTGTCAGATAATTCAAGGCCTTTGATTTGTGTCAGTCCAGTGCCGCCGATAATTGCAATTTTCATGTTGTTATTCCTAAAGATCTTTACAGGCAAAAATACCGGGTGCGTTTCGCAGATAGCCTTTGTAGTCCATGCCATAACCAAACAAATAACGATTTTCTGTTTCTAGACCTATAAAATCGGCTTGTATCGGTTTTTGTTTGCCAAGATTTTTATCGACCAGAACTGCACTGTAAACAGTTTCAGCCCCTTGTTGTTTACAGAAATCATGAATGGCCTTCAGCGTTATGCCTTCATCGAGAATGTCATCGACAATTAGCACGGTTTTGTTCTTCAGCTCTGTTTCTGGTTTATGCAGCCATTTGATTTTATTGCCGGTCGTGGTGTTTCGGTAACGGCTGGCATTAATGGCATCGATGGTGAGTGGGAAATCAAGCCGAGTCAGTAATTTCCCTGCCGTAACAATACCGCCATTGAGCACACAAAGTAGAACTGGATTGGTTTCTGCTAAGATGGGGTTGATTTTTTCAGCCATTTTGTCAATCGCTTGTTCAACTTCGGTTTCATTGTAAATTTGTTCAGCGTTAGTCTGAATGCGTTTGATTTCGTCAATCATGTTGTTAAATTGTTTAATAGTGAGGCGGTTTGTTGCCATTGTTCGGTACTGCTGAGTTGGTCAAAATCTCCACTGGGTTTGCCAAGCATGTTCAGCAATCGTGATTCTCGCTTTCTGTCTTGTTGAATTGGAACGATGTCCAGTACTTGTTCAGCTGCCTTGGGGTTGTTACATACCAGAATCATATCGCAACCCGCTTGCAGAGCCAGTTCTGCTCGTTCTATAAAGCTACCGATTGCTGCGGCGCCCTCCATGCTTAAATCATCGCTAAAGACTGCGCCATCGAAATGTAATTGCTGACGTAATATTTGTTCAATCCAGACTTTCGAAAACCCAGCGGGTTTGTCATCAACAGCAGGATAAACAACATGAGCCGGCATAATACCTTCCAATCCTTCCTCAATCAGTTGTTTGAATGGCAGTAGATCTTTATTCTGAATTTCATCTAGAGTCCTTTCGTCGATGGGAAGAGTCAGATGTGAATCCAAAGCAATCGCGCCATGACCAGGAAAATGTTTACCTACCGCAGACATACCCGCTTGATTCATGCCTTTTCGAAAAAGACTGGCCAGTTCCGCAGTTTGTTTCGGGTCGGTAGAAAATGAGCGATCACCAATGATTTGGCTGATTCCACAATCAACATCCAAAACTGGCGCAAAGCTGAAATCCACACCAACAGCCAATAATTCTGAAGCCATAAGCCAGCCTGCAGATTGGGCGAGTTTGGGGTTATCAACATAGCACAGCACTGGTGGCAGGCGGGTAAATTGTTCCTGAAACCGTTGCACACGGCCGCCTTCCTGATCTACGGCGATGAGAATGTGGCCGTTTCTTGCAGATTTAATTTGTCGGGTTAATTCAGTAATTTGATCGCGGTTTTGGTAATTTCGGGCGAACAAAATAACCGCTCCGGTATTGGGATGGGCAATTTTTTCTTCGTCGTAAGAACTGAGTGATAATCCTTCAATATCTATCATCAGTGGGCCGATGGAGAGCGTTTTATTCATCTTTATCAATAGATTTGTACTATATTTAAAATATTTGAAATAACGGTGAACAGGGTGCGAATTTTATTAATCATTGCTTTTTTAAGTTTTTCTGGTTTTATCTATGCTGGCGAAGATGAAGCGCAGGAACCAGTTCTTGAGTATCTGGAAATGAGTCCAAAGTTTACCGTTAATTTAGCAGAACGGAAAAAATATTTGTTGGTTAATGTACAACTCATGGTTGAGGGTGCAGAAGCGGTAGAAAAAATCAAAAAACATTTTCCGGTATTGCGTCATCAACTGATTATGTTTTTTAGCGGCCGTTTTGCTGCGGAGTTACAAACCTCTGAGCAGCGGGAGAAATTACGTCAGGGAGCGCTGGATACCATTCGGGAAACATTGGATAAATATGATAATAGTGATGGTCTACGGGATTTATTTTTTACCGAGTTCTTGGTTAGTTAACAAAATGAACTATTTCATTTTTCAATTTGGAAATTAATTGATCAGGCATTTTTAAATACGCAGAATAGCCAGCGAAAGCAGCAAGTACAATAAAGATAACGCCGCTGATGCGGTGAAGTAGTTCAAATGAAATTTTTTGCAAAATTTTGCGTCCTGCAAATACACCGATTGCGGAAGTTGCCGCTAAAGCCGCTGTAGATCCAGCCCATACTGCCATTGGCAAGGCAGTGCTGCTGAGTGCAACGACGGCCAATTGCGTTTTGTCGCCAAACTCTGCAAAGGTAATTAAAACAAAGGTGGCAAAAAATAGGTTATGAATTTTCATTGGGGCAGGGTTGTCTTCATCCTCTTCATCTTTGGCCAATAAAGCATTTAAACCAAATCCAGCAAATAACAACATAACAATTGCAGCGATGACATAACCAGGAATCCAAGAGGCGATAGCCGCGCCAAACACAACAGCAAGGCCATTTAAAAAAATAAATGCTGCGACTGCACCTAAAAAAACCGGTATTGCCCTGTGTTTGAAAGCAAGAGTCATACAAACCAGTTGGCTTTTATCACCAAATTCAGCTGCAAAAATCAGGGCAAAACTACTGGCTGAAACACTCAGCCAGTGGAGTAAATCTGTTGAAAAAAAATGCAGGCTTTGGAAATCAAAAAAATTAAATTCCATGAATTAACCGAGTAAATTATCAAGAACCATCATGATGATAAAGCCGATCATCAATGAAAATGTTGCAATTCTGGAACGGCCATTGGTATGGGTCTCTGGGATGATTTCTTCCGAAATAACAAATAGCATAGCACCAGCTGCAAAACCCATGGCAATGGGTAGTAATTGTTCAAAAGCAGTGACCATGGTTATACCTAGCAAACCGCCAACAGGTTCAACCAGTCCAGTTAGGGTGGCAATGCCAACAGCTTTCCATTTGTTGTAGCCCAACCCGACCAATGGTAAAGCAACAGCCAGACCTTCGGGGATGTTTTGTAGAGCAATTGCGGTGGCTAAAATGATACCATTTTTCATATCACCGGAGCCAAAACTTACTCCAACAGACAGACCTTCAGGGAAATTGTGAATGGTGATTGCGGCAATAAAAAGCCAGATTTTTTTTATCGATTGTAATTGCGTATCGGTGGCGGAATCAAACTTGATATGGGGTAAATGTTTGTCGGTATAATGTAAGAAAACCGCACCAAGCATCATCCCGGCAGAAACAACCCAGATACCTTTGCCTGGCCAGATTTGGTTGCCGTATTCAAAACCGGGAACCAGCAGTGAAAATGCTGTTGCAGCAAGCATAACGCCAGCCGCAGCGCCTAATAAGCTATTAAATAGATCTTCAGAGATAGTTTTAAAAAACGCGGCGGGTAGTGCACCCAAGCCAGTGGCCAGGCCAGCAAGAATGCTGGCAAGAAAACCAATGACGGCGATTTGACCAAAAAGACCATATAACGCGCCGAAAACTATAATCTGCGATGCTATGAAAATTCCGGCAATAACCATCCAGCGTTTTGTTTTGGGCATTGCCTGAAGTTGTTTGTATTTTTCGCAAGCCTGAATTTTTGACCATAGTTTTTCGACAAAATTTTGTAACGGTACTTCTTGTTGAGTTGTCATAGTTATTCCCACAAAAAATTTAAAAGAATAATACAGGTATTTTATTGTAAGGTACAAGTGATCAAGATTTCGATCTGGTTTTAAGTTAAGAATCAAACATATTAGGAAGGCAAAATGAAATTGAGAAAAAACCGTCACGGATTGGTTGTCGTTAATACTGGTGAAGGTAAAGGAAAATCATCCAGTGCTTTTGGAATGGTTTTTCGGGCAGCTGGCTGGGGAATGCGGGTGTGTGTGATTCAGTTTATCAAAGGACAGTGGCAAACAGGTGAACAAAAGGCTGCGCAACATTTTGATAACATTGAATGGTACGCATTAGGAGATGGTTTTACTTGGGATACCAAAAACCCTGAACAAGATATAAAAACCAGTCAGGAAATCTGGGAATTTAGCAAACAGAAAATTGTTTCAGAGAATTTTGATATGGTAGTGCTGGACGAAATTAATTATTGTTGCGGTTATCGATGGATTTCGGGCGAGGAAATCAGGGAATTCATTAAAAATAAAAAGCCTTCCTGGTTACACTTGGTGTTGACAGGGCGAAATGCAGCGCCTGAAGTGATTGGAATTGCAGATACCGTTACTGAAATGACTAGTATAAAACATGCCTTTAGCAAAGGAATTAAAGCGGAGCAGGGAGTAGAATTCTAAAATCGAAAATGGGTTTAGCTGTTTTGCTGCTTTAGCCACTTGTAAGCGTCTTTGATGTTGCTAAAGTAAGCGACATTTTTATCGTTCAAAAAATAAAATTGAGCGTAGTACAAGTCATTGATTTGCCGGTTGGTATTGGGGATAACGAAAGCTACAGCATTGCCAATCATATGTTTTTGGTTGGCAATCAGTTTTTTTGCTTTATCGCAAAGTATATAGTTGCCACTGATCAAAGCAATGATATTCAGTTTTTTTGAAAATTGTTGTTTGATAGTACGGGACAGCGTTTTTACATCTTGATTAAAAACCTTTTCTTTGGTGTGCAAGTCAATCAAAATGGTGTCACGATATTCTCTAACGTTGAATTTTTTATTGGCCATTGTTTAGTGAATACCAAGTAATTTGATAGGTTTCTAAATATAACGCAGTTCAATAAAAAAAGCACTTTTTTGTTGTTATTTCATGCGTGTTTCTCAACTGAAGCTTACGTTATTTTGATTTCTTGATGGCAAGATGTCTGGGTTTCACCCAAGCAGCGCAGGCTACTCCAACGATGATAAATCCGTATCTGACAATTAAGCCAAGAAATAACCCCGGGTCATGTTCAACACTGTCACGAAGACCTGGCGTTACAGCTATGGTCCAAATAATTGCCGGAACCAAGTAGGCCAGAAAACCAATTGCAGCCGCAGTTACGGGGTTTTTGTTGGATTCAAGTGCGCTTCGGTAATACCAAATCACTATTATTATTGCTGCAATTGCGCCAATCATATCAAAATATTTTCTAGGGAGAGACTGGTTAAAGATACATTTCTACTTGTGAAAAATCAAATTGTGTCAGTTTTTTAATTTTTTTAAAAGCATATTTATAGCGCTGAAAAAAATACGAATAAATGATAAGGGTTAAGGGTATATAATGGTGCGAATTGATTGCTTCTTGTGGTTTTTACTGAACATTAGGTTATCAATAATAATATGATTAAAACTAAAAAGGGGGAAATGTGATGAGTACAACAATACTTTTGGTTGGCCGCGGATCCAACGATAAGGACAGCCTTAAAGAGGCTGAAATGTTTTTGCAGCACTGGCGCAATATGAATCCGAAGACACGTTTTGAGTTGTGTTTTATTGAATACGGTGAAGTGCTGTTAGAACAAGGATTGAATCATGCTGCGATTGGGGCAAAAAGAGTCATTATTGTGCCTTTAATGCTTAAGCTTGACGATCAGGTCAAAGAGGCTTTGGCTTTAGATTTAGTGAAAGCACGTCATCAAAATCCGAAAGTTATGTTTTATCTGCTAAAGCATTTGGAGCCAAATGATGTCATGTTGAATATTCTGAAACGCAGCCTCAATAATGTTTTGGAAAATATGTTGGCTCCTGATCCAAAAACAACTGGCGTGATTTTGGTGGGTAAGGGTGCAAAAGATAAAGTTGCAAATAGTGAGATTACTAAATTATCCCGATGGCTGTTTGAAGAGACAGAACACGATCTTATTGATGTTGCATTTACAGAAACAGCTTATCCACGATTAGAAAGTGTTGTGCAGCGGCAAGTAAAATTGGGTATGACGCAAATCGCTATTCTGCCCTATTATCTTTTTACTGATACCATGGTTAAGCGCTTGGGGCAGCAGGTTGAGCGTATGCAGGTTCAATATCCTCATATTACTTTAGGTTTAGGTCATTATTTGGGTTTTGAGCAGGAAATTTATGATTTATTAGATCAGAAAGTGGTTCAGTTTGTTGAAGGAACAGAAAAAAATATGTTGGAGTGTGACGGCTGTCATTACTTATCAAACTATCAGCAACAGAAGCAGAATCAGTATGCGTAATAACTGGCAATGATACCGATTCATGACGATAATCCGACTGAAAAGACGCCTTACGTTACCTATGCACTTATAGCATTATGTGTATGGACTTTTTTTTGGGAATTATCCCAAGTCAATAGGTTAGAGCAAGTTTTCTATAGCTTAGGGGTGGTCCCCGCTGTGCTATTTGGAGAAGTAATGTTGGCGCCGGAGATTGCTGTTGTTCCGCCTTGGGTCAGTATCTTTTCGTCAATGTTTTTACATGGAAGCTGGATGCATTTGCTTAGTAATATGCTTTATCTCTGGATATTCGGGAATAATGTGGAAGACGCTATGGGGCATGGGCGCTTTATCATTTTTTATTTACTATGCGGTATTGCTGCGGCTCTTTTTCAAGTATTGCCTGATACCGGCTCTACCATACCTATGATCGGTGCGAGCGGTGCAATATCGGGCGTTCTTGGTGCGTATTTGCTGTTGTATCCCCACGCTACTGTTTTAGTTGCCGTGCCGTTGGGGTTCTTTTTTTACACAGCACGCATTCCGGCTGGGTTTGTTTTGGTGTTATGGTTCTTAATGCAGTTGCTAAGTTCTAGTTTTGCCAACCAAGCAGGCGGTGTTGCCTTTGGCGCACATGTTGGCGGGTTTTTGGCTGGAATGGTGCTAATTCCATTATTTCGAGAAAAGCGCCATCCTTTGTATTTTTTTGGGATGCGATTTTAATTATTTATTTAAGTAATTCATTATTTGTTGATATAGATCAATGCGCGCATAGCAATAGGTTGGTAGACTGAACCTACTTTGTCAGGTCACCTCCTGCGAAGATTGCCATAAATCTCCTCCTTGAGGAAGTTCTAGGATTACAGCGGGCTAACTTTCAGTTGCCCGCTTTTTTTATTTGGTTTACCTGCTACACTCAAAAATAAAAGCTTTGACTTCGTGTCATTGGCTTGTTTGTTTCTCTTGGATCATGAGTTTAATTCTATAAGTTGAATTTGATCGTCTTAAACATTGAGAAAACAAGCTTAATGTGGTCTAATATCGCTTTTTAATTCTTGGTAAATTCCGTGTTTTTGAATTCAAAAGCAGGGGGTTGTTTTTGCTAAAAACTTGTCTGGAGAGCAGGCTGATATATTATGCAATTTAATATAAAAGAAGGTTTGGATATCCCTATTACAGGAGATCCCGAACAGAAAATAGACAGCGGCAATAGTGTGAAGTCAGTCGCAATTCTCGGAATGGATTATGTTGGTATGAAGCCAACAATGAAGGTCAAAGAAGGCGATAAGGTTAAGTTGGGGCAAGCTCTTTTTGAAGATAAGAAAAATCCAGGCGTATTGTTTACTGCGCCAGGCGCTGGAACTGTTAAAGCGATTAATCGTGGCGCTAAACGCGTATTACAATCGGTTGTAATAGACCTGGACGGTTCGGAACAGGAAACCTTTGCTAAATATACTGAGGGGAAACTATCTGGCCTGGAAGTCGATAAGGTTAAAGAGAATTTAGTGGCTTCAGGGTTGTGGACAACGTTGAGAACCCGTCCTTATGGCAAAATTCCAGCAATTGATAGTAAACCTAATTCAATTTTTGTCACTGCAATGGATACTAACCCGCTTGCAGCAAACCCTGAAATAATCATTAAGCAACGAGAAAAGGATTTTCAAAATGGCCTAACTGTTATTGCTAGATTGACTGACGGCAAAGTCTTTCTTTGTAAAGCGACTGGAGCAAGTATCTCAGTAGGGAATAGTAATGCTGTCGTAGCAGAATTCTCTGGTCCTCATCCAGCGGGTCTTCCAGGTACTCACATTCATAAACTGGACCCAGTCAATGCTGAAAAATTTGTATGGCATCTGGATTATCAGGCAGTAATAGCAATCGGCGCTTTGTTCACAACTGGCAAGCTGAATGTAGAAAGGATTGTTTCTTTGGCAGGCCCAACTGTTAAGAATCCACGTTTGATAAAGACACGTGTAGGCGCAAACCTTGAGGATCTTGTTGCTGGTGAATTGGAAGATTGCGAAAACAGAGTTATATCGGGTTCTGTATTGCATGGCCACAAGGCAACTGAATGGTCAGCATTTCTGGGTTGTTACAGCAATCAGGTTTCGGCGTTAAAAGAAGGCAGAGATCGTGAATTATTTGGCTGGATTGTGCTGGGCAAAAATAAGTATTCTGCATTAAATGTTTATACCTCAAGTTTCGATAAGGATCCTAAACGTAGATATCCTTTAACAACTAATAAAAATGGCAGCAACAGAGCGATCGTTCCAATTGGTGTTTACGAACAAGTAATGCCTTTGGATATCTTGCCTACACCTTTACTAAAAGCCCTGGTTGTTGGAGATACAGAACAAGCTCAGCAGCTTGGTTGTCTGGAGTTGAACGAGGAGGATGTTGCTTTGTTTACTTTTGTTGATCCGGGCAAACATGATTTTGCACCGGTGTTACGTGCGAATTTAACTAAAATTGAGAAGGAAGGATAATGTCGGCCAGAGATTTCTTAGACAAGATAGAGCCGTATTTTACCAAAGGCGGGAAGCTCGAAAGATATTATGGTCTTTACGAGATGGTGGATACTTTTATCTACACCCCGGCGGAAGTAACACGCGGCACAACACATGTTCGTGATGGCAATGACTTGAAACGAACTATGACTTTTGTTGTTATTGCCACCTTTTTTTGTATTTTAATGGCGATGTTCAACACTGGTTATCAAGCAAACCATGCCATGGAAGTGATGGGCTTGGAATCAGCTACTAACTGGCGCAGTGTGATAATGGATTTTTTTGGTTATAACCCAATGAATCCGATCTCTAACTTTGTTCATGGCGCTTTGTTTTATCTGCCAATTTATATAGTAACTCTTGCGGTAGGTGGCGTGTGGGAAGTTTTATTTGCTACTGTTCGTGGCCATGAGGTGAATGAAGGTTTTCTGGTTTCTTCAATGTTATATTCACTGATTTTGCCGCCTGATATTCCCTTATGGCAGGTTGCTTTGGGAATTTCATTTGGTATTGTGATCGGCAAGGAAGTATTTGGGGGAACAGGAAAAAATTTTTTGAATCCGGCTTTAACAGGGCGCGCATTTTTATTTTTTGCATATCCTGCATCAATGTCTGGCGATGCCGTTTGGGTTGGGGTTGATGGCTACACCGCTGCGACACCGTTAGGTTTGGCTGCTGCCGGTGGTTTGGATGCTGTTTACGATAAAGGCTATGGCTGGTTCCAAACATTTTTCGGGTTTATGCCAGGCTCGATTGGTGAAACATCGACATTAGCAATATTAATTGGTGCGGCATTTTTGTTGTATACCCGGATCGCATCTTATCGCATCATGGGCGGTGTTTTAATTGGTATGATTGCTACCTCTATTGTTTTCAATGTCATTGGTAGCGATACCAACCCAATGTTTGCTTTACCGTGGTATTGGCACTTCACTTTGGGAGGTTTTGCTTTCGGTATGGTTTATATGGCGACTGATCCGGTCAGTGCGGCAATGACTAATACGGGAAGATGGGTATTTGGCGCATTAATTGGCATGATGGTGATATTGATACGAGTTGTTAATCCGGCTTTTCCAGAGGGAATGATGTTATCAATTTTGTTTGCCAATATGTTTGCACCTATCATTGACTATTTTGTCGTTCAGGCAAATATTAGAAGAAGGATTAAACGTCATGCCTAACGAAAATAAAAAATCCGAATTTTTAGAAAAATTAAATCCTTATGTTGAAAAATTCAAAGTTTATCGGGATAAGGTTCTTGCTTTAAACAATGACAGTCTAGAAAAAACCGTTGCAATAGCATTATCAATTTGTTTTGTGTGTGCGATTTTAGTTTCATTTTCAGCTGTCGCATTGAAACCACTACAGATTGCCAATAAAGCCTACGATATGAAGCGTAACATCTTAGATGTTGCGGGGCTATTGGATGAGGATACGGACGTTGATCAAGCTTTTGATTCACAAATCGAAGCCAAGTTAGTAGATCTTGAAACAGGTGAATACGTTGAGAATATGGATGTTGATGCTTATGACCAACGTAAGGCGGCGAAAGACCCTGAATTAAGTGTCGAAATCCCTAAGGAACGGGATATCGCTCATATCAAGAGAAAAGCAAAAATTGCCAAAGTCTATTTGGTAAAAGAAGGAGATAAAATTAAATCTATTATTTTACCTATCCACGGTTATGGTCTGTGGTCAACTATGTACGGCTTTTTAGCTCTTGAGGCGGATGGTAAAACGGTACAAAGTATTAATTTTTATGATCAGGCTGAAACTCCCGGGTTAGGTGGTGAAGTTGTTAATCCTAACTGGCGCGCATTATGGAGAGGCAAAAAGGTTTATGATGAATCCGGAGAGCCTGCCCTGGCGCTAGTAAAAGGTACGGTTGATCCTAATAAACCAGGTGCTGAATTTCAGGTTGATGGTCTTGCAGGTGCGACGTTAACCAGCGTAGGTGTTAGCAATATGATTAGATTCTGGTTAGGCCGCGATGGATTTGCGTCATACCTGGAAAAAGTAAGAAAACAAAGTTAAAGGGGTAAATTATGAGTGCTGTATTAAATGAAGAAACCAAGAAAGTACTAGTTAGCCCGCTAGTTGATAATAATCCCATTACACTTCAAGTTTTAGGGATTTGTTCTGCGTTAGCAGTAACCTCGCAGATGTCGACTTCCTTAATCATGGCTATAGCGCTGACATCAGTCACGGCTTGTTCAAGCGCTACGATCAGTATGATCAGAAACCATATTCCTAGTAGTATCAGGATTATTGTGCAAATGACGATAATTGCTTCTCTGGTTATTATTGTCGATCAAATTCTAAAGGCATTTGCTTATGAAATCAGTAAACAACTCTCTGTTTTTGTGGGGTTAATTATTACTAACTGTATTGTCATGGGTCGTGCAGAAGCTTATGCAATGAAAAACCCACCGTTAGAGAGTTTTATTGATGGGGTAGGTAACGGCTTGGGTTACAGTTTGATTCTGATCATTGTTGCCTTTTTCAGAGAGTTGTTCGGTTCAGGTAAATTGTTAGGAATTGATATTCTTCCGTTGGTGAAAGATGGTGGCTGGTATGAGCCAAATGGATTAATGCTTTTACCCCCAAGTGCATTTTTTATTATTGGGATAATTATTTGGGTATTCAGGGAATGGAAAACAGAACAAGTTGAGCAGCCTGATTTCAAAATTCTAGAAATAGCACATGGCGAAGGAGGCGCGCACTAATGGAAGCTTATATTAGTTTATTTGTAAAAGCGGTTTTTGTTGAAAACCTTGCCTTAGCTTTTTTTCTGGGAATGTGTACATTCCTGGCCGTTTCAAAGAAAATTTCTACCGCACTTGGATTGGGTGTAGCCGTTATGGTGGTGCAGACAATCACTGTACCAGCAAATAATGTCATTTATCACACATTATTAAAAGAAGATGCGCTGGCCTGGTTGGGTATTACTGGTGTTGATCTGAGTTTTTTGTCGCTGTTGAGTTGTATAGGTGTTATTGCAGCACTGGTTCAAATACTGGAAATGATTCTAGATAAATTTTTTCCTGCACTTTATCATGCGCTGGGCGTGTTTTTACCACTAATCACAGTGAATTGCGCGATACTTGGCGGCAGTTTGTTTATGATCGAAAGAGATTATAATTTCAATGAAAGTGTTGTATACGGTATTGGTAGTGGTTTTGGGTGGGCATTAGCGATTGCGGTAATGGCTGGTGTTAGGGAGAAGCTAAAATATAGTGATATTCCTGACGGTCTCCAAGGTCTTGGAATTACCTTTATATCAGCAGGCCTGATGTCGCTCGGCTTCATGGCGTTCTCTGGAATCCAACTTTAAGTATAAAAAAGGTATCATAATGCTGGAAATCTTGTTAGGGATTATCATTTTCACGGTAATCGTGATTGCTCTTGTTTTTATTATTGTCGGAGCAAAAAGTAAATTGGTCCCCTCTGGTGACGTGGAAATTGTAGTCAACGAAGAAAAGAAAATTCACGCTCCGGTTGGAGGAAAACTCCTGACTGTGCTTGCTGATAATGGTTTGTTTGTTCCTTCAGCTTGCGGTGGTGGCGGTACTTGTGCTCAATGTAAAGTGAAAGTGTTAGAAGGTGGTGGTGAAATTTTGCCAACTGAAATGACTCATATTACCAAACGCGAGGCGGCTGAGGGCGAGCGGCTCTCATGTCAGGTCACTGTTAAACATGATATGAAAATTGAGGTTGAAGAAGATGTATTCGGCGTCAAAAAGTGGGAATGTACTGTTAAATCAAACCATAATGTTGCTACTTTTATTAAAGAGTTGGTTTTAGAATTGCCTAAAGGTGAAGAAATCAATTATCGTGCTGGAGGCTATATTCAAATTGAATGTGAGCCTCATGTTGTGAATTATAATGATTTTGATATTGAAGAAGAGTACCGTGAAGACTGGGATAAATATAATCTTTGGCGCTATGTTTCTAAGGTAGACGAACCAGTTTTACGCGCTTACTCAATGGCTTCGTATCCGGAAGAAAAGGATATTATGTTGAATGTACGGATCGCAACACCCCCGCCTGGTGCACCAGATGATGTACCTCCAGGCAAAATGTCTTCATATATTTTTAATTTGAAGCCTGGTGATAAAGCGATCATTTCTGGACCTTATGGAGAGTTTTTTGCACGCGATACTGATAATGAAATGGTCTTTGTTGGTGGGGGTGCTGGTATGGCTCCAATGCGTTCGCATATTTTTGATCAATTGCGAAGACTGAAGTCTAAACGTAAAATGACCTTTTGGTATGGTGCGAGAAGTAAACGAGAAATGTTTTATGTTGAAGACTTCGATATGCTGGCAAAAGAAAATGACAATTTTGAATGGCACATCGCTCTTTCAGATCCATTACCTGAAGATAACTGGACTGGATATACCGGATTTATCCATCAAGTTCTGTATGAAAATTATCTAAAAGATCACCCGGCACCAGAGGATTGTGAATATTACTTGTGTGGGCCGCCAATGATGAACTCTGCTGTCATTAAAATGCTTGAGGACAATGGTGTAGAGCCTGAAAACATCTTCCTGGATGACTTTGGTGGATAATGGTTTTAGATGATGCATTCTTTACCATTAATTATGGAGTGAGCTACGCCTGCAACTGACCATTGAAGTTTAATCTTTTGATGCAAAAATCTATTTTTGTTAAAAAACGAGCGCCA
>Ga0256839_1003716_pt1 | contig 15480 bp, 12 predicted proteins | sample 354166metaG_FD_185968 | JGI IMG/M metagenome (GOLD analysis project Ga0256839, IMG submission 185968) | Hydrothermal vent microbial communities from Mid Atlantic Ridge, Atlantic Ocean - 354-166 | ecosystem: Environmental > Aquatic > Marine > Hydrothermal vents | place: Atlantic Ocean: Mid... | reverse complement strand
CCACATTAAGATTGACCTCATCGTAACCGTATTGTTGTGCAATAACACAACTTTTTGCTAAATCTGTTGCATCAGAACCACCCAGTTGTAAAACCACAGGGTGTTCTTGTTGGTTATATCCAATGTACTTTTGCGTATCGCCTTGCAAAATAGCTGGCGTGGTTACCATTTCAGAATACAAAACCGCATCTGCCGAAATTAAGCGGTGCAAATAGCGGCAATGTTTATCAGTCCAATCAAGCATTGGCGCAACACTTAAGGTGTGATTCATATCAAAACTAAGAAAAAACACTATTGTAAGCCATTTTGGCTTTCTTTTAGTTCACAGCATGACAAGTTATGAGTAAAATTACTGTTTTTACAGATTTGAGAAAGACATTATGGGAAGAGCCTACCAAAATAGAAAAGAATCCATGGCAAAAACCTCTGACATGAATGCACGAATTTACTCGAAACATTCTCGTGGAATTTATGTGTGTGCTAAATCAGGTGGTACTGATCCTGAAGGAAATGTGGCTCTAAGAAGCTTAATCGAGCGTGCCAAACGAGATCAAGTCCCGGCTCATGTTATTGCCAAAGCCATTGATAAAGCTAAAGGAGGAGCGGGTGAAGATTTTGCTGTGGCACGTTATGAAGGCTATGGTCCAGGAAAGTGCATGGTTATCGTAGATTGCTTAACCGACAATCCAAATCGCACTTTTGGCGATGTGCGTTTGGCTTTTACTAAAACTCATTGCACAATTGGCACACAAGGTTGTGTTTCTCACATGTTTGATCACGATGCTATTTTTGTCTTTGATGCCGATGGCAAAGACGATGAAGATATCTTAGAAATTTTAATGGATGCCGATGTCGATGTTTCTGATGTTGAATGCGAAGATGGTAAGATTTCTGTATTTGCTCCCAACACAGAATACTTTAAAACAAAGAATGCTTTGACACAAGCCTTAGGCGAGATTAAATTTGAAGTGGATGAGATTCAATTTATCCCTCAAAGTACAGTTAAAATCACCGATGAGGAGGATTTGGCAAACTTTGAAAAGTTTAACGAGATGTTAGAAGATTTAGAAGACGTACAAAATGTTTTTCACAATGCAGAGATTTAAACCCTAACCCAAATAAGCACTTCATAAAAAAGCCTTTGAACTTTCAAAGGCTTTTTTATTTTTGTACAAGTTATTACTACTGCCAAGTAACCACTCGACCGAATCCCATAGGAGGTGTCGGATTGGTGATTGAAAATGGAGGAAAGCCACTACCGGCTCCTATCACATCAGTTGTACCTGTACTGGCACTTGTAACAACAGCCGCACAACTCCCAACTGAATCTGTGGCATTGACACACTGAACAAAGCTTGGTGTATTTGCACCTGCTGAGTCTGACAATTCAAACGTAATTGGCACCCCTGATACAGGGTTTCCATATTGATCATTGACTTCTGCTATTAGGTTAACATTTGAGTTAGTGTTTGCAGTTGAAACATCCACCCAAAAATTGGACATACTGCCATCTGGCACGCCTGCTTGCCATGTTGTTGTACTAAATAATCCACTTGTGACAGTTACAATATTTGAGCCCCCAATATCTGCAACAACACTGGTTGTGCCGACCAACGTACTGCTTGCAACAACACTGCAAGTACCCGAATTATCGGTTATACAATTAACATCTGGGGTATTGGCATTGCCTGTGTTCGTCATGGCAAAAGAAACCAATATTCCTGAACCAACAGGTGCACCTGTGGCATCGTTAATAACAGCACTGTAAGTGACATCTGTTCCTGCTGTTTCAGAGCTAACACTAACGCCAAACGTAGAATTAGCCGCTACAGGTACGGCTGTTATATCGAATGGAATGGAATCGGTTGTTGAGACTGTTCCAATATTGGAAGTAAACCTAAGCTGATAGTTTAAACCTGTCGTGTCTATACTTAGTGAGGTGAAAGTAGCTAAGCCATTAGTAACAGTGACGGTATTGGTTCCAGTTAATGTCCCACCCCCTCCAGTAAATGGTACAATACTTGCCTGAACTAAACTGCCAGAACTTGTGACTAAGTTCCCATTTAAATCTTGTAATTCTACCGTAACTGGATTTATCGTTCCTCCTGCTACTGTATCTGCTGGTTGCGTAATTATTGCTAATTGCGATGCAGCTGCAGCCGTTACATTAATACCACTAGAATCAGAGCTTGTAAAACCACCACCAGTTGCGACTAAAGTATAACCTGCACCGACTAAATCAATACTTAAATCAGAAAAAGTTGCAATTCCATTAACCGCTGCTTTAGTAATTGTTCCAGACAAATTGCCAGAAGAAGGATTGTTTTGAATCGCAATGGTTACTGCACTGTTGTTATTGGCATCAATAAGCCCACCTGCATCTTGAAATTCGACAATAATTGAGCCAAGAGTGCTGCCAGATGTCACTGTGGTATTTGGTTGTCCTGTCATGACCAACTGCGTGGCTGTAACCAACGAGCTGCCAAATTGTTGGTAAGTGGTGTTGTTATCCAAATAACTATCTGTAACAGCGGCATCAACGATAAAAGCCGATGCGAGCATATCCAACTTTAAATTATTAGCAATATCATTAGCATCAACCAATGCCAACCTTTTTGCATACACTATTAAACTGTCTCCAGAGGCTACAACCGCATTATCTAATCTGACGGTTTCGCTTCCAAAAGTAAATGTTCCACAGCTTGTCGTGGCTTGTGAACCGACAGGAACGGTACAAGTCCAATCTTGTACATCATCAAAAATAGGTCCATTATTTGCCATTAAGCTATAATATTCTACAAAATCCACAGTTAAATCAGGGTTGCCATTTAGTGAATTATTGCTAATAACATATTGGTATTCAACCGTTTGATTATTTGAAACAAAAATAGGAGTCGAAGGAAACGGCTCAGTAACCATTGGTATGGTACTTGAATCAACGACTTTTAATAAGGTTAACTTTATATCGTCATTTAATAAAAAAGCTCCACTCTCAAACCCATTTTCATAAATGACGTCAGGATTGGGAACAACAAAAACATTATTGGCAGCATCGGCTACGGTTGCACAAGCAATGGTATCATCTGTTGTGATATTAAACTGATTATTGTCTAGGTCGTACACAGTGGTGATGATATTATTTTGCATGGTGGTCACTTCAATACCATTACCATCTTGAACCTGAGTAATAATGTTTGGAGAAGCAGAGTTGGCTTTACTGGCACAAACAAGTGGATCAACAACATGAAAACTTAGGGTGCTAGGCGTACTGGTATAATCGTATTCCATCAAATTGGTCGTTGGTGCTCCCAAACCATCTAAAACGGGTGCAAGTCCTAAATATTCAGAACCGTTAATAGCAATATCATAAGCCGATGCATTTAATGTCATTAGTGATAAACTTGCAATAACCAGTAGTCGTTTGGTTTGACTAATTAACTTAGCCATTGGTGATGGTGTACTATTCATAAATCTTGTCATTTTATACGTTGTTTTGTTGTGTTTGGTCGCATTTTAGCTTCTTTTTATTTTTACTGTGTTAAAACTTTGTTAGTTTAGGTAAAATAGTGTTAATTAATTTAAAAAAAATAAAAATTCATGCGTAATTTAATAATATTGGCACTAATCTTACCATTTTCGTCTTATTCTTTAGAAGACATATTTAGTAAAATGGATGAAAAAACAACTGTAACTACTGGAATTTACAAGCTTTCTTCAGCTGAAAAATTCGCTTTGTTGGATTGGCTGCAAAATTCTCAAGAAGAAACACGGGAAGAAATAAAGCAAGAAATCCGTGCAGAAGTAGAGAAAAAGATAAAAAAAGAAGTGATTGCTGAAGAAGTCAAAAAGGAAAAGAAACGTTTTATGGGCTTTCGAAGAGAAGAATCTGAGCGTGAAACCATTAAGTCCACCATCGTTGGTGATTTTAACGGATGGAAAGGTAAAAACATCTTTAAATTAGCCAACGGACAAGTCTGGAAACAAACCGAAAGCTCATCCTTTTACATCCCTAAAAGAACAAACCCAAAGATAACCATTAAACCTAAGTCCTTGGGCAGTTGGCTATTATACGTTGATGGCTTTGGACGCGGTGTTAAAGTTAAACGCATTAAGTAAGTACACCTAATTAAATCTTGATGGTGCGTAACTTCGTGTACCATCAAGATTTACTGTTCATTAACTTGGCAAGTGGGAAGTATCTCACTAAAAGTCACTTTGTAACCAGGTTAGCTATTCAGCTTGTTTAAAACGTTTCTTAATCCTATCGAGTATCACATACCAAACTGGTATCAAAATTAAGGTAATAACAGTAGCAAATAAAATACCGAATGCCAAAGATATTGCCATCGGTATTATTACTTGTGCTTGTAAGGATTTTTCCATCAGCATTGGCACTAAGCCAAAAAATGTCGTTAACGAGGTCAATAATATAGCCCTAAATCGCCGTGTGCCTGCCTCAAGTGCTGCCTCAAGTGTTGTGTGTCCTGCCAAGCGGTATTTATTAATAAAATCCACCATAACCAATGAGTCATTAACCACAACGCCGCCCAAAGCAATCACACCAAACATGGAAATCATGCTCATGGTATAACCGGTTATCCAGTGACCTAAGATGGCACCCGTTATTCCAAAGGGAATCACCATCATAATAATCAAAGGCTGGGTATAGGATTTAAGCGGAATCGCCATTAACATATAAATGAATAACAAAGCAATCACAAAACCTTTAATAAGCCCAACACCTAACTCAGCCATCTCTTTTGCGACACCATCGGGTGATGATTTTATTGACGGGTATTTTTGTTTGAGTTTTTCTAAAAAACCACCCTTTTCTTTAATTTCAGCCATAATCGCATTGGGGTTTGCTACTTTTAAATCCGCATCACCTGTTATTGTGCTTGAGCGTTTCTTATCGATTCGGGTTATCACATCACTGGCTTTGCCCATCGTTGTGGTTGCTACAATTTTTAAGGGAATAGCCGTTCCGTCTTTTAAACGTATGCGCATATTCTCTAAAGTGGCTAAGGTTTCACGTTCCTTTAATGGGTATTTGAGCATAACCTTGACCTCATCAATATCGCGTTGCAAACGTTGAATTTCATCACCATAAAAAGCCTGACGTACTTGATTAGCCAAATCCCGTTGCGATAAACCTAAATTTCGGCCTCGTGGTTTTAGGGTTAATTGCACTTCGTCTTTACCATCTTTCATGGAATTGCGAATATCTGCGACACCATTGAATTGTCTTATCTTATCCGCCAGTTCACTGGAGGCACTTTTGAGTTCTTCGACATTATCAGAAGATAATTTAAAGGCAATTTCAGGTCCATCACCTGGCCCGCCCAGGGCTCGATAGGCCAAAACTTCGGCACCATTAATTGTACCGACTCGTTCTCGCCATAATTTCATTAAATCATCACTGGTAATCAAACTGTCTTCTTTAACCAGTTCAACCAATACACGCCCATCGAGTTGATTTTCTTTTACAACCGACACATGAGTAACAACGCCGCCTTTTTGTTTGCCAATACTTTGGGAATATTCCCTGTCAATTTGAAGTAAGGCCTCTTCAAGTTGAGCTATGGCTGATTCGGTAATAACATCGGATGTGCCTTCGGTCATTTTCACTTGCCCATAGATATAATCAGCTGAAAATTGGGGGTTCATCACAAATCGAACAACGCCTGTTTTCAGCATGACAATGGACAAACCCAATACACAAATAAACACAAGCGTGGCTAAAAATGGACGTCTAACCGCCTTATGCAATAGGGGTTGGTAGCGATTTTTAATGAAATTATCTAAAAAGGCATTGACTCTGCGTTGGATACGTAAGAGCCAACCTGGATTTTGGGTTTCAATATCGGTAAGTTTCATGTGAGCCAAATGTGCTGGCAATATAAGCTTAGATTCCACCAAAGAAAACAGCAAGTTCAAAATAACCACCCAAGCAATGGCTTCAAAAAAACTCCCAAACATAGTCCCAACAAATAACAAGGGCACAAATGCTGCAATGGTTGTTAACACCCCAAAAGTGGCTGGCAATGCCACTTTTTGTGCCCCTTTGACCACATTTTCTATGGTATGACCTTTGTCTTGAATTTCTTTGTAGGCACTTTCACCAATAACAATTGCATCATCTACCACAATACCCAACACCAAGATAAAGCCAAACAACGATAACATATTAATGGTAACACCCAAATACCCCATCACCATAAATGTCCCCAAAAAGGCAACAGGCAATCCAATCATGACCCAAAAAGCCACTTTAAGGCGTAAGAATAGAGTAAGAATAATCAAAACCAGTAAAGCACCCAAAAATAAATTTTTAGTCATTAAATCAATACGTCCATGCACATAATGAGAAATATCCGACCAATGTGTTATATGTAAACTATCATCTAAGGTTTTTTGTTTGTCCTCCACGTATTTTTTGACCTTATTGGTAACGTCAATAATATCATCATCACCAATGGCATTAATGCGAATGGATAACGCCGTACCACCATCAAATTTGGCAAAACGAGAGGATTCGGCAAAGCCATCGGTAACTTCTGCAATGTCTTTGAGTTTTAAAACTGCACCATTGGGGAAAGAACGCACGATAATATTCTCAAAATCTTCTGCTGAGTCTTTTAAGCCCAATGCCCGCACCAAAATATCGCCCTTTTTAGATTTAATCGCACCTGCGGGTAAATCTAAAGACGAGGATCGAATGGCTAATGCTATTTCATCAAAGGTTAGATTATATTTTCGCAAAGTATTTTCAGAAACTTCAATACTGACCTCTAAATCGCGTGCGCCTTCGACTTTAACGGCTGAAATCCCAGGCAAGTCGATAAGGTCATCGCGCACATCAAAGGCAAACTCACGTAATTTCTTGGGTGAAACATCTCCGAATACGGAGACATAGATGGCTTGAAAGGCAACATCAAGCTGACTGACAATAGGCTTTTCAACTTGTTCAGGAAAGGAATTAATGCCATCAATTTTATTCTTAATGTCATTGGTAACCATACCTAAATCATAAGCATCATCCACTTCAACCAACGTAGAACCAGAATTTTCTAAAGCCGTACAAGTGATTTTGTCAATTCCATTGATGCCATTTAGTGCTTGTTCCACTTTTAAACAGACACCCTCTTCAACCTCTGAGGGTGAAGCACCAGGAAAAGCCACGGTAATATTAACCATACTAACCTGCGTGGTTGGAAACATTTCTTTGCGAATGGAGGCCATCGAAATCAAACCCACTAATATGATAATAACCATTAACAAATTAGCCGCCACGGGATTAACCGAAAACCAATAAATCAGACCTTTTCGCCAGTTATTCATGCTCATCTCCTGATTTATTTAGCAAGCACGAGTTTATCGCCCACTTTAATGTGAGACAGTCCCGTGGTAATCACTTTGTCCTTGGCATTAATGCCTGAGCTTATGTAATTAAAATCTGCATCGGCATAGGCAACCTTAATTTTTTTATAAGCCAAGGTTGATTGTGGAGAAAATACCTTAACTTGATTATCAAGTGTAACGTAACCTCGTTCGACTGGATAAACCTTAAAGAGTGTTTTGCCTTTTAAGTTAATGCTCACATAGGTATTGAATCGCAATGGAATCGCTTGTTGCGTAAAAGGGTGCGACACCTCAATCACAGCATAGTTGAACAAGGTTTTTGCATCGCGTTGGGCTTCGATACTGGCAATTGTGCCCTGCCACTGAACTTCGGGCATTTCTTGACTGGTAATTTTTACCGACACTTTTTGTGTTCCATCAAATTTATCCAAGCCACTGTTATGCAGTTGTTCATCCGATAAACTCATGCGAATTTCCGCAATTTCAGTTGATGCAATACTCGCCAATGGCGTTGATAAGTTAACAAATTGCCCAACATCCACCATTTTGGCAAGAATCACTCCAGAAAATGGTGCAACAACCGTGGTTTTTTCTAAATTTCGTTTGGCAAGTTTTAAATCGGCACGCGCTCCGGATAAAGCCGCTTTGGCACTGGCAACTTGCGGTAAGTTAAGATTTAATGGGTTTGGCTTACCTTTTTTACCGTATTTTTTCCAATCGCTTTTGGCTAAATCACTTTTGGCTTGTTGTAAATCCAAGTTGGCTTGTTGGGCTGCCACATTGGCTTGAGCACGCGTGACTGCCAATTGGTAATCAACAGGATCAATTTTAATCAAGGCATCGCCTTTGTTAAATTGGCTGCCGTTAATAAAATTATCCGACACAAAAACAATTCTGCCACTGGCTTCGGCAGAAATATTAATCTTGGTTTTGGGAATAACCAAACCATCGGATTTTATTGGTATGACAAAATCAATGGGGCTAACTTGAATAACTTCCACCGCAGGAATGATTTTTGCGTCCGCTTTTTTCTGTTCCTTTGGTTGTATTTTCATCATGATAAAAACCAAAAGTGCCGTGACGAATAAAACAACCATCACGGGTATTATTTTGTTTGATTTAGTTGTTGCTTTTGGGGTTCCCATTGGTGGCAATTGATAATTTGATTTAGACATAAGTTTTTTATTTCAGAAATATTTGTTATTTTACATGGTTAGGAAATGACTTTAAATAGACCAAAAGTCATTGATTTGCCGATTTAGTGCTAAACAAGCATGTTTGGCTTTATCAGCAAAGTCATCTTGGTATTTGCCTGCATAAATAATCCCACGCGAGGATGAAATAATTAAACCTGACTGTTTGGGATTGGAATTTAATCCCGCTTTTAAGGTGGCTGCAACATCGCCCCCTTGTGCGCCGATTCCAGGAATTAGCAAAGGCATATCACCAACAATTGAACGAATTTTCGCCAACTCTTGAGGATAGGTTGCTCCCACAACCAGCAACAGGTTTTTATTGCTGTTCCATTTATGAGCAGCATTTTCTGCCACTTGCTCATACAAGGTTTTACCATTTTCCATTTTTAAGTTTTGAAATTCATTCGAACCAGCATTAGAGGTTTTACACAAAGCAATCACGCCTTTATCGGCATAATCCAAAAAGGGTTGCAAAGAATCGTGACCAAGATACGGATTAACGGTCACCGCGTCGGCTTGGTATTTTTCAAAGGCTTCAATGGCATACTGTTGGGCTGTTGTTCCTATATCTCCACGCTTAGCATCGAGAATTACAGGAATATTAGGGTACTTTTCATGAATATAGGCAATAATATTTTTTAAATCATTTTCAGCAGAAATGGCTGAAAAGTGAGCTATCTGAGGCTTAAATGCACAAATATTATCGGCAACTGCATCGACAATTTTAACTAGCCAGCTAAATAATTCCAAGCCAAGTGCATTAATCTTGCCCCTATTGGGGTCAAGACCCACGCAAACCAATGAATTGTTTTGCACTTGTGCTTGGTATAATTTATCAATAAACTTACTCATCATGACTTGAAAACTCTATGGAAAAATCCTATTTTAACTGAACTTGACAACAATTTACATGTCCATTAGTGCTATGAAACAAATACTTATCTTTTGCTTTACTTTATTTACCACAATAGCTCAGGCTGTATTACCAACATCAGTAGACGGAACAGCCGTACCTTCACTTGCACCAATTTTGGAAAAAGTGATGCCTGCGGTGGTCAATATACACTCAACCACACGGCAAAAAATAAATACCCGAAGCCAATCATTTTACAACTGGTATTACGGTTTGCCTAATGTTCCACAAGAGCGTGTTACACAATCATTGGGTTCTGGTGTTATTGTGGATGCAAAAAATGGTTATATCTTAACCAACAACCACGTCATTAATGATGCCACAGACATTCAAGTGTCCTTACAAGATGGACGTAGTTTTTCTGCCAAACTTATCGGCACAGACGAAGGAACAGACGTAGCGGTTATCAAAATTAATGCAAAAAACCTTTCGCAAGTCAGTTTAACCGATTCTAAACTGCTGCGTGTCGGTGATTTTGTTGTCGCTGTAGGTAATCCATTTGGATTAGGTCAGACCGTGACTTCGGGCATTATTTCGGCTTTAGGCCGCACCAGCTTGAAGGGTCTTGGTTATCAAAACTTTATTCAAACTGATGCTTCCATCAACCCAGGCAATTCAGGTGGTGCACTAATCAACCTCAAAGGGGAATTGGTCGGCATTAATACTGCCATTTATTCACCCAGCGGTGGCAATGTTGGCATTGGTTTTGCCATACCCTCTTCCTTGGCGAGTCGCATCATGAAACAATTGATTAATTTTGGTCAAGTCAGGCGTGGCTCACTTGGTGTCGAAGTGCAAGACATCACCGCTGATTTAGCTCGTGCCTTTAATTTAGACAACAACGGTGGCGTCATCATCACAGATGTGGAAATCGAATCCCCTGCAGATTCTGCTGGTTTACAGGCAGGAGACATTATAACAGAACTCAATGGCATCAAAATTCAGAACCAACACGATTTTGACAACCAAGAAGGCTTGTTTGAACTCAACACTCCAATTGACATCAACTATATTCGCAATGAAAAACACAGATATTCTCAAACTAAAATTAATGCATTTGATCGCAAAGAATTTGATGGCAAAGAATTGCACAGATTATTGACTGGAGCACACTTCATCAATTTACCCGCTCGATTAAAAAGCCAATACCAAGGTGTTTTGATTGATGAAATTAAACGCGGAAGCCTAGCGTGGAATCAAGGATTGCGTAGTGGTGATTTAATTACAACGGCAAACAAGAAGGAAATAACAAACCTGAAACAACTTAAGATTGTGTTGGATAAGTCACGAAAATCACCCGTTTTAAATGTATACAGAAATTACAGAAATTATATTTTAGTCTTAGAATGATGGCATTAAATAGACTTTGAGTTAATAAAATTTTATCATACTGGGTGTTTTATCAATTTGAAAACCTCAGTGACAGGATTTACATTTAATCAACTATTTGAATATTGCAAAAAAGGAGAGGTGCAAAATGTACTCGATGCACTCGGCGATAGAGATACGCAGACTGTGGTCGATGAGCGTGGTCACAGCTTGCTTTGTATTGCATTAAAAAATGGTCATACTTTATTAGTCAAATCATTCCTTTCTGAAGGATTCAAATTTACAACGAAAAATCCCCCACTTGTATCTGCCTGCCAATACCTAAAAGATGAATGCGATTGCTTAAATCTGGCTTTGCAAATAGATGACAATATCAATGCAGCGACACCTACCAACAGAACTGGCTTGATGACCGCCTGCCTTCTTGGGCATTTAAACAAAGTACAACTGTTATTATCATTGAATGCAGACATAAATCGTCAGGACATATACGGCAACACTGCACTCCTTGAAGCGGTTCAATCAAATAAAAAAGCCATAGTTAAATTAATTCTGCAACATCATCCAAAAATCAATCACGCCAATAGCCAAAAAGAAACCGCTCTGATTTTAGCATTAAGACAAAAAACACCCTCTGAAGATATTGTTTTGCAATTACTGCAAGCCCAAGGGGATCCTGAAATAGTCGACAGTAAAAATCGCTCTGCTTGGTTAATTGCCAAACAAAAGCACCCTAAAATCTCGCGTTTAATTGAAAAACACTTAAATAGCGTTAACCAAATTGAATTGCCTTTTTTTACTAACAGTTATGAAAGCACTCCAAAACAACCCGTTGATGACACAGAAAAAATCAGCAATGCTTCGCCACAATTATCCAGTCAGCAAATAGAAACCCCAAGCAAAGCCAATAAACCGCTATTTATTCAAAAAGAGCCTGCCCAATCAAACCAAAAAGAGTGGTTTCATGCTGCAAAACAAGGCAACTTAGGCGGTCTTAATCGCATGATAATCGAAGGGATAGACATTGATTGCACTGACAACAAAGGTTGCACTGCATTAATTCGAGCTTGCGGTCATTCCCGTCGAGCCGTTGTTTCTTTTTTATTACAACAAAATGCCAATATTGAAGCACGATCTGATAATGGTAGCACGGCTTTATCCTCAAGTATTATTGGCAATTGTCGCCGTGTGGCGGGTTTGTTGTTAGATAAAAACGCCAATCCAAATGGACTTGGCCCTGCTGATTATTCCTATGCCACCATTGCTGCTGCAGGATGGAATGATGCCATGTTAAGTATTTTATACCGTTATAAGGCGGATATTTTCATTGTCAATAAACACCAGCAAACCTTATTACACATTATCGCACAAGCTGCCGAATACAATAACAACATCAATAATGCCAAGTCCTGTTTTACTTTTTTGCTTGATCATGGCTTAGACATCAATGCTAAAGACAAGTATGGCAATACCGCACTTATGCTTTTATGTGGTGCACATAAAAAGAGCTACAATGTTGATGACAGAAGCATTGCTTCGTTGACTTATCTAATCCTTAAACTCGGAGCAGCCGCTGCGCCAACTAATGAGCAACAACGCTCCGCTCTTGATGCCGCTCACTACCATAAATTGCTTCAAACTAAAGGCGTTTTAATGAATGCCTTATCTTGGAACGACAGTTAATTTGGTAATGTGAAAATGCCAAGTAAATCACAAATCCAAAAAATATTTGCCCAAAATCATGCCCTGATTATCAAAGCTGTTTCCTTTCAAAGACCTGAGATAAAAGGACTCACTGCCGAAGATATCGAACAAGAAGTCTGCATTAAATTATTAAATTTAATAAAAAGTGACCCAAAAAATGAAAAGATTTCGTCTTATAGTTACATATACAGGATAACAGCCAACGTCATCATAGATTTGGCTCGTAAAAATCAAAAGCTCAAAGGTGAAATGACTATTCCTGATGAAAATGATGAAGAGTATTATGCTCCCAATCTTATTTCAGAGGCATCTAATCCAGATGAAGGTCATGCCAATGAAGAAATGATTAAACGCGTACTGGTTGTAATTGAAACATTAAAAGAAAGTCGGCGTATTGCAGTAAAATTGCGATTGCAAGGATTTTCGGTAAAAGAAATAGGTGAAATGACTGGTTGGTCTTTTCACAAAGCAGGCAACCTTTCAAAAAGAGGAATGAAAGATTTAAAAGATAAACTGCATGAATTAGGCATTGAATATGAAATTAACTGAACAACAATTATCACAACTCTTTAAGCAAGCCAAAACATCGCCGATTGATTCGTCGATTGAAAGCTTAAATGATTTTTCACATGCATCGAATGCACGAATTACTGCTGCTGAAAAAATTGCTGATAACAGCCATTTAAGTGCGAGTTACCAAGTGATTAATCAATTGCAAGATTGGTCCAAGTCTGTTGCTAGTGATATGGCATCAGCCAATCAATCAACCCGCTCTTCTGTATTTGAAGGACTGTTTTCATGGTTGAGACCTGCATTAGCCACTGCAGCTTTAGCCTCTATTGTTTACATCAGCTATCCACAGTTTGATTCTTCACAAGTCACACCACTGACTTCTCCTAGCAAAGAAGTGTTTACTGCCAACTTTGAAGACACCGTGCCTAATAGGTCTGCTCAAACACAAACCAAAACATCAAACAAAGTAACAGATGATATTATTTACTCTGGTGGCTTTGGCTAAAATTAGTCAATAAAATCTCTCTAGGAAAGTGTATTGTAACCCTTGGGTTATAATACACTTTTTTTTATACATGAAAATACTGGCATGGCGTTATCCACACTCATTCAAGAACTCCAAAAACAATACCAACTTGACAAGAGAGAAATTGAAGTTGTTATGACCTACGTGTTAAAAATTAATACCGCGGGATTGTTTATTTACGATGAAAAACTGCAACAACTGCAATTAGACACAATTCACCAATTACTGAAAAAAAGACAACAAGGCATGCCGTTTGCATACTTAACAGGCACAAAAGATTTTTGGTCACTGAGCTTGAATGTAAATGAATACACGTTGATTCCACGACCCGAAACAGAATTGATTGTTGAATACGTTTTGGAAAAAACCCCTAGCGATTTTGATGGCTCAATTCTTGATTTGGGAACAGGCACAGGTGCCATTGCCTTAAGCCTAGCACTTGAGCGACCAAAGGCAAACATTTTTGCTATCGACCAATGCAGTAAATGTGTTGCAACAGCCATGAGTAACAAAGATAAGCATCAGATTACCAATGTTACTGTATTGCAAAGCAATTGGTTTGAAAACCTAACTGGCAAACGCTTTGATTTTGTCATTTCCAACCCACCCTATATTGCCAAAGATGATTGCCATTTATCTGATTTACTATTTGAACCACGAAGTGCCTTGGTAGCCGATAAAAAAGGCTATTCAGAATTAGAGCATATCATTAACCACGCCAAACACCACATGACAAAAACGGCACAATTGATTTTGGAACATGGATACAATCAATCCGAAGTTGTGCAACAAAAACTTAAGTCCAATTGTTATTTAAATGTTAAATCTCACCGTGATTTAGCAGGCATCCAACGAATTACCACTGCTGATGTGCCAAAATCTTGCTATTAAATGTTCAAAATTATACAATCTATCCATTAATTGCATTAACCAAGTACCATTATTATGAAAACATCCATTATTCAAAAATTATCAATCGCATTGATGTGTGCATCATCACTTGCCACGGCACAAGTAGCACCAACAGACCAAGATTTTGCTGATGTAGAAAATCTTCCTGGCTGGGTTATATCAAACCAATCTTCCCCCATGGGTGACTCTTCTTGGTTTCAGGGAACCGATCAACAAACCATTTTTATTGCCCAAGATGGTGAACCTAATTCTTATATAGCTGCCAACCACCGCAATACTCGTTCATTAGCTGGCACTCCAGGGACTATCTGCAACTACCTTATCATGCCAGAATTAGGCAATCTTGAATCCGTCTCTTTTTATACGCGTTCTCGAATAGCCAGCAATAATTTCACTGTATTTCCCGATCGTTTATACCTAGTTTATAGCCCAACAGGTGAAATCAACACAGGCAATTGCACTGACGGTTTTGGTGACTTTTCCGAAACTTTATTGGTTATTAATCCTGACTTAAGCAAATCAACAGATGCTACCATTGGTTACCCTTTACAAACTTGGCAACAATTTAGTGCCACTATTGGTGGCAATGGACGCGTCGCTTTTGTTTACTATGTCGAAGATGCCGGGTTTTATGGCAACAACTCCAACTACATTGGCATCGATTCAGTACAATGGGTTCTAACACCTACACCTGTCGGCCCAATGAATTTTAATCCTTGGGAATAAATTTAATTTAACAAACCTTTAGAGACCTTTAATACAAAAAACACCTCTTTGGTAGAGGTGTTTTTTATGCCTACAAGCTCATTGGTTTTCCCCATTCTTATTTCCACTGTACCAGAATTTTGCAAAGGTCTCGATGAATGCTAATCTATTTAAATTTAATACTTGCATTTAACGATTACAAGTGTAACAATTAAAACTCGTTTACAACTGTAATTCATAATGAGTGAAAAATCAAATAAAAAGATCAGCCCATCTGAAGCAAAAATATTGCATGTATTATGGCAAAAACAACCACTTAG
>Ga0256839_1003715_pt1 | contig 15483 bp, 14 predicted proteins | sample 354166metaG_FD_185968 | JGI IMG/M metagenome (GOLD analysis project Ga0256839, IMG submission 185968) | Hydrothermal vent microbial communities from Mid Atlantic Ridge, Atlantic Ocean - 354-166 | ecosystem: Environmental > Aquatic > Marine > Hydrothermal vents | place: Atlantic Ocean: Mid... | reverse complement strand
CCTGCTGTCCGGCCGGGCCGTGGACTACCAGGTGAGAAATCGCCACAGGTCGTATGCTTTTCGTCCGATGTAGCGGCCGGCTTCCGAACCGCCGATCGCGCCGATCCCTGCGCCGATCACCGCTCCGACGGGCCCGCCCACCGCAGCGCCCGCCGCTGCGCCGTAGATCGCTCCACCGATTCCTCCGGCCGTCCCGGTGGCCTGTCCCACGTGACCGCGCCACCGCTCGTCGTTGGAAATGCGGCCCTGCCGGTACGCTTTTTCACGCTGGTAGGCCTCGTAGCTTCCGACTACTACCTCGATTCCCACCGATACCGGGCCGCAGGCCGATTCGACTACCCTCCCTACTCGGCCGATCACCCGGGATACTTGCGTAGCGGCTTCGGCTGCCTCGTCCGCGTGCCGCGCCGCTGTTCCTCCGTACGCCGTTGACCTGGAGACGCCGTATGCACCTGCCGCTGCCTCGGCGGCTTCGTCCGCGAACGTGCCCAGCACGCGGCCCGCTCTACGAGCGGCGCGCGTCGCACCGACGCTACCCTCAGCCGCTTCCTCGGCCCCCGAGAAGTAGGAGAAGTACTTTCGCAACACGGGGCGCGCCCGCACCACCGCAGCCCAGGCTTTCTGTTGTTCACTGCCAGTAACGGTCGCGACATGTTCCACCTTCGGAACACCCGGGGTACCATGGGAGTGTGTCGTGCGGATCACGAGGTGTCGCAAACGGCCCTTCGAGGCATATTCCAGTACCTTTACCGCGGTCCTTTTCTCCCACGGCGAGCTGTACTGCGAGAAGGCGATATCCTCCGCCTTCTTGATCACCCACTCGATCTCCTTCTGGTGCGGTGGCACGGGGGAGTTGCCCCCTTTAGCCTCGACCGTGAACAGAAGATCGCGTTTCGGGTCGCGCCAGACCTGGTCATAGCCCTGCCGATACCCGCCAGGGCCGAGGATCTCTTCCCACCCACGGGCTTTGCAGTACGCGCGTGCCCCCTCTTCGCCGATCTGCTCCGCCAGTCGCTGCCGCTCATCCAGTGTGGCGTAGATCCATTGGGAACGCTTGTCCGTCTGGCCCGGGAGGAAGGGGGGCGATTGCACAGCCAGGCCCGTCTGGGCCGGGCATTTCAACGCGAACGGACCGAACAGAACGGCGGACGCAACCAGTAGAGATCCAAACAGGCGCAGTACGGCGGAGTTTCTAAGCATACGCGAACGACCTCGACAATAGGTGAACCCGTGCCTGGCCATTTTCCTCTCCAATTGGTTCTCCTTCATTCCTCTGGAGTTACGCTTCACGGGCCGAGAATCTGACGCTCGGCTTTTCCCGGACCGCCGGATCGATCCAGGTCCCGCCGTCCGGTGGTTCCGAGCGAAACGCTGGCACCGGCACCGGATGAACCGGTGGGTGTCCACTTGAGCTACACGGGAGAGGTAGGAATTCTGACGGCGTCATCGGAGAGGGAGGCGTTGCAGGAAATGGGCGGTCTTCTAGAATGCGATTCTCGCATTGTCATTGCGGATAGGCAGCCGTGAGCGTGCCGTGTGGTGCTGTGAGGGCTTGGTCGGGGCGAGCGACGGATGGGCTTGGGGCGGTTCCGCCGTCGAGTCGGTCGTCTACAATCCCGATGAAACGGCTGGCGTTGCGCCATGACCAAACGCGAACCGAACGGAGCGTGACGGAATGAAGACGGACGATCTTCGGGAGGCTTTTCTGAGCTTCTTCGAGAGCAAGGGGTGTGTGCGTTTGCCCAGTGACAATCTGGTGCCGCGCAACGACCCAACCGTGCTGTTCACTCCTGCCGGGATGAATCAGTTCAAGAAGAACTTCATGGGGTTGGGGGATCCGAATCTGAAGCGAGCCACCACCTGTCAGAAGTGCTTGCGCACGGCGGACATCGAAAACGTGGGGCGCACGCCGTACCACCACACCTTCTTCGAAATGCTGGGCAATTTCTCGTTCGGGGACTACTTTAAGCGGGAAGCAATCCATTGGGCCTGGGAGTTCTGTACAGGCAAGCAGTATCTGGGCCTGGAGCCGGACCGGTTGTCGGTGAGCGTCTACAAGGATGACAAGGAGGCGTACGACATCTGGCATTCGGAGATAGGGATCCCTGCCGATCGGATCGTGCTGGGCGATGAGGATGAGAATTTCTGGCCGGCGGGGGCACCTTCGCAGGGGCCAGACGGCATCTGTGGCCCGTGTTCGGAGATCTTCTTCCATCCGAACCCCGGGGATGAGGGGGTTGAGATCTGGAACCTTGTGTTCACCCAGTTCGAGCGGAAGGGGCCACCTCCGAACAACTTGTTCCCCCTGCCCCAGAAGAACATCGATACGGGCATGGGCCTGGAGCGAACGGCTTCTGTTCTGCAGGGGGTCTACGACAACTTTAAGATCGACATCTTCGTGCCGCTGATCGAAGCGATCTGCGATTTAGTCCGCTATCGCTATCAGGATGGCACGGCGGAGTCGGTTCGGGCGCGGCGGATCGCCGACCACATCCGTGCGGTGACGTTTTGTGTGCATGAGAACGTGTTTCCGTCCAACGAGAAGCAGGGCTACGTTGTCCGCCGCTTGCTGCGGCGATGCGTCGTGGACGGCTATACGTTCGGGGTAGTGGAGCCTTTCCTGTACAAGCTCGTTCCGGTTGTCGCCAGTGTGATGCGGCGTCCCTATCCGGAGCTGGTGGAATCCAGCGAGCGTGTGGCTCAGGTGGTGCGAAGCGAAGAGGAGAATTTCCATCGCACGCTGGAGACGGGGATCAACTTTTTGCATGCCGAGCTGGACCGGGTGCGGAAGGCCGGTGAGCGGGTTTTCCCGGGCGAGGCCGCGTTCCGGTTGCACACGACCTATGGCTTTCCGGTCGAGCTAACGGAGGCTCTGATCCGCGAGCAGGGCTTAAGCCTGGATTGGGACGCGTACCGCCGCTGTTGGGAGGAACATGTGGAGCGAAGCGGTGCCGGGGCGTTCGCGGGGGCAGTTTTTGCCAAGGGGCCGATTGATGAGGTCCGCAAGCGGCTGCCTCGAACGGAGTTCCTTGGCTACGAAACCACCGAAGCAGACGCTCGCGTGGAGGCGATCATCGTGGGCGATCGTGAGGTGGACGTTCTCGCGTCCGGTCACGAGTCGCAGGCGATTCTGATCCTGGACCGGTCGCCGTTTTACGGGGAAGCAGGTGGGCAGGTGGGCGATACGGGATGGATTGTGTCCTCAGCAGGCGCCCGCTTCCGTGTTCAGGACACGCAGCGGGATGAGGAGCTGATCCTTCACATCGGCACGCTTGAGGAGGGGACAGTACGTAGGGGCGAGCAGGTCAGGGCGTGCGTGGACGCGGATCGGCGTGCGGGCATTCGTCGTGCCCATTCGGCCACTCACATCCTCCACTGGGCGCTCAGGACCGTGTTGGGGCCCCATGCAGTCCAGGCGGGCTCGCGGGTGGACGAGGACTACCTTCGCTTTGATTTCACGCATCCGACCGCTCTCACGGAGGAGGAAGTGCGTCGCATCGAAGATCTGGTCAACGAACGGGTCATGCAGGGGGAGCCGATTCGGTGGGAGTACATGCCGTTGGAGGAGGCGCGGAAGCAGGGGGCAATGGCGCTGTTTGGGGAGAAATACGGTGACGTGGTGCGGGTCGTGAGTATGGGGGAATTTAGCCGTGAGCTGTGTGGTGGGACGCACCTGGACAGCACCGGTCAGGTGGGGCTGTTCAAGATCATCTCCGAGGAATCGGTCGGCGCCGGAACGCGGCGCATTGTGGCTCTGACGGGAAAGAAGGCATTGGACTATGTCCGCCAGCGTGAGGCGGAGCTGGTGGGCCTGGCTCGAACGTTGAAGACGCCGCCTGCGGAGCTTCACCGGCGGGTTGTGGCTCTGTTGGACGAGGTCCGTGACCTGAAGAAGCGCCTCTCCCGCCGCCAGGCAGCTCAGGGACGGGAGTCGGTGGAGGAGATGTTGGAGCGGGCCGAACGGGTGGGGGATGTACGGGTAGTGGTACGCGAGCTGGACGAAGCTACGCCGGAGGAGATGCGTCAGATTATCGACTTGCTCCGTCGCAAGGGCAGCCCGGTCGCGGCTCTTCTGGCCACGCGGTCCGATGGTAAGGTGACGATCATTGCCGGGCTCAGTCGAGAGCTGGTTCAGCGCGGCCTCAGTGCCGCGGATTGGGCGCGTGCGGTGGCTCGCTACGTTGGTGGTGGCGGCGGAGGCCGGCCGGACATGGCCCAGGCGGGCGGCAAGAATCCCGATGCTCTTCCTGAGGCCCTTGCGAAGGCTGGGGACTTGATCAAGGAGCAACTGCAACGAAGCGGCGAGCCGTCCACGGCGTAGGGCGAGCGGCGGCGCCTGCGGCCCGCGCCTGGTGCCCCTGCCTGCGTTGCGTCTGGCCGTCCGCTGTCGGCGCGTTTTGACGAGGCGCGTGAGCTGCGGAACGATCTGCTCGGTGGTGGGGCGGCAGGCAGAGGCGTGGCTGTTTGGGTGTTGACGGGGCGGGGATGCCGGAGACGGTGTTGCGGGGTTATTCGCCTGCGGTTGGCTTGGCAGAACCGTGGAGACTACCACAAGCTGAACGGAGCAGTAGGGGACCCGGGTAGACTGGAGCGGTGGGCGGCGCGGAGTGGGAGGCATTTGGGCGGAACCGTCTGGTTCTGCGGCGGGCGGTCGTTGACGGCTACCCAGGGAAGGGCATAGCATGGTACGTACCGTTTCGGCGGTACGGTTGGTTTCGTGCCGTTGGAGCACGTCCGCGACTTTGCTCCGCGCGGTGTTCACCCTTTCCGTTTATGTGGTCGAGCGGTGAGTCGGCCTGGTGGTGGTGTTCGGTACGCCGTGCCGTGGAGCGGGGCTTTCTCCTCGGTCGGCGTCGTGCGTTGCCCCTCGCCGCGCGACTTTGGGAGTGTCGGAAACACGAGGAGTTTGGAGGCGGCAATGGCTGTACCGAAACGGCGGACGAGTCGGTCCAAGCAGGGCAAGAGGCGGAGTCATTTGCGCATGACACCGCCCAACGTGGATTTTTGCCGACGGTGCTCGCGGCCGGTTCCGTCCCATCGGGCGTGTCCGCACTGCGGTTACTATGGTGACCGGAAGGTATTGCCTGTGGAAGAAAAGGAGTAAGGGCGGATGAAGGTTGCACTCGATGCAATGGGGGGTGACTTCGCGCCCAGTCCCGTGGTCCAGGGGGGGGTGGAGGCTGTAGCTCAGTACGACGGGCTCGAACTGGTCCTGGTTGGACCGGAGGACGTCGTCCGACCGTTGGTCGCAGAGTTTCGCGGCGAGGGGTTACCGATCAGCGTCGTGCATGCGCCTCAGGTGGTGGACATGCACGAGAGTCCGGCCGAGGCTCTTCGACGCAAGCCCCAGTCGTCGATCATGAAGTGTTGGGAGCTCTTGGCACGCCGGGAAGTGGACGCGATTGTAAGCGCGGGAAACACCGGCGCGGTTGTGGCTGGTGGTTTGTTCACCCGCCGTTTCCTGCCGGGCATCAAGCGGCCGGGGATTGCCGTTTCTATCCCCGCCCCGACGGGGGCCTGTGTGCTGATCGATGTGGGGGCAAACACAACACCGCGGCCGGAACATCTCTTCCAGTATGGTTTGATGGGCCTGGTCTACGCTCAGAAGATCCATCAGGTCGAACACCCACGGATCGGTTTGCTGAACGTTGGTACCGAGGACGTGAAGGGCAACGAGCTCACCAAGGAGACCCATCGTCTGTTCAATTCCAGCCATCTAGCCGAGAACTTCGTGGGCAACATTGAGGGCCGCGATATCTTCGTGGGTAAGGCCGACGTAATCGTGTGCGATGGGTTTGTGGGCAACGTGGTCCTGAAGGTGTGCGAAGGTCTGGTTGAGATGATGCTGCGGACCACGGCGGAGGAGTTGCTCCGTCGTTTCCCGGGCGACATGTCCGGTCATGTCCGCGAGTGTTTCCAATCGCTTTCGCAGCGGTATCACTACAGCACGTACGGAGGGGCTCCGCTGCTGGGAATCGACGGGATCTGCATGATCTGCCACGGCAGCTCTGATGCCCACGCGATCCGCAACGCGGTCCGAGCTGCGGCGGAGTTCGTTCGTCTGGGCGTGAACGCTGCGATCAAGCAGGAGTTGGCCCTGGACTAGTTCAGCGCCGGGTGGAACCTCTACCGGAGGCCTCTCTACGGGGGCACCGAAAAGTGCGCGATGCTGAGCGGTCCGCTTGCGCGCACTTTGCGCCGTCGCGTTTCTTCTTTCCGCAAGGGCAATCTGGATGGCCGATGGGGGGCGCAGCGGATAGGCGGTCGCCAAAGGCAGAGCGGTTTATAATCCTGTGCCACGACGGTAACCGGACGGCTTGACGTTTAGGGAGCGACATACGAGATGCCGAAACGGGCTGTACTGTTCGCGGGGCAGGGGGCGCAGTATGTGGGGATGGCACGCTCGCTTGCGGAGAAGTTCCCCCCGGCGAGGGACTTCTTTGACCGGGCGTCTGAGCTACTGGGGTTCGACTTGCTCGATACCTGCCTGAACGGGCCGGAGGAACGGCTCAATGCGACGGACGTGAGCCAACCGGCCATTTTCGTGGCTTCGTGGGCTGCGGTGGAGTGGGCGCGGGCGGAGCAGCCGGAACTGCTCGACGGCATCGAAGCGGCCGCGGGGTTGAGCCTGGGGGAGTACACAGCGTGTGTATGGGCGGGCGTCTTCGAGTTCGAGAGCGGCATACGACTGGTTGTGCAGAGAGGGCGCGCGATGCAGACTGCTTCGGAACGGGTGCCTTCAGGGATGGCAAGTGTCCTGGGGGCATCGCGGGAGCAGGTTGAGCAGCTCATCGCGGACGTTTCCCAGGCTGGCCGTCTCTGGATTGCGAATCTCTTGTGTCCGGGCAACATCGTGGTCTCGGGTGAGACAGCGGCGCTGGAGGCTCTGGAGCGACACGTCGGGGAACGGGACGATGGCGTGCGGGTGGTTCGCCTCGCCGTGGCAGGCGCGTTCCATACCCCCATCATGCAGCCGGCGCAGGAGGCGTTGTCGGCAGCGATCGATGCCACGGAGCTCCGCGATGCTCGCTGTCCCGTCTATTCCAATGTGGATGCGGCCCCCCATACCGCGGCGGTGGAGATTCGCGAACTGCTGAAACGGCAACTTATGAGTCCGGTGCTTTGGGAGCAGAGCATCCGGCGCATGGTCGAGGATGGGGTGGAGGAATTCCTGGAGGTCGGGCCGAAGCGTGTGCTCCGCGGTCTGCTTCGTCGCATCGATCGGACACTAAAATGCGTTAACCTGGAAGTCTAGGGAACCCGCCTGCGGGATGTGGCCCGGGGTGCCGGGCGGTGGTGGAGAACCTGCCGCCGCTGCACCCGATTGCGGTTGAAAATCGCGCTGGACAACGGAGAGAATAGGCGGTATAGGAAAGGCGTATCGGTTCCTGCGCGCTCGACGTAGCGGTGCGCAGGGTGGTGTTGGGCGTAGTCGGATCCGAGCAAGCGGAGGGTTTGGTTGTGGCAGAGAACTTCACCGAACAAGAAATCGAACAGAAGGTCAAAGAGGTCGTCAGCGAGATCTTCAACGTCGAACCGGACAAGGTGAGCCGGGAGACGTCGTTCACGGGTGATTTATCGGCCGACAGTCTGGACCTGGTCGAGTTGATCATGCGGTTGGAAGAGACCTTCGATATCAGCATCCCGCCCGAGGAGGCGGAGAAGGTGCAGACCGTCGGTGAGGTGATCGACTGGCTGAAACAGGAGCTCGGTCAGGGTGTCGAGTTCTGACGCATTCGTGGTGCTGGTGACGAACCGATCGCCCTCCGCGTCGTCGCGGAGGGCGGTTGACTAAGCAGTCGGTTGGACAGAGACACCATGGCCGGACTCGGCAAACCGATCACGGTTGAGGAGCGGATCATCCAGATCGTAGCCGATATTCTCGGCTTGCGGCGCGAACAGGTCGGGCGCGAATCGGTGTTGACCGAGCTCGGAGCAGATCCCTATGACCTAGTCGAAATCGAGCTGGAGATCGAGGAGTACTGCGGGGTCAGCATCGATGCCCGGCGGCTTCGCAGAGCGAAAAAGGTGGGAGATCTGATCCAGTTAGTCGAAGCGCAGATAGGACCCCTAGCGACTAAGGAGTAACATGAGGCGGCGGGTCGTCATCACCGGGCTCGGTACCATCAACAGCCTGAACTCCGATCTGGAGACCTTCTGGTCCTTGCTCTGCGAAGGCAAGAGCGGAATCGGTTACATCGAGAAGTTCGACACCTCGGACTTCGCGATAAAGTTTGGCGGCGAGATCAAGGATTTCGAGCCTACCCGCTGGGTGGACGCTCGCGAGGCACGCCGGCTCGATCCCTTTGCCCTCTATGCTCTTGCAGCAACCCAACTGGCGATAGAAGACGCCGGACTGGACTTCCAGGAAGAGGACCCCTACGAGTGCGGCGTGCTCATCGGCAGCGGGATCGGTGGCCTCCGCGAGATCGAAGAACAACACACGCGATTGCTGGAAAAGGGACCGTCGCGCATTAGCCCCCACATGATCCCAAAACTCATGGTCAACGCGGCCAGTGGCCAGGTCTCGATCCGCTACGGCCTGCGCGGGCCGTGCAGCGCGGTGGCGACCGCGTGTGCGTCCGCATCCAACGCCCTGGGCGACGCGTTTAAGATCATCCAGAGGGGGGATGCGGATGTGATGATCGCCGGCGGCACCGAGGCGGCCCTTCTTCCCATGGGACTGGCCGGTTTCACCGCCCTGCGGGCGCTGTCGCGCAGAAACGACGCCCCCGAGCGCGCCAGCCGGCCGTTCGACAAGGACCGCGACGGCTTTGTCCTGAGCGAAGGAAGCGCGGTGTTGATCCTGGAGGAGCTGGAGCACGCCAAACGGCGCGGGGCGCGTATCTACGCCGAATTCGTGGGCTATGGGATGTCCAGCGACGGCTGCCACATCACCGCCCCAGAGCCGGAGGGCCTCGGAGCGGCCCGTGCCATGGCATCCGCTCTGCGCGACGCCGGCCTCGAGCCGCAAGACATCGACTACATCAACGCCCATGGTACGTCTACTCCCTTGGGCGACATTGCTGAAACGAAAGCGATCAAGCGGATCTTCGGCGAACATGCGTACAAAATCCCGGTCTCCAGCACCAAGAGCCAGATGGGTCATCTGCTCGGTGCATCAGGCGCCCTCGAATTGCTGATCTGCTGCCTGGCCATTCGCGACGGCGTCATTCCTCCCACCATCAACTACGAAACCCCCGATCCGGAATGCGACCTGGATTACGTGCCCAACGTCGCGCGCAAACAACAGCTCCGTTACGTGATGTCGAATTCCTTCGGCTTTGGGGGGCATAATACCGCCCTCGTGATCGCTCGCTACGACGGCCCCGAGAGCCGATGTCGAGGCTGATCGGTTGCCGCTTCCGCTCTGCAACGCGGGAGCCCGAGGCGGCCGGCCCCGCAGACCAGGTCGCAAGCACATGTGGCCACACCGGGTTCTTGCTCAAAGCGATCACGGCGAGGACGGAGCAGAAAGATGGCAGCCGACCCCAGCGCACATGAGATCGAGCAGAAGGTCAAGGCGATCATTCGGGAGATGTTCACCATCGAACCGGAGCGGCTGAAAGCCGAAACGGAATTCGTGCACTGCGACCGTGGGATGGTCGAGGGGTTCCCCGCCGATAGCTCGCTCCACTGGCCGTGGGTGACCGAGGAGGACATGGCTGAGCTGGCCATGCGTTTGGAGGAAGCCTTCGAGATTACCATTCCCACGCGCGAGCTGGACGCGGTGCGCACGGTCGGAGACGTTATCGAGCTTGTCAAGCGCCACGTCCAGCGCGCAGGCGCTTCTTAAGCGACAGCATCCCGATCTCCAGCGGTGCCGTGATGCGGCTCCCGCACGGGGGGCCGACGCACCCGGTCTCCCCCCGCGGGGGAGGCCACACCAGCAGCGTATCCAGCCGCCCGTGGCGAGAGGGCGGACTGCCCTCGGGTCGGCGACGGAGCACCGATACGCCCGCCGTGCTCCGGCCGGGTGGAGCTAACCGGCAGTCGGGCCTGCGCCCGACCGCCTGCGCGAATGCGGTTTCCTCGAGGGGTTGCGGCGTCTTTCTTGCGACGAGCCTCGCTCGGGCCGACTTGCTGCCGGCCTGCGAAAGCGCGCGGTCTACCCCGGTTTGCACCACCGGGCACCTTCCTGGAAATCGTGGCAAAAAGCCGTTGGACGCCGACCCTCGGGGCCACAAGGGGCCGGGTGGCAGCCGGAGGGCTACGCCCTGTGCAAGGGGGCCTGGTCCCGGAAGATCCGGTTAGATGACGTAATACCAGGCCGCTTCGGAACGGCTGCTGTGCCGTCTCGGGCAATGTTCGCAGAGTTCATCCCCCAGCAAAGCGTACGCGGCACGCACCGCCTCCAGCGTGCTGGACCAGACGCCGGGTTGCTCGCGGTAAACATGGGCGTGGCCCACCAGGGCCGTCATCCCGGTTCGACGCAACGCTCCGGCCAGCTCCGGACGCACCCCGCACAGGAAAACCGTCACACCGCTCGCACGGACCTCGCCCAGGAACCCGTGCAGGATTTCCAGGCACGTGGCGTCAGGATTACGGATACGTTTCAAGCGAAGAACCAGAGCCTTCGTCTGCGGCCCGATCCGCGCTTTCATGAGCGAGATCGCTTGCTCCAGGGCAGGCGCCGAACCGAAGAACAGCTCGCCTTCCAGATTGAACATGCATAGCCTGCTGCAGACCGGGTCCGCCGGCGTCCGCTCCCGAACGACTCCCTCCGCCGTGACCACCAGCTCCGACAGATACAAGCGACCGGCCCGGGGCATGTAGAGCAGCACGGACAGGATCGTGCCGGCCAGAATCGCGAATTCGACCGAGATGCACACGCCGGCGACGGCGGTGGTCAGGAGCACCGCCGCGTCCGATCGCGACGCCCGCACGAAGTAAACCACGTCGCGCCACTCCACCATTCTCCATGCAGCCACAATCAGGATGGTTCCCAACGCGGCAACGGGCACGAACTTGGCCAGGGGGGCCAGGTAGAGGATCGCCATGCCAACGCACAGACTGGCGAAGATGCCGCTCAACTGGCTCCTCGCACCGGCGGCATAATTGACGGCCGAACGTGTGAAGGAGCCAGAGCCCGGCATGCACCCGAAAAGCGCTCCCACGGCGTTGGCAATGCCTTCGCTGAAGCACTGCTGGTTGGGCTCTACTTGTGTCTTGTCCCGAATGGCCAGGGCTTTCGCGATCGCGAGCGCTTCGAGCAACCCCAGGATAGCAATCGCCAGAGCCGGGCCACTGAGCTGCCGAAGCTGCGTGATCGAAAGCTCGGGAATCCGCGGCTCAGGCAGCCGAGCCGACAGGCCTGCGACCACCTCCACCGTGCCGTCTTCCCAGCCGGCCATCCAGACCAACCCACCCGCAGCAGCCAGGGCCAGGAACATCTCCGGTAACCGGATCCCGAGGCGATTTCCGGCCTTTCTCAGGCCGATGAGCACGGTGAGAGTTAACAGCGCCACAAGCACGGCCTGCCAGCGCGGCAGCCCGGACGGGAAGTTCGGCATTCCCAGCACGTGCTTGAGCTGGGTGCCGCTGATCAGGATCGCGGCCGCTACCATGAAACCCAGCAAAACCCCGCGGGATACGAACCGCGTCAGGTCGCCTACGCGGAACGCGGCGCAGGCAACTTGCAGCAGGCCGGTCAGGAGACTAAGCGTCACCGCGGCCTGCCAGCGGTCCGCTGGTGAGGCAATCCCGAGCTCCGCCAGGGCGCTGTAGAGAGCGATCGCGATCGCGTTGGTTGGACCGTGGATGAGGTAGCGCGAAGGGGAGAAAAGGGCCGCCACGGCGCACGTTATCAGGGCGGTGTAAAGGCCGACGACCGGTGGGAGACCCGCCACAAGCGCATAACCCATGGCCTGGGGGATGGTTACTGCTGCCACGGTAAGTCCGGCGGCAAGGTCGTGCCGCAGGTGGGCGATGCTGTAGCTGCGCAGGGCAGCAGCGATCGGAACGCTCAGCCCCGCAAGCGTTCCGTTCGGCTCCAAGGGCCGCCTTCCTACGAGCGGTACCGTCCCGTCCAGGTGCATCGGACCAGAACCGACAAACCGTCCAAAAGATACTATCATGAGTATCTTAGTGTCATGGGTTCGGGTGGGCAACGGCGTGGGTCCGCTGCAGGAGGTGCGGCAACGTCGGGCGGTGCAGAGACGGGGCGGTGTGGGTGGTCGAGCAACTGGCGGGAATAATGCGAGGGGGGCGGTAACGTGTGCGGACTGTTGGGGCAGGGCGGTATCGGGAGCGGTTCTTGGTAAACGCGGACAGAAAGTGAGCGGCCGTGGGGAGGCGAGAAGAGGATGGCGAGTGAGCTGGTGGAAATTGACGGTGCTTTCGGTGAAGGGGGAGGGCAGATCGTTCGCAGCGCGGTGGCGCTGAGTTGCCTTACGGGACGGCCGATTCGCGTGTACAACGTGCGCGCCCGCCGGAAGAATCCTGGGCTCGGCAACCAGCACGTAACCGCGATTCGGGCAGCGCGGCAGATCTGCGGAGCGCGGCTCGAAGGCGTCAAGGTGGGTTCAAGCACGTTTGAGTTTTGGCCTGGTCAGGTGCAGCCGGGCAATTACAGCTTTGACATCGGTACCGCCGGTTCGACAACCCTCGTTTTTCAGACGATCGTCTGGCCGCTTCTCAGCGTCGAAGGTGACAGCGTTGTCACGCTGGTCGGAGGCACCCACAACCCGCTGGCGCCGTGCTTTGACTATCTGGAGCTCGTGTGGGCTCCGTTTGTGCGTGCCTGCGGAGCGAACGTGGAGCTATCCATCCTGCGGTACGGATTCTACCCGGTGGGAGGCGGACGGATTCGGGCGAGGATTCATGGGCTGGGTGGTCTGCACCGGCTGAGGCCGCTTGTCGTGGAGGCGCGGGACGAGAAGGGGGTCATTCGCCTGTGGAGCCGGGTGGCGCGGCTGCCAGAATCGATCGCGGCTCGTCAGCGCAACCGAGCGGTAAAGCAGCTCGAACGGGCCGGTTATGAGGTGAGCGAAGCCGAGGAGGGGGTCGTCGAAGCGATGTGCCCCGGCACCTACGTTTTCCTGCACTACGAGGATTCGTTTACGCGTGCGGGGTTCCAGGCGCTGGGCGAGCGCGGCAAGCGTGCGGAACGTGTGGCGGACGAAGCGGTGGCCGCTTTCCTGGCGTACGTGGAGAGTGACGCGGCCCTCGACCCCCATATGGCGGACCAGATCGTTTTCCCGCTCGCTTTTGCGCGCGGATCGTCCTCATACACGACCAGCGAGGTCACGCAGCACCTGCTGACCCACGTGCATCTGCTCCGCCTGTTTCTGGATCGCGCTATTGAGGTGGACGGTGAGCTGGGCCGACCCGGCCGTGTGACGATCGCCCCTGCCGAAGCGGACGGGTAACCCGCGTGGGTGGGCATCGGGCGGTCCAGTCGTACCGGACTCTTCTCGTGCGGGGCGGGGCGCAACACCGGTTGTGTCGTGATCCGCTTCGGCGCGGGCAAACGCCGCAGGGACCTGCCCTGCGCGAGCTCAGCAGCCGGGGCGGAACCAGAGCTCGCCCGTGCTGGGGAGCGCATGAACGCGGCGCCGGTCGTGCCGTACGAAGGGTAGCGTCAGGCGAAGAGCAGGGAACCCGGGTGGAGCACCGAAACGATCCGGATGCACAACGCAGGCAGCGTCGGCGTGGCATACACGACGTGGCGCTCGCGTGCGGGGCCACGGCGGCCATTGCGGTCTGCGCGTACGCCGAGTGGCCTACGGTGATCGAGGTCGTCCGGAAGCCCATTCTCCTGCTTGCATATCCGGCCCATCCGTTGACCACGCTACCGTGTCTGGCTCTGGCAGTGCTCCTGGTAATCTGGCTCCGGACAGGGGGGTATCCACAGCCGAAGCCCCGGTCGATTCGTGTTCCCGGTAGGTTGGGAAAAGTGCTCGTTTGTGTCGCGGTCTTTGCGGCGGGGGTGATCGCCTGCTCCGTGGTGGGGCTGCCCTTCCGTGGGTTACCTCCCGCGTACCACGACGAGTTCAGCTACCTCTTCCAGGCACACACGTTTCTGGCCGGCAGATTGTACTTCGAACCCCATCCGCTGGCGGCGTTCTTCGACCAGATGCACGTGCTGAACGACGATGGCGTGTTTGCTTCGCGCTACTTTCCGGGGGTTGGGCTCTTCTACGCACCGTTCGTTGCTCTTGGTGTCCCGTTGCTGGGCAACTACCTTGCGGTGGGGCTGATCGGGGTGTTCCTTTGCTTGTTAGGGTGGCGTCTGGGTCTTGGCTGGTCGGCCGTGGTAGCGGCCGTCGTTTGTGTGGTGGTGCCGCCTTTGCCGGTGTTCGCCAATCTCTTGCTCAGCCACATTCCGACCACGCTTGGCCTGGTTGTTTGCCTCTGGGCATACGTGGCCAGTCTGGAGCGTTTTGGTGGTCGCCTGGCCTTTGTCAGCGGCGTCGGGCTTGCTCTGGCGCTTCTTTGCCGGCCGTTGACGGCGTTCGGTTTCTCCGTGCCGTTGGCTCTCCATGGAGTTTGGCGCTTGAGCCGCGGCCGGTCGGCTGTGGCGTGGAGGTGGGCTCTGGCGGGACTGATACCTGTCGTGGCCGGGCTGGCTGCTTTGGGCTGGTACAACGAGCAGTTGACGGGATCGCCGCTGCGCTCGCCGTACGGCAAGTACCTGGACATTTACACTCCGAGACATCGTTACGGCTTTTACAACGTCTCACGGGGTGCGGCTTACGACAATCCGAAAGTGCTGCGGAACTACGATTCGTGGGCCCGAGAGCTCACGCCCCTCCGTGCCGTGCAGTTGGCGATTCTCCGGGCGGCCACGGTGGGGCGCTGGACCGTTGGGGTAACGGCGGCGGCGTTTCTCGCGACTGCCGGGGTGTTTTTTGCCGTAGCCGCTCCGCGCTGGTGGCTTATCGTTTTGCCCGCTCTTGGCGTGCATCTTGCCTATTTTCCATATGCCTTCGAGGGGATTTTCGGACTGTCGTACGTGTTCGAGTCGGTTCCTCTCGCGGTGCTCTGGTTTGTCGCGACGGTGGCGTGGCTGGCCGGTAGGTTCCGGGCGGACGGGCGTGGTCTCGTTGCGGTAGGGTTGTTCCTGTTCCTGGTCGCGAATTGGATCAGGTTTGGTGTGGAGGGGGAGCGTTATGTGGTGTTGGGAGGTCCCGTGGACGAGCTTCGTGCTGCGCGCTCGCAAATCCTGTTCGCCAAGCGCTACTATGCCGATTTCGACCGGTTGCTGGCTCGTGCGGTGCAGCCCCCGGCGCTGGTATTCATCAAACCGGATCCAACCGATCGCCACCGGGACCTGGTCTACAACATCCCCCCTTTGAACGGCCCGGTCTTGAGGGCTCGTGACCGTGGTCCTCACGAGAACGCGCGGCTCATGGAGTACTATCCCGACCGAGAGGTATGGCTGTACGACGCTCGTAGTGGCAGGCTCTACAAGCTGCGGGATCGGCTTCCGAGGGGGGCTTCATGAACTGCGTGAGGTGGGGCCGATGCAGTCGGAAGCCG
>Ga0256839_1003714_pt1 | contig 15483 bp, 21 predicted proteins | sample 354166metaG_FD_185968 | JGI IMG/M metagenome (GOLD analysis project Ga0256839, IMG submission 185968) | Hydrothermal vent microbial communities from Mid Atlantic Ridge, Atlantic Ocean - 354-166 | ecosystem: Environmental > Aquatic > Marine > Hydrothermal vents | place: Atlantic Ocean: Mid... | reverse complement strand
AATTGGCCGAACAGTTTGGTTTGCGCTTGGTTGAAACAAGGGCAGGGCTTGTGCCGCTTACTTTTGAGCCAGTATTAAAAGAGCAGATGGGCGCACTTAGCGGCGTGTCGTTAGATGTTAGGGTGAGTTGTGGCAAAGTTAGTTTTGATGAGGCGATGTTATTCACTCACCGAGGGCTTAGCGGCCCTGCGATTTTGCAAATTTCTTCATATTGGCAAGCTGGAGAAGAGATAGAGATAAATCTTACGCCCAATATTGATGTGTTTGAATTGTTTAAACAAGAGCGGACAAAAAACGGTAAGCGAGAAGTTGGCACAATTTTAAATGAAATTTTACCCAAGAGATTAGCACAGCAAATAGGAGCTGAATTTGAAGGGCGCTTAGCTGATGTTGGAGATAAAATGTTGCGCAAAGTTGCAGCTAGAGTGAATGGGTGGCGCATCAAACCAGTTGGATCTGAGGGTTATAGAACAGCAGAGGTGACATTAGGCGGTGTTGATACACGCGATCTGAATGCCAAAACATTAGAGGCTCGTAATGTTGAAGGGTTGTTTTTTATTGGTGAGGTTGTGGATATAACAGGTTGGTTGGGCGGCTATAATTTTCAATGGGCTTGGAGTAGCGGTTTTTGTGTTGGGCAGGTGCTATAGCAAGCCCATTGTTTCTTTTATAAATCCCTAAGCTAAAATCGTTTTACGTTTTTAGCAGATTTGCTATTTGGGGCATGGAGTAGCGGAGTAGCTTGCGGTAGGGCGGCTTAAATTCGCTTTGATCTAGTTCAAAATATGCACTTGGAAGTATAAGAATACTCCCTGCGTTTTATTTTTCCTATATCTTAGCGACTTTAAGCCTTGAGTTTGGTGACTTGCGTTAATCTACTTCGTTAGCTTCGCTCGGAAATACAAGCCCGCCGGCGCGAGGCAGTAAAAGCAATATATCTTGCGCTCGTTTTCTCGTATCTCTTAACGACTTTAAGCCTTAAGGGTGTGACCTGAGGTGGAGAGTTTTAGCTCTAGCGCATCACTTCGTCAGATTGTCATTCTGAGACGAAGTCGAAGAATCTTTGCCTTTAGAGTTTAAGACCCTTCACTATCGTTCAGGGTGACAAGTGAGGAATACTCCCTGCGCTCAATTTTGTATATCATACCGACTTTAAGTTTTGATGGTGACGCAGGAGAGAATAGCGCATGCTAGAGACAAGGCTATGCTTAGTTTTACCTAGGTGTTACTCTATTATTTCATGCCCAATATTCGCCTAAGCACATTGGTTTTTAGCACGAAATGGTGCAGCAATGCGGCTAAGATGTGCAGAACGATTAGTGCAAGTAATAATTTTGCTGCTAAGCCGTGTGTGAAAGCTGGTTGTTTAAGACCCAAAAACCAAGCTCCTGCTCCTGAAAGAGGCATGCCGATAAGCAGGATATAAAATAAATAATGGGTAGCTTTTGCGATTAGCCCAGCAATTGGTTTTTCACTTTTAGGTAAGGCAGGCACACCATGTTTGAAGCGCAAAAATAAACGCCAAACAACTAAAAGTAAAATAATAACGCCAATCAAAATATGTGGATTAAAAGAAGGCTCATTTGGAATAGTGCCGTCCATGCGTTTTTCCCAAAGCGATTTAATGCCCGCAGAAAGAATAAATTGAAAAGCTACAAGAGCCACAACAGCCCAATGAAGATAAATTTGTGCTTTTGAGAATTTTTCTGGTGCATTTGTCACTTTATATTCCTTTTTATTTTGCGAATCCTAGCAATAAAATATTTGATTTGCAATTTAAAAAGAAACCTCACTAGTTAAATCTCTAAAGTAGTAGAGTTTGGGTTGGGAAATGTTTAATTTGCATTTCATTCATCTTGCCTTAAAGTAAAGTTTGGTTTTAGTTTTTGAGGGTTAAATGAAAAGATTTTTTTTGTCGTTCTTTGTGCTGCTTTCATTTTCAAATTGCGCAATAATAAGCAATGTAGCAATTTCGCAAGAGTCTAACCTAAGCGTCTCAACGGTAGAGCGTCAGCCATTTATTTTTTACTCTGATAATGGAGAGGTTAGCGGGTTTTCTGCCGATCTTTGGAACGAAATTGCCAAGCGAAATGGCTGGCAATATTCTTGGCAAAAGGTGGATAGTTTTCCTGCTATGATTGATGCTGTAACGCTTGGCCAATCTGATGTTGCTGTTTCCAATATTTCAATAACAGCTGATCGTGAAAAAATACTTGATTTTTCTCATTCTATTTATGATTCTGGCATGCAAATTGTTGTGCCTATCCGTGAGGCCAATGCTAGCATTTTTAAGATAATTTGGAATTCTGGTGCAATTCAGCTCATTGGGTTTGCGCTTGTAACTTTGTTGGTGATTGCGCATTTATTGTGGTTTTTTGAGCGCAATGTAAAAAACCCGCGCCATGATTATTTTCGTGATGATTATAAGGGCGGAGTATGGGACGCATTTTGGTGGGCATTCATTATTATGACCATGGGTGGCTTTGAAAATGAAGTGCCTTATAAAAAGCTTTCAAGGGTTTTAGCGATGTTTTGGATTGTCGCTAGTTTGTTTTTTGTTTCCACCCTTACCGCCAAAATCACAACTTCGCTAACTGTTGACCAATTAACTAGCGATATAAATTCTTATCGTGATTTAGCGGGTAAAAATGTTGGTGTTGGTGAAAATAGCGCAATGTCTAAATTCTTGGATAATAAGAATATTTCTTATACTAGATATGATGATTTTATGGCAGCTTTAGTAGCAGTTGAAAATGGCGAAATTGATGCAACAATTGGTGATGCACCAGTTGTGAAATATTATACAACTCATGAGGGTAGGGGTAAGGTGCAATTAGCAGGTTCAGTTTTTCAGGCCGATAAATTTGGCATTGCTTTACCAACTGGCTCAAAATTAACTGAGGCAATCAATACCACTTTATTGGACATTAAGGAAGATGGAACTTATGAAGGCCTGCAAACAAAATGGTTTGGTAGTGATTAGAATGTTTAGGCGGAGGAAAATATGTCAATTTTGAAATTCTTATTTGGCGGTGCAAATATTGAAGATGATGAACCTAAAAATCTAGGTGAAGATGATTATAAAGATTTTATAATCACCGCTATTGAGATGAAAAATGGGGAAGAGTTTCAAATTTCTGGTAGAATAGAAAAAGAAATTGATGGTGAGATAAGAGTTAAAGAATTTATCCGAGCTGATCGTGTGTCTACGCTTGAAGAAGTAAAAAAATTCACCCACAAAAAAGGTCGTCAAATTATTGACGAACAGGGCGAGGCTTTGTTTGATAATGATTATTGATTGATCATATCTAACTTTATTTATATCTAAAATTTTTGGGTCAGAGTAAGTTAAGGATTAATCAGAAAAATAATATAACCTATAGAAATAACTATGCTAAGGGGTGCATAGAGCGCTCTGTCTAAGGTTTTGAAGGGTTGAGTTTTTTTGCCCAATTTTTTGGCAATCATAAAGGTTGCCATGCCACGAGTGGCAAAGAAAAATGCCAGCAAAAACACGCCAAGTTCACGTATCCATAATGGCAGGGGCAGGGCTATGACATTGCCGCCCCAAAGCGCAAAAATACTGCTTAACAATAATGCTAAAGCGATGATATAAGTTTGTTTGCGCGATGGCATATGGCGCATATTTGGCTCTCCTATAACTGCTTTTACCAAATTATGTTCGTTTTTGGCTGGCCAATATATACCGTTTGCCCAAATGAGATGAAGTAGGGCGTAGATTGTTAAAACTATGAATATGGATATTGCAATAATGTTCATATAGTAGGCCTCTAGTTAGAATTTTTATTTCTTAATCCAGCTATAGCTAATATTGGAATAATAATAAAGGCAATCCATTGCGGCATTGTCCATATAGAAGCAAAGTCTTTTATTCCGTAAAAGATAAACAATCCTGCCCAGAAAAAATATTGTGCGCTTATTAGTAATATTATTGGTTTTTTATAGTCAGGGTTGAAGCCTGCATAAACAAGGGCAATTGCATTAATTAAAAGAATTGCAGTTATTGCATGCCAAATAACTGAAATAATTGTTTTTAAGGGGTCTGATAGTTCAGATTCTAAAATAGGAATGTGAACGTCAGAGCCTCCTGCAAATACGTGAATGCCAAGAGTGAGCGATGACAATAGAGCCGCAAGTAAAATTTTGATGTTCATAGTTATTTCCTTAATTGTGTGTAGACAAACCATACGCTAACGTATGTTACAAATTTAGTTGCAAGAGTCAATACGCTGGCGTACGGTGAGGCATGAAAGAAAAAGCAAAGTTAACTAAAGAGGACTGGATCAAGGCGGGGTTTCGTGCTTTGTCAAAGGGGGGGGAGCAGGCAATCCGGATTGAGGCAATTGCTCGTGAAATAAAAGTGAGCAAAGGATCGTTTTATTGGCATTTTAAAGATTTAGCGGCCTTGAAAAAAACAATGCTTGAGCATTGGGCTAAGCTTGCTACCTTTGATGTAATTGCTAATATTTCAGACATCAAAGCAACACCAAAGGAAAAGCTTTTATTGATTATTGAGATGTCGTCGGGTGAAAAAAATGTTGAATATGGTGGGCTGCGGACAGAAGAGGCTATTCGAAATTGGGCAAGGCATGATAAAAAAGCGGCAAGGGTTTTTGCAGTGGTAGAAAAAGCACGGCTAACTTTTGTAAGGGAATTATTTTTACAAATTGGGTTTGATAAAAATGATAGTGCGATGAAAGCTCGGCTGCTATATGCAGGTTTGATTGGGGTTGAGCATTTATCAATTCAAAATCTGTCTGATATGAAGGCAGATTTGGTGGATTTATTAGAAATATTGTGTGTTTGATTATTTATTTTTTGAGCGTTTAGAGCGCGCACGCTGATAGGCCTGTCTTCCTCTTGCTCTATTTATATAATCAGCTATGGCGCCTGTGTTGGGTATGTCAAATCTTGAAATTTTTGCCCAAGTTAGGCTATGCACTATAAATATATCGGCAATGGTAAATTGATTGCCCATGAGATATCTGTTTTCTCCTAATCGTTGTTCAAATATCTTTAATGCTTGAGCAAATTCATATTTGCATGTTGGTAAAATTTCAGCTACGCGCAAATTCTCTGGCAGGGTGGAGATGTTTTTTCCATAAGTCCAAAGTGGAGTTTCAAAATCATCAAGGGCAAAGCCAATGAAACTATCTTGTTTGGCTCGATTTATTGTGCCGCAAGGAAAGGTGAATTTTTTATATTTATCGCTTAGATAATAACAAATAGCCATGCTGTCTATAATCACTTCACCGTCATCAACAAGGGCTGGTATTTTACCTGATGGATTATATTTGAAAACTTCTGGGTCATGCGGAGAAAGACCTATTATTTCATAAGGAATTTGTAATTCTTCAAGTAACCAAAGGGCTCTAAATGCTCTTGATTGCGGTGTGCCGATAAGTTTTATCATGATTGTAACTTCTTTTTTGTTGCTTACTTGCCTTTATAGGTAAGCCTTTAAAAGTAGCAAACATGAAACTATATGGATTTAAAGGAAAATAAGCCCCTATATCTTGGGCAAGGGGCTTATTCATGTTAAATTGCTTTACTGTTTAATTGCCAAGGTTCAGACCAAGAATAACCCAAGCGTCATTCTCTTTAACCAGCTGAAATGCAATCGGCATCACCGTCCCGTCTGGTGCAGTTAGGGTTCCCTCAACTGTGCCAATGTTATTTTCTACGCTTCTAGAGGGGAAGCTTTTTTCTACATAATCAGTGAGAATGGGATAAGATTTCACAAATTCATTATACTGCTCTAGTGAAGTCTGTTGCTGGAATGCGCCAGAGGTCTCAGCGTAAGCGGCATCAATATTACCTGCTTTTAATGCGTCCATATGGCGATTAACGCTATCCATCATGCCAGAGGTTGCCCACATGGCAATAGATATTATCAGTATGATTGCAACAACTGCTCCGATAAGTATTTTGAGCCAAAGAGCCATGCCCTTTTTTGTTTTTAGATCAGTTTCGCTTGAGGTCATTTTACTCTCCTATAATTATTTTTATTACAGAGGACGACTGGCTAAATAATGTTGGCTAGCTAACCCTGTGCGACTCCGCAATTCTAAAAAACGCTATCAAGAAGTAAGGGTGGTTGCATTGATTCATATCAACAAAAGATGTAATTTTTAGAGACCTGAGAATAGGTTACCCTAGATAAACATCTAAAAATAGCATAATTACTAGACCAATTGCTAAGCCAGTTGTGGCTTTGTTTTGGTGGCCATTGCGGTGGGTTTCTGGAATGATTTCATGAAAAATAACATAAAGCATAGCGCCGGCTGCAAAGGCTAATCCCCATGGTAAAAGTGGCTGTGCAATAGTGATTATGCTTGCGCCAAGCAGGCCACCAACAGGCTCTACCAAGCCAGTTAGTGTTGCAATTGCAAAAGATCGCCGCCTGCTGTAGCCAACGCCGATTAGGGCAATTGCAACAGCAAGCCCTTCTGGCGCGTTTTGAAGCCCGATGCCGATTGCAAGCGGCATTCCCCCTGACACTCCGCCAGCGCCAAATCCAACGCCAACGGCTAACCCTTCAGGGAAATTGTGAATAGTTATAGCAATGATAAATAGCCATATACGGCGCAATGATGCGGCTTCTGGCCCTTCGCGACCCGTGGTGAAATGCTCATGGGGAAGAATCATGTTTACCCATGCAATTGCGCCCATGCCTAGCAAAATGGCGATAACTACAATTGTGGGTGGAATAATATCACTCTCATAGCGAATGCCTGCAGCGTCAAGTGCTGGTATGATGAGCGAAAAGAATGAGGCAGCAAGCATTACCCCTGCTGCAAAGCCAAGTGAGAGGTCTCGCATTGCCTGAGAGGGGGTTTTGCCAAACAAAACAGGAATAGCCCCAACGGCTGTCATTAAGCCTGCCAAGAGTGAGCCAAAAAAGCCAAGAGCGATTGGCGAGAGCGAAGAGATAAAGTCCATTATAATTCCAAAGTTTGTAATGCCGTAAATTCTAGTTGTAAATGCGAATGATTTGCAAGTAAAGAAAATAATTGGGTTTATAAATAATAGTTGAAATGGTTGATAATTTATCTAAATGATCCACGAAGAGTAGCCCCAGAAAGGTTAAGAGCCGTGCTTCGTTAGCCAGTAAAAGAAATTTAAAAAGTAAAAAAACTATCCAGCTTGACCATTAAAGCACTTAAGTAGCAATATGAGCATGTAGTACCAATGATTCAGCTGTTAAATGGGAGGTGTAAATGAGGGTTTTGAGCAATATATTCTTTGCTGTTATTGTTATCTCTTTAGTTTCTGCTTGCCAGCCAAGAAAACCTGAGCATGAAATTGTTTCAGCGGTTCAGCAAAATAATGCTGATTTTGTAGCTGAGTATTTAAGTGAGGGGGGAGATCCTAACATGCTATCTCGTTTTAAAGATCCTTTGCTTTACCTTGCGGTTGGCCGTCAGGGTGGGGTTGAGGTTGCGCGATTATTGGTTGAAGCAGGAGCAGATGTAAACTCACAAGGTAAAAATGGTATCACCGCATTAACAGGAGCTGCTAGTTGGTGTAATGTTGATGAAATTAAGTTGTTACTCAACGCCGGTGCAGATGTTAATTTAGCAGGTAAAAATAAGAAAACCCCAATAGAATCTGTTTGTCAAACACCAGTGAATCGCCGTGCCTTAACTTTTAATATATTGCTAGAAGCAGGTGCGGTCAGGTAATTTATGAGTGAATTTATTAGCTATTTGCCTTTGATTTTAGGCTTAATGGTGGCTGGTATGCTTGGCGGCTTAATTGCAGGCCTGCTGGGAGTTGGCGGTGGTATTGTGCTTGTGCCTGCAATGGCATTAGCATTTGAAATTTTAGGTTATGATGCCGATATTTATCAGCATATGGCAGTTGGCACTTCATTGGCAATTATCATTGCAACAGGGTCAACAAGTGCTTTAGCACATTATAGGCGAGGCGCTGTAATGCTTGATATAGTCAAATTATGGGCGCCTTTTATTATAGTTGCTTCATTTTTAGGTGGTTTGATGGCAAAGCTTTATTCTGGTGATATGTTACGTTTGATTTTTGCTTTTATTGCCCTATTTGTAGCACTTAATATGTTATTGCCAATTCAAGAAAAACTGCTTGGTAAATTACATCAATCAAAACCAGTGCATAGAATTATCGCTTTTGTGGTTGGTTATATTTCGGCATTGATGGGTATTGGGGGTGGATCGTTTAGTGTGCCATCATTGGTGGCATTTGGGCATAAGATTCATAAATCTGTGGGAACGGGTGCGGCGCTTGGTGTGCTAATTGCTGTGCCGGGTGCAATAGGGTTTATGATTTCTGGCTATGGGGTAGTCGGGCGGCCAGAATTTTCTGTTGGTTACGTAAATATCCCAGCGCTTATCCTAATCGGTGTTGTAGCAAGCCTTGCTGCGCCCTTAGGGGCAACGCTGGCGCATAGGCTTGATGCAAGAAAACTCAAACTAACATTTGCAATGTTTTTATGTTTAGTTAGCGCAAGAATGATTTATCAAGTTATTTGGAGTTAATTACTGCTCCAACTCCCATACAACAGAAATTGTAGAACTAAAGGTCAATTCACCTGATTGCATAGGCACAGCACTCGCATCTGCACTCATAGCCATACGTGTCATTTCAGCAGGGAATGGGGGAGGCATAAAACCACTATTTTCTGAAATATATCTTATCTTACCCAAAGTCACATTCGCCGCTTCTGTATAAAGAATAGCCTTTTCAAAAGCGTCTTGCATAGCTTTTTTGCGAGCCTCATTTAATAAAGCGCTTGTGTCATCTATTGCAAACCTAACAGAATTTATAGAATTTGAGCCAACGCTTACTGCCTTGTCAATAATATGCCCTAAAATATTTAAATCTCTAACAATGATTGTCAGTGAATTACTCACCCGATAATTAGTAATCTTAGGCGGCTGGTTATTTGAGGAATTATTATAATCATATTGTGGGGATATAGAAAAATTGGAGGTTTGAATATCACGTTCTTCTATGCCAGCATTTTTAAGCACTTTAATCAGGCTCGCCATAGCGTTTGAATTTTGGGCTAGAGCTTCTTGAGCGTTTTTCTCAATCGAGATAACACCAGAGGTAATATAAGCCATATCTGGCTTGGCTGTTATTTTACCTATTCCAGTGATTGAAATAACCCCATTTTCACCAGCAACAGGAGGGATTGCTTGCGCAAGTAAAGGAGAGGCACTTATCAGCGCCATAAGGAAAGTGGATATTACTAAAAAAAGACGCATTGCTCGCTCCATTATTTCTTTAGCAAGAAACTGAGCGCTCAATGCGTCTAAATTACGGCAAAGCCGTTTGGCGTCACAATTGCGGCAAAGCCGCCTTAATATTAAAAATCAACTAAAGTTTAGTCGCTTTTTTTATCTTCATCTTTATCATCTGAATCATCTTCGTCGCCTTCACCCATTACAAAATCAGGTGAGAAAGTAAGCAAATAAGCTTCAACATTTATAATGTCTTCTTCTTTTTTAAGGCCAGCAAATGCCATCTTATTTTTTGGGATAGCTTTTCTTGGGTTTACTAAATATGCTTCAAATGTTTCAGGTGTCCACACCCAGCCTTCTGCACCAGCAGCGATCATTGCTTTTGAAAATTTAAAGCCCTCTAGTGTGCCAGCTGTGCGACCATATAGATTATCGAGTGATGGGCCTGATTTTTTCTTTGTTGAGCCATCAACTGTATGACACGCAACGCATTTTTTAAAAACCTTTTTGCCTGCTTCTACATCGCCTTTGCCAGAGGCAAATACGGGTGATGCAACCATTGTAGCTATAATAGCTAGTGATAGAATTCGTTTCATTTTTTTCTTCCTTTTAGCGGGTTTGTTAATGTCCCCCGACATGAGTAGTGTTTCAGCAATTTATATCAATAAAGTCAAGTTAAGTGTAAGAAAATGCTAATCACTTTTACTCGAGCGGTGAATAAAATCTGTATTTTGCTTATTATTCAAAAAACAACAGTAAAATTAGAAAAAAATGCGCCTTAATGAAGATTTTTGTTGATTGATACGCTCTCTTTGCTATTAGCAAGGCGCTATATGTTTTTTTCGTCTGAATAGATGAATAAAATGGGCCTGTAGCTCAGTTGGTTAGAGCCGACCGCTCATAACGGTCTGGTCGTAGGTTCGAGTCCTACCGGGCCCACCATTTTTTTGCTTCGCGGGGCGCACCGCTCTCTCCATGACGCGCCAAAATGGCGCTATGTCGTTCACTGCCCCTCCAGCGGGGCGATGCACTAGCATCGGCTCGCGTTGAAGCTCGCTTCACATTAGCACTGCTGTTTTATTGCTTGGTAAATATCTGTCTTGCGCCAATATACTCACTTGTCCTATTCTAACAAGTCGCACCATCAAAAAACCAACCACCCCCTAACCTGACAATTAGCTGACAGACATGTTTTTTATTGGTCAGAATCAATATGCTATTAGATTGCTATGATTATGATTTTTGGAAAATATAGTGCAGAATAAAGCTAAATTTCAGGATAAAAATACTGGTGATAAAAAAATCCGTATTTGGGATTTGCCAACTCGTATTTATCACTGGTTGCAGTTAGTGCTTGTGGTTAGCGCTCTTGGCACTGGCTTTTTTGCGCCTGAGTGGTGGTTGAGCATTCATGTTTGGCTTGGTTATGGTATTGTTGCTTTGCTAGTATTTCGTCTTGCTTGGGGATTTTTTGGCCCTGAATATTCTCGTTTTTCAAGTTTTATTTTTTCACCCAAAATTCTGATTGCCCATGTAAAAGCAATAAAAGCAGGTAAGCCGATGCACTTTTTTGGGCATAACCCGCTTGGTGCTTTAATGGTATTTGCTCTTATTGCGGTTTTGGCGCTTATTTCGCTTAGTGGGTTTATCAATTATGGCGGCGTTGAAAATTTAGGCGCTTTTGCTGGCTTTGTTGATTACGCTACGGGTAGCAGTGCAGGTAAAATCCATCTGTTTTTAGCCTTTTCCCTGATAGCCATGATTTTATTTCATATTTTTGGCGTGATGTTTGAAAGTAAAATCAGCAAATCATCTTTGACCAAATCTATGATTGATGGTGATAAGTCTGTTCCAGAGGGTGAGAACACTCCAAGCCTTGCTCCAAAATTATTAGTGCCTGCTGTTATATCGATTGCTGGGTTGGGAATAGTTTTAATTGGTGGCTCTATTTTTATGAGTAAAGTGCCAGCTTCTGGTTTTATCAATATGCCGATTTCACAAACTTATAACAGTGAATGTGGTGATTGCCATATTGTCTATCACCCAAGCTTGCTACCTAAAAAATCATGGGTAATTTTAATGGACGAGCTGGAGGATCATTTTGGTGAGGATGCTTATCTTGATGATGAAACAGCAAAAGAAATTTTGGCATATCTAACTTCTTTTTCAGCTGAAAATTGGGATAGTGAAGCGGCGAATAATCTATTGATAGTTGATAAAGAAAAGCCAACGCAAATTAGCGCAACGCCTTATTGGAAATTGCGCCATGCAAAAATTGATGAAGATATTTTCAAGGCAAAGCCCATTAACTCAGAGGCGAATTGTGAAGCCTGTCATGGGGACGCAAAAACAGGTCGCTTTGACGATGTGAATATAAAAATACTAAAAGCAAAAGACAAAACTAACTAAATAACAAAGGAAAAAACATGCGTAAATTACTAGTAATATTAAGCCTATTTATCTTTATACCAGCAATGGTTGCCAATGCAGGGCCAAGAGAAGATATCTTGGCTGAATTTGCAGCTCAAGCAAAAGCAGATGATGCAAATTTTGCTGGATTTGATGCTAATCGTGGCAAAGAATTATATTTAGCAACATTTAACACAGGAAAACCAGAAACACCAAGTTGCACTTCTTGTCATTCAACATCAGCTACAAATGCAGGTGAAACAAGAGCGGGCAAAGCGATTGACCCAATTGCTGTTTCTAAAACACCTGATAGATTTACTGACCCTAAAAAGGTTGCAAAATGGTTTCGTCGCAATTGCAAATCAGTGATTGGTCGTGAATGCACAGCGTTAGAAAAAGGAGATTTTACTACTTATATGATTTCACAATGATTCAATATTATTGTCATCGTTGGATTTTTTAGCCCAGATCCGAGCCTGCCCCCTGTTTAACAGGGGGAAAGCACCCGCCACTATATTATTAAGGAAAAGAAAATGAAAAAACTAATTTTAACTATCGCTTCATTACCATTATTATTAGCACCAACAATATCCAGTGCTAGTGATGATGATAACGTGCCAGCAATTAAAGATTTGTTGGTGTTAGAGGAATGTGGTGCATGTCACTTGGCCTTTCAGCCAGCATTTTTACCAAAAGAATCATGGCAAAAAATGATGAATGAGCTTGAAAATCACTTTGGTGAAGACGCTTCGCTTGATGAAGAGACAGCTAGTAAAATTGAAGCATATTTAGTTGCTAATGCTAACCGCAAGAAATTTAAGGGTGACCCTGCACCTCAGCGCATCACTGAGTTGCGCTGGTTTACCCATGAGCATAGTGAGCGTGAAGCTAAGAATATGCTTAAGAAGAAAAAGCTAAAAGATTTTGTAGATTGTGCAGCATGTCATAAAGGCGCTGAAATGGGCATTTATGACGACGATTAAAAACAGGCGTTAAACCTCACAAGTTTCGGAGCGGGTGATAAATCTTTTGCCCGTTCCATTATCAAGTGAAAACATACCACCATTGCCCTTTATCGCATCAATGGTTAGGTGCGGATATTTCCAAGCTTTATATTGATCTTCGCTGATGTAAAATTCCATGCCCCCAATTTTGCCTAGCAATATATCATTGTCACCTAAGAATAGCTCACCCTTGGCATAACACATAGGGGCAGAGCCATCACAACAGCCACCTGATTGATGAAACATAAGCTCACCATGTTTAGCTTCAAGCTGTTTGATTAGCCTTAAAGCAGCTTGGGTTGCCTCAACTTTATTTTGCATTATGATTTCCTTTTATTGTTCTTTTTTCTTACTCACTTTATTACAATCACTTCGTTACTGCGAGGGGAAGGGCGACACGGAAATTTTGAAATGCCAAGCATATTGTCAAAATTCAAAATTAGCACATCTAAGCGGAATTAAAAACGGAGAAGGGTTATGTTGGATTTGTTAGATATTGAGATTTATTGTCTATAATTGTTGTTATCTTGGTTATTTTCTTATTAGCAAATAATCTAAAAAACCCGCCAAAAAACCAAAGATAAAATCCCTACCCCAATGGCGATGCAAAGTGGTGAGTAAAGTTTTTTATCTAAAGTTCGAAATGGTTGTTCGGGGGTTAGTTCTGCCCATTTTTTTGTATAGCCAAATATGCCTCGCCCTAAAAATACCAATGCCAATATTGCGCCGCCTAGTGTTAGGGTAAGGCTTTGCATTGGGTCGGCCATTGCCAGCACCCAAATGCCTGCTCCTAATATTCCAGCGCCAACTAATGCTGACATTATACGTGGCGGCATTTTTTCTATGTCTTTAAATCCTGCCACTGTTTGCGCTAGAGTTTTTTCGTCTTTTACTGGATAATTAAAACCTAGCGCCCAGATAAAATGCACTAGTGCAATTGCCAAAAGCGGTATAAAAACCAGTGATGCAATTCCCATAATCATATTTCATCTTCCTTTGTTTTTGTTGCTGTCACTGCGAGGAACATAGTGACGAAGCAGTCCAAAGAATGGCTCTTCTGGATTGCCACACCCCTTCCTTCGACAGGCTCAGGAAGAGGGTTCGCAATGACAGCAAAGAGAAAATCTGTCAAGAAATTATATAATGCCAACAATCAAACCAAAAAGTTATTTACATTGTTTCCATCACTCGTTTCACTAACTACCCCGACAGCTATTCGCTTGTTTCGCCATCAAAATGCTCTTCAACTGCTTCAGCTTTTGTTGCATGAACAGTGCCATTTTTATGCTCTGGTGGGCCATAAAGCGTATAGAGTTTTAGCGGCTCATTGCCAGTATTGAGCACATTATGTTTTGCACCAGCTGGCACAATCACCACATCATCATCTTTGATTTTTGTAGCAACATCATCTATTTGAACTTCGCCATTACCGCTTTCAATCCTAAAAAACTGATCATGACCCTCATGAACTTCTTCACCAATATCATCATTTGGCATTATAGTCATAAGCACCAATTGCATATGCTTGCCAGTGTATAACACTTGGCGAAAATTTTCATTTTCTAAAGTAAGCTTTTCAATATCTGCAACATAACCCTTCATAATATTTCTCCATTTAAGTTGTTAAATAAGTTATTAAATATATATCTTAGATTGTATTTTTTCAGTCCTTATTCAAGGTTAAAAATAGAAATCTTTCCTTTAGTAAATAATATTGCTATGCTTATCTTCTAGCAATCATTTTTTGGGAGGAAAATAGATTGGGAACACGTGGCAATCATGCTAATTTTATTGAGAATGCTATTAGCACAAACATGGCAACAAAAAACCCTGTGGTTGCCTCATGGCAACGCTCAATAAACCTGCACAATCTTGACCCAGATCACTATAAAGCGCCACAAAGACTTTCAAGCTACGAGCTTAATGAAGCACGTGATCGTATTGGCTCACTAATTCATATCGCAAACCCCCGCCTTGATAGGCTTTATCTTGCCCTAGGATCGGTTGGTTGTTGCGTGTTACTTGCCGATGCAAATGGTGTTCCTGTTGCGCGGCGCGGAGCAGAGCCAGACGATAAAACCTTTAACGAATTTGGGCTTTGGACAGGGGCTTTATGGAGTGAGGATAGTGAAGGGACAAACGGAATTGGCACTTGTTTGATTGAAGAGCGAGCGCTAACTATTCATAAAGACCAGCATTTCCATTCAAAAAATATTGATTTTTCCTGCTCTGCTGCACCTATTTTTGACCATGTCGGCAAGCTAATGGGGGCGCTTGATGTTTCATCTTGTAGAGCAGATTTAACCCAAGGCTTTTCACAACTAATAAGCGATAGCGTGATTGCCGCCGCTTTACGAATTGAAAGCGAGAATTTTTGCCAGAATTTTGAAGGATCAAAAATTATTCTCACTAATTCGCAATCAAATGACGAACTAAACCCAAAATATCAAGGCGCATCACTGTTAGCTGTTGATGGCGATGATATGGTGATTGGCGCAACTCGGCGCGCTAGACATATTTATGGGCTAGGAGATAAAAATCTAAAAACCGCCATTCCTCTATCTTCGTTAAATGGACAAGATATTGATGAAGCAGGCCAATATATGAAATCAGGCCAAAGAGCAGTAAAACAAGCCCTGGCTCGCTCAGGCGGAAATATAACCCAAGCAGCTTTAGCTATGGGCATAAGCCGCGCCACACTGCATAGGAAGATAAAGCGGTTTGAGTTAGATAGTTAGATCATTCAGGAAGTGATCTAACTTTCAATCACTGCTTGCTTTTGCGTTTCAAGCTCTAGCTTAATTCGCTTAGCGGCTCTCATTTGCAAC
>Ga0256839_1003713_pt1 | contig 15494 bp, 14 predicted proteins | sample 354166metaG_FD_185968 | JGI IMG/M metagenome (GOLD analysis project Ga0256839, IMG submission 185968) | Hydrothermal vent microbial communities from Mid Atlantic Ridge, Atlantic Ocean - 354-166 | ecosystem: Environmental > Aquatic > Marine > Hydrothermal vents | place: Atlantic Ocean: Mid... | reverse complement strand
AAGACCGCGCCTTACTTGAAGCGGTAGTTGATCCGACCCTTGGTCAGATCATAGGGGGTCATTTCCACCTGAACCCGGTCGCCAGCCAGAACGCGGATGCGGTTCTTGCGCATCTTGCCTGCCGTATGCGCGATGATTTCATGGCCGTTCTCAAGCTCGACCCTGAATGTCGCATTCGGCAGGAGTTCCTTCACGACACCGGGAAATTCGAGCATTTCTTCCTTGGCCATGATCACTCCGTTATTGCCTTCCCCGCCAAAGCGCGGGCGAGGCTTAAATGCGCCCAATGGCAATATTTTTCAAGAGCAGATTGCCGATTCGGGGCCATGCGGGGGCCCGTGGGCCGGGAAAAGGGCCACATGGTGCGGCGGCAGGCGAATCGCAGACCCGATCAGGGGGCGGGTGATTCGGATTCCACCTCCCCCGGCGAGGGGCCGAATCGCTGCCGCATGCGGGCGATGATCTGGTCGCGTGCCTGCCGGTAGGCGGCGAGCTTCTCTTCGCGGCTCTCGCCCAGGCCGGAAGGGTCGAGCACCGGCCAGTACTCCACCTCCAGGTGGTAATAGCGGGTGAACTCCAGCGCCATGCGCTGCGAGGCCGGCGAAAGCGCCACGATCAGGTCGAAGCCGGAAAGGTCATCACCCCACTGCTGCATCTCCGTGACGGAGCGCGAGCGGTGGCGCGACAGCTCCACCCCGATCTCTTCGCAGACCGCAACCGCGAAACCGTCGATCTCGTAGTCGTTGCGCACTCCCGCCGACTGCACATAGGTGTTCTGGCCATACATCTTCTTCATGATGCCCTCGGCCATGGGTGAGCGGATGGCGTTGTGATCGCAGCAGAACAGGACGGAACCGGGAAGATCGGCGCTCATGCTCATCCCCCCCAGTGCAGCACGCAGATCAGGGTGAAAAGCCGGCGCGAGGTATCGATATCGACCACCGCCTTGCCTTCAAGGCGCTCCTGCAGCACCCGCGCGCCCTCGTTGTGGATGCCGCGCCGCGCCATGTCGATGGCCTCTATCTGGCTGGGCGGCAGCTTCTTCACCGCGTCGAAATAGCTTTCGCAGATCTGGAAGTAATCCTTCACCACCTGCCGGAAGGGCCCGAGAGAGAGGTGAAATTCCACCACCCGGGCCCCTGTTTCATCGCCGATGTCGAACACCAGCCGGCGCTCGCGGATGGCCAGCGAAAGCCGAAACGGCCCCGGCAGCACCTCGCGCCCCTGCCGCGGCGGCAGCACGAAGGAGTTTTCCTCAAGCAGATCGAAGATCGCCACGCGGCGTTCCTGCTCGATCTCGGGCGTGGGAGGAGGAAGGCCCGCATCGTCGATTTCCACATGGATCAGCCGGCTCATGCTCAGCCCCCGTTCAACCGGTCAAGCCGGGCGCGCACCGACAGCCCGTGCGCCTGCAGGCTTTCCGAACGCGCCAGCGTTTCGGCCGCCGGCCCGATGGCCGAAAGTGCATCGGGCGACATTTTCGCCAGGGTGCTGCGCTTCATGAAATCGAGCACCGACAACCCGCTGGAAAAGCGCGCCGAGCGGGCCGTGGGCAGCACGTGGTTGGGCCCGCCCACGTAATCGCCGATCGCCTCGGGGGTCCAGGCGCCGAGGAAGATCGCCCCGGCATGGCGGATGTTGTCGGCCAGCGCCTCGGGGTTGGCGACGCACAGCTCCAGATGTTCGGGCGCGATGCGGTCGGCCAGGGCGGCCGCCTCGCCCATGTCCCGCACCGTGATCACGGCACCGTATTCGCGCCAGCTGGCACCGGCGATGGCGCGCCGCTCCAGTGTCTGCAAGCGGGCATCCACAGCCTCGGCTACCACCGCGGCAAAGTCCGCATCGTCGGTGATCAGGATCGCCTGGGCGCTTTCGTCATGCTCGGCCTGGCTGAGCAGATCAAGCGCCAGCCAGGCCGGATCGTTGTTGCGGTCGGCGATTACCAGGATCTCGGATGGTCCGGCGATCATGTCGATGCCGACACGGCCGAACACGCGGCGCTTGGCGGCGGCCACCCAGGCATTGCCGGGACCGGTGATCTTGTCCACCGGGGCAATGGTTTGTGTGCCATAGGCCATGGCGGCGATCGCCTGCGCGCCGCCGATGCGGTAAACCTTGCGCACCCCCGCAATCCTGGCCGCCAGCAGCACCAGCGGGTTGGCCTGCCCCTCCGGCGTGGGAGCGCAGATCACAAGGTTCTCCACCCCCGCCACCTGAGCGGGGATCGCGTTCATCAGCACTGAGGAGGGATAGGAGGCCAGCCCCCCCGGCACATAGAGCCCCGCCGCCGAAACCGGGCTCCAGCGCCAGCCGAGGGTGGCGCCGGTCTCGTCCACCCAGCTTTCATCGGCCGGCAGCTGACGGACATGATAAGCGCGGATGCGCTCGGCCGCCATCACCAGCGCCTCGCGCTCTTCCTGAGGAACCTTCGCGCATTCCGCCTCGATCTCCTCGTCCGAGAAGGCCAGTGTTTCGGGGGTCAGTTCCAGGCGGTCGAATTTCGCGGTCAGTTCGATCACCGCCTCGTCGCCGCGCGCGCGTACATCGGCGATGATCGCGGCCACCGTATCGTCAACGTCGGGGGCATCCTCGCGCTTCATCTCCAGAAGCGCCGCGAAGCGGGTTTCGAAATCTGGCGCTGTGGTGTTCAGAAACTGGGGCATCGCTCTCTCCTGTCGGCCCGGAATAGACGGGGGCGGGCGCGGGCTCAAGCCCCGGCGGCGTGCCGGGCGGTGCGCGGCGCGGGACACTCAGCCGTGGCGCGGGGCCTTGCCGGAAGGTGCCACATAGGGGCGGGTCACGTCACGCAGGGTGGCTTCCAGCGCCTCGACCTCCAGCGCGATCGCCCCGTCGCCGGCCAGGATCAGCTCCACCCGGCCGGTGGTATCCTCGCCGGGGGTGAAGGTGATTTCCAGCAACGAGAGGATCAGATCCGGGTCGTGCCGGTCAAATCCCTGGCTGGACACCTTCATCACGTCCTCGAAGGCCAGCACCGACTGCACCCTCTCGTAGGGGCGCTCGGGGCGGGTGGCACGCACCGCCTCTTCCCAGCGGAACCGGTTGAGCAGCAGCGCAAAGCGGCGGCGCTTTCTGTCCCACTTCATCTCGGTGGCGGGAAAGACGGCATCCTGAACCAGGGCGGCGATCACCTGCAGGTCTTCACTGTCGAAAGCCTTGAGCCGCAGCGGCGCCGCGTCGGCATCCTCGAATCTTGCGTCCTCGACCATCAGTTGCTCACCCGTTCGATATCCGCGCCAATGCCGCGGAACTTCCGCACCACATGCTCATAGCCGCGGTCGAGATGATAGACCCGGTTGACCACCGTCTCGCCCTCGGCCGCCAGACCGGCGAGAATCAGCGAGACCGAGGCGCGCAGGTCGGTGGCCATCACCGGCGCACCCTTGAGCTGCTCCACCCCCGTGACCGTGGCGGTGCCGCCGCGCACCTCGATCTGTGCGCCCATGCGCATGAGCTCGGGAGCATGCATGAAGCGGTTCTCGAAGATCGTCTCGTGCAGCACCGCAACCCCCTCGGCGGTGCACATCAGCGCCATCATCTGCGCCTGCAGATCGGTGGGGAAACCGGGGAAGGGCGCGGTTTCCACATCCACCGAACGCGCGCGCGCGCCCGGGCGCGAAACCTTCAGCCCGCCGGGCGTTTCGCTGATCTCGATCCCCGCCTCCTCGAGCTTTTCGCAAAAGGCGGGCAGCAGGTCGCGCCGCCCGCCCGTGAGTTCCACCTCGCCGCCGGCGATGGCCGGGGCCAGCATGTAGGTGCCCAGCTCGATGCGGTCGACGATCACCGGGTGGGTCGCGCCATGCAGCCTCTCCACCCCCTCGACGGTGATCGTGCCGGTGCCGTCGCCCTCGATCCGCGCGCCCATGGCACGCAGGCAGGTGGCCAGATCGGAGATTTCCGGCTCGCGCGCGGCGTTGCGGATCACCGTGGTGCCTCGCGCCAGAGTGGCGGCCATGAGTATGTTCTCGGTCGCCCCGACCGAAGCGAAGCGCAGCTCGATCCCGGCCCCCTTGAGCCCGTTTCTCGCCGTTGCATGCAGGTAACCGTCGCGCAGCTCGATCTCGGCGCCCATGGCCTGAAGCCCGTGGATGTGAAGATCCATCGGCCGCGCACCGATGGCGCAGCCCCCCGGCAGGGACACAACCGCCCTGCCGTGACGCGCCAGAAGCGGGCCGAGCACCAGGTTGGAGGCGCGCATCTTGCGCACGATGTCGTATTCGGCCACGTGGTTGCGGGCATCGTGACTGGACATGGCCAGCACCTGACCGCCGGCCAGGCTCTGCACCTCGGCCCCGAGCGACTGCAGAAGCTGCGTCATGGTGGCGATGTCGGCCAGCCGGGGCACGTTTGTCAGGGTCAGCGGCTCGTCCGAGAGCAGCGTGGCGGGCATCAGCGTCAGGCAGGCATTCTTCGCCCCGGCGATGGGAATCTCTCCGCGCAGCGCCCCGCCGCCCCTGACGATGATCGAATCCATGCCTGCCTCAACCCTTTCTCTTTTCCGGCTCCGCCCGGGCGCGCGCCTGGGCCTTGCGCCGCTTCAGATTGGCCCTGAGCGCGGCCTTCAGCCTTTCCTCCCGCCCCACGGCGGTGTTCTTGTGCGTGGATTTGCCGGATTTTTCCACCATGCGCTCCTCTCTATCGCAGCATGGCGGAAGGGTCCAGATTGCGCTTGCGTCGTGGGGAAATTGCGTCTAATCAGCCGCCCACGACAGGCGCTGCCGTAGCTCAGGGGTAGAGCACTCCCTTGGTAAGGGAGAGGTCGAGAGTTCAAATCTCTCCGGCAGCACCATTTTCCTCTGGAATATCAGTGAACGGGGTGTGCGGGGCATGACAGCCCCGACAAGGTGCATTTCCGGAAAGTGAAGCCCCCGGCTGGCGCTCAGCCCAGCCGCTGGCCATTGCAGTAGATCTGGAGGTTTTCCGCCCGCACGCCCAGGCCCAGATTTTCGCCGGCGATGGCGCGGAAGCGGCCCTGCTGCTTGGCGCGCACGATCTGCCCGTCCGACAGCGAGAGGGTGATCACCGCCTCGACGCCGAGGTTGTCCACGTGCTCCACTCGCGCCCGGGTGCGAATGTCCGCCCCGTTGCCGTCCAGCACCACGAACTCGGGGCGGAAGCCCAGCTGCATCCGTGCCCCGGCGGGCACGCCCTGAACCGGCGCGTGGTAGCCAAGACCCTCGCAGACCAGGGTGCCGCCCTCGAGCCGGGCATCGAGAAAGTTCATCGGCGGCGAGCCGATGAAATAGCCGACGAAGGTGTTGTCGGGGCGCTCGAACAGATCCTGCGGCGAGCCGCGCTGCATGATCTCGCCATCCTTCATCACCACCACCTCTTCGGCAAATGTCATGGCCTCGTTCTGATCGTGGGTGACGAAGACCATGGTGATGCCGAATTCGCGGTTGATCTGCTTGAGCTTGCGGCGCAGCTCGAACTTCATCTGCGGGTCGATCACCGTCAGCGGCTCGTCCAGCAGGATCGCGCTCACATCCTCGCGCACCAGCCCGCGGCCCATGGAGACCAGCTGTTTGAGATCCGCGGTCAGGCGGCGGGCCGGCATCTGCATCTTGTCGCTCAGCCCCAGCAGCCCGGCCACGTTGTCCACCCGGCGCCTGATCTCGTGATCGGGATAGCCGCGGCAGACCAGCGGGAAGGCCAGGTTCTGGGCCACGGTCATGGTGGAATAGATGACCGGAAACTGGAACACCTGGGCGATGTTGCGCCCGGCGGTGTTGCTGTCGGTGACATCGACGCCATCGAACAGCAGCCGCCCCTCGGAAGGTTTCAAAAGCCCCGAGATGATGTTGAGCATCGTCGTCTTGCCGCAGCCCGACGGCCCCAGCAGGGCATAGGTGCGGCCGTCTTCCCAGACCATGTTCAGCGGCTTCAGCGCATATTCCTTGCCGCCGTCGTAGGAATGAGCAACATTCACCAGTTCGATACGGGCCATCAGTCCTGTCCCTCCCTGTCGGGTGCCGAGACGAGATCGCCGTCGAGGCTGAAGAAGAACAGATCGGCGGCGGCAAAGCCGATGTTCAGCCGGTCGTCGGGTTCATGGACAGAAACGCCCTGCGACAGCATCAGCAATTCGCCGAAGGGCAGGATCAGGTGAGTGACGGTTTCCGATCCGCTGATTTCAGACATCGTGACCCGGGCCGCGAGATCGCCGCCCAGCTGCACATCCTCGGGGCGGATGCCGATCAGGTATTCGCCCGGCGCCGGCAGGGTCCGGCCGGCGCCCTCGATCCTCAGCCCTCCCGCAAGATGCACCGCCCCCTCGCTAACCTCGCCGCGGAAAGAGCTGATCGGCGGCTCGCCCATCAACTCGGCCACAGTGATGTTGCGCGGGCGCAGGAACATCTCGTCGGGCCGGCCGGCATCGAGGATCCGGCCTTGATGCATGACAATGATCTCGTCACCCAGTTGCATCGCCTCGCGCGGCTCGGTCGTGGCATAAAGGATGATGCTGTCGCGGTTTCGCTCGACGATCTTGGGAAACTGTTCACGCAGCTGCTCGCGCAGCTTGTAGTCGAGGTTGACCAAAGGTTCGTCCAGCATCAGGGTGCGCGCCTCCTTGACCAGCGCACGTGCCAGCGCCACCCGCTGCTGCTGACCGCCGGACAGCTGCGCCGGGCGCCTGTCGATCAGATCGCCCAGACCGACCAGATCTATGAACTCGCGCGCCCGCCGGCGGGCCTCGGCCTTTCCCACCCCCTGTCGGCGCAGGGGAAAGGCCACGTTGTCGAGCACATCGAGATGCGGGTAGTTGATGAACTGCTGATAGACCATGGCCATCTTGCGTTCCCACACCGGCACGGCGGTGATGTCCGTCCCATCCAGCAGCACCTGCCCGCCATCCAGCGGCATCAGCCCCATGAGCGCGCGCATCAGGGAGGTCTTGCCGGCACCCGTGCGTCCCAGGATGGTGTAGAACTTCCCGGCCTCGAAGGTGAAGTCGATCCCGTCCAGATGGACCTCGCCATCAACGGCCCGGTTGACGTTGCGCATCTCCAGCATGAGGTTACCTGATTGCTCCGGCAAGGCTGCCCTTGGACAGGAAGTTTTCGACGAGAAAGGCGATCAGCACCAGCGGCGCCACCGAGATCAGCGCAAAGGCCGAGAGGCTCCACCACGGGGTAACGGAAGAGTTGAGCGACACGATCGCCACCGGCAGAAGCTGCACCTTGGTGAAGGTCAGGGTGAAGGCGAAGAAGAAGTCGTTCCAGCCGAAGATCAGGCAGAACATGCCCGCCACCACCAGCCCGGGGATCGAATTGGGCAGGATCACCCGGAAGAAGGCGCCGATGGGACGGCAGCCGTCGATCATTGCCAGCTCGTCCAGCTCCCTGGGGATGTTGCCGAAGAAGTCGATCATCACCCACACGGCAATCGGCAGCAGCAGCGCCACATAGACCAGGATCAGCCCGTAGACGGTATCGAGCAGCCCCAGCGTCTTGAGCATCAGGAAGAAGGGGATGGCCAGCACGATCGGCGGCATGATCCGCTGCGAGATGAAGAAGAAGGTGATGTCGTTGTTCTTGATGAAGCCGGCGCGGAATTCGAAACGCGACAGCCCGTAGGCGGCCAGCGTGCCCAGGGTGATGGCGATCAGGCTGGCCGAGATGGTGACGATGGCGCTGTTGATGTAGGGATCGACGATGTTGATCCCGGTCGAGCCGTCGGAAAACAGCGAGGCCCAGCCCTGGGTGGAGGGCTCGAACTGCAGCCACGGGATGTAGGTGGCGCCGCTGGTGATGGCGTTGGCGTCCTTGAACGAGGTGGACAGCGCCCACAGGAACGGGAAGACGATGAAGCTCGACCACAAGAGCAGCGCCAGATACTTGATCGCCAGGTAGAAGGTGCGCATCGCTCAGCCCTCCCTCGGCAGCAGCATCCGCGCCAGCACCTTGGCGATGATCGTCAGGCTGACGATCATGATGACCAGATAGGTCAGCGACAGTGCCGCCGAATAGCCGATCTGGAAATCGCGCAGGCCGCGGATGTAGATGTAGTAGCTCGACGTCTCGGTGGCCGTGCCCGGCCCGCCCGATGTCATCACATAGACGGTTTCCATGATCTTGGAGGCCTCGATCAGACGGATGATGATCGCCCCGATGGTGATCGGCGCCATCAGCGGGAAGGTGACCTGCAGGAAGGTGCGGATCGGCCCGGCGCCATCGATGGCTGCGGCGAGGTAGGGCTCGCGCGGCAGCGACACCAGCCCCGCCAGCAGCAGCAGGAACATGAAGGGCGTCCACTGCCAGACCTCGACGATCAGCACCGAGATGAAGGCCGCCGTCCCGGTGGACAGCCACGGCACCGTGCCCAGCCCGATGGCCTGCAGGATGTCGTTGGCCGGGCCGAGGCTTTCGTGGAAGATGGTGCGCCAGATCACCGACATCACCACCGGCGTGGTCATCATCGGCACCAGGAACAGCACCCGGAAGAAGCGGCGAAAGCGAATCTCGCGCCACACTGCCAGGGCCAGGGCAAAGCCGATCACGTATTGCAGCAGCACCGAGGAAACCGACAGCACAGAAAGCCGCAGCAGGCTTTCCCAGAAACGGGTATCCTCGAACACCCGGGCGAAGTTCCGCCCGCCGATGTAGTCAAGCCCGGGCTGGAACACGTCCCAGCTGGAAAAGCTGACGCGGATCGTGAACAGAAGCGGGAAGATGATGATCGCGATCAGAACGACGAGCCCGGGCAGCAGAAAGAAATACTTGTCCCGATACATCGCTGCTTCCCCCCTCACCGTTATTTTTCTTGATGGGCGGCCGGGAGGGCAGAGGCCCTCCCGGCCCGAAGTTCATTGCAAGTTGTCTTCCAATGCAACAACTTTCGCATAGGCCTCGCGCACCGTATCCTTGCCGATCCGGTCGACGATGGCGCGCCACTGCTCGGCCACGCCGTCAAGCGCTTCCTGCGGCGTCTTCTGCCCGGCCAGCGCCTCGGAGACCCCCACGGCCAGCGCCGACATGAACTGGTTCACGCCCGGCACCCGCAGGTCGAACACGCGGTTGCGGCTCAGGTCCATCCCCGAAAGCGTGTCGATGTAGGTCTGGGCGGATTTCTCGCTCCAGCCCAGCTTGTCCTGCCACAGATCCAGCGTGAAGTGAGAATTGCGGTAGGGGTTGACGCCGAAGCGGCCGATCTGCAGGTCGCTCAGCGTGTTGGCCTCGTTCGAGAAGAAGCACAGGAAATCGAAGGCCACCTCCTTGACCTGCGAGCTTTTCGACACCGCGGCCGTCCAGCCCCAGGTGATGTAGGGCGCGCGGTTGGGCTCGTCGAACCTGTCCCACTGGCCGGTCTCGCGGTTCCACACCTCGTAGGAGCCCGGCAGCGGCGCCGCGGCCACCTTGTCGCGGATGCGGCTGTCGGGCTGCATGGCTTGGATATAGGCATCATCCCAGCTGTAGCTCATCAGCGTCTGCCCGCCGCCGAACGAGAAGATCTCGTCGCCCAGTCCGAAGTTGTTGCCGCCCGGCGGGAAGGTCTTCTGCGCCTCGACGAACAGCTCCAGCCCGCGCACCCAACCAGGCGTGTTGACCAGCGGCTCCATGGTTTCGAGGTCGAAGAAGAACCCGCCCTTGACGTCGGGGTGCTTGGCAAAGGGCGCCACCCGGCTGATGAAGGCCGAGAACATCAGGTCGTCGCGCTTGACCACCTCGGCCGAGCCGTAGTTCTTTTCGCCGTCGCCGTCCCAGTCCCAGTCGGTGAAGAAGGCGGCAACCTCGTTGTATTCCTCCCAGGTGGCCGGCACCTTCAGTTCCTTGCCGGTGGCCTCCTTGTATTTCGCCTGAAGCTCGGGATTGTCGAAGACGTCGGTGCGGTACTTCAGATAGTGGCGGTCGCCGTCCACCGGATACTGCACCATCTGGTCGCCCCACGAGGCCACGCCGATATAGTTGGGCGTCACATCCTTCATGCCGGTGGAGTTGCGGTAGAACTCCGGCACCGGTTCGAGGAAGGGGTTGAGATCGCCGATCCAGAGCGAGCCGTAGAACATCACGTCATAGGCGTTCTGGCCGGTCTGGAACGGGATCATGATGCGCTGGAACAGATCGCCGAAGGGCACGTGCACCACGTTCACCTCGGCGCCGGTCAACTCGCTGAACTGCTTGGCGTGCAGCGCAGTGGGCTCTCCCATAACCGGAATCGCATGGGTGATGATGTTGAGCGTCTTGCCGCTGTAATCCTTCTTGTCGATCTCGGCATAGCTGCAGGTGCCGGGCAGGTCCTCCTTGATGCCGAAGCGCGAATAGTCCCCCTGCGCCAGGGCACCCTGCCCCGCCAGCGCGATGCTGCTTGACAGAAGCAGCGCCATCTTGATCGGTTTCATTTTCTCCTCCCAGTTTGATTTGTCGTCCCGTCCTCAGGGTATCAGAACTGCACGCCCCCTGATCTTGCCGTCGCGCAGATCCCTGAGTGCCTGGTTGGCATCGGCGAGCGCGTATTCCTTGATCGCCAGATTGACCATGCCCCGGTGCGCCAGCTCCATCAGCTCGGTCAGTTCGGCCCAGGTGCCGACCAGGTTGCCGATGATGTTGCGTTCGGTGATGATCATGTCCACGGCCGGCACCTGGATATCCTCGCCATAGCCGATGATGTAGTAGTTCCCCATCGCCCGGGTCATGGCCAGGCCCTTGCTGGTGGTGCCCTTCTCGCCGACGAAATCCAGCACCGCCTCGGCGCCGTTGCCGCCGGTGAGTTCCAGCACCGCCTCTACCTCGTTGCCGTCAGCCTTCACCAGATGGTGGGCGCCGCATTCCTCGGCCAGCTTCAGCGAGGTATCCGAGATGTCCACCACGATGATGTCGGCCGCGCACATCGCGCGCAGCACCTGGATGCCGATATGGCCCAGCCCCCCGGCCCCGATGACCACGCATTTCTCGCCCGGCAGCAGATGGCGCGAGGCCTTCTTGGCCGCCCGGTAGGCGGTCAGCCCGGCATCCGAATAGGGTGCCACGTCCTTCGGCGCCAGCGTCTTCGGCAGGGTCACGATGTTGCGCATCGAGGTCTTGAGGAACTCGGCATAGCCGCCGTCGCTGTCGAGCCCCGGAAAGGGGCCGTCGCCATGCATGTCCTCGCCGCGGCGGCAGGCGAGACAAGTCCCGTCCGAGATCTTGGGATGCACGATCACCGGATCGCCGACCTTGAGGTGCTCGACCTCGGGGCCGATCTCCTCGATCCAGCCGGCATTTTCATGCCCCATGATCAGTGGCAGCAGGGCATCGCCCGTGGGATCCATGTGCGGGCGCCAGATGCCCTCGATGATGTGCAGGTCGGTGCGGCAGACCCCGGCCCCGCCGATGCGCACGATCACGTCGGTCGATTTCTCGATCTTCGGGTCGGGAACCTCCTTCATGGTCACCCATGACGGTGCCGACAATTCCTCGTCATATGCTTCCAATACCTGGGCTTTCATGATGTGCTCCCACAGCCTGTAAATACCAGCCCAAGCATAATCGCCGCCCTCCATCGGGCGACGGAAAACAGTGTTCAGAAAAGATCAGGTCGGGGGGTTAGTGTGTTCAGGAACTGAACAGTTCGTGGATTGCCGTTTGCATGGTTTGCTATGCTGGCCCCAGACTGGGCACGGAATCGCCGTCTGATAGGGGGGATCGCGGGATATTGTCAACCGAGTTTCACATTGCCCGGCGCCAGCTTGAAACCCACGGTCACGTGCCGCCCGGGCTGGTGCCCGGCGACATCGAGAACAGCTGGCGGCGCAGCCTCAGGGCCGGGCTGGATCCGCTGGCGCCGCCCACCGATGCGGCCGTCTCCCTGCCCGAACTGAACGAACGCAGGGCCCGCAACCGGCGCATCTCGCAGCTTGCACGGCCAGAGCTGGAGCTGCTGTTTTCCCAGATCGCAGGCACCAATTTCATGGTCGCCTTCGCCGATGGCGACGGGGTGCTGCTCGACACCATCGCGGACCCCGATTTCAAGAGCACCGCCACCGGGCGCACCATCGTGCCCGGCACCGTCTGGAAGGAAGATCTGCGCGGCACCAATGCCCTGGGCCTGGCGCTGGCCACGCGCAAACCCGCCAAGGTGATCGGGCAGGAACATTTCTTTCGCGAACACGCCACCGTATCCTGCCTTGCCGCACCCATCTTCGACAGCCGGGGCCGCATTGTCGGGCTGATCGATGCCTCCTCGGACATCACCGCGCGCCAGCATCACACGCTGGCACTGGTCAAGCTGGCGGCCACCAACATCGAAAACCGCCTGTTTCTGGAAGATCACGGATCCTCGGTGGTCCTATCCTTCCATCCCCGGCAGGAATACCTCAACACCATGAGCGTGGGGCTTCTGGCCTTCGATCTGGAAGGCAGGCTGAGGGGCTGCAACTCACGCGCGGTGTCCATGCTCAACGGGATCGACCTCGGGAAAGACTGCACGTTCTGCGACATCTTCCGCAACTCGTTCAGCGATCTGATCCACCAGGTAATCCGCGGCAAGGTGGTGCTGCTGGAAGACTGGCTGGGCTCCACCGTCTTTGCCGCCGGTAACTCCACCCAGCGCGGCGAGCTGGCGCGACGTATCCACCAGGGCGCCACCCTGCCCTTGGCCAGCCCCGCCCCCCAGGCCGCACCCGCCAGACCGCAGACCCTGGTGATGGAAGATCAGCTGCTGCGCCGCCAGATCGGGCTGGCCTGCAACGCCGCGCGCGTCGGCCTGCCGGTGGTCATCGAAGGCGAAAGCGGCACCGGCAAGAGGGCCACCGCGCAGGAGATACACCGCCGTCTGCACCCTCAGGCGCCGTTCCTTCCGGTCGATTGCGCCGCCCTCACCGCCACCGACTTCGAGTTGCCCCCGAACCGCATGACGGGGTTTGCCAGCCGGCAGATCCCGGCCGATTTCCTGCACCGTTTCACCGAAAGCGGCGGCACGATCCTGTTCGACGAGATCGTCACCCTCGCCGCTCCGCTGCGCCCCTATCTGCGCCGCTTCCTTGAAGCGGTGGCCGAACTTGCCGCCCGCCCCGACGAGGGCCGCATCCGCGCGGTCGTGTTTTCGACCACCCGCCCGCTGGAGGAGCTCCGCACCGAGGGCGTGCTGGAACGCGGCCTGCTGCAGGCCATCTCGGGCTATCGGTTCGAGTTGCCGAAGCTGGAGGAGCGCACCGATTTCGCCAAGATCTGCCAGGCGCTGCTGGCCGACATCTCGGAAGATCACGTGCTTTCAAAAGCGGTGATCGACCAGCTTCGTCAGCGTTCCTGGCCGGACAACATCCGCGACCTCAGGCGCGCCCTGCAGCTGATGGTGGCCAATGCCAGGCGCCCGGTGCTGCGCAAGGACGACCTGCAATGCCTGCAAGCCCTGCCGGGCGAGGAAATTTCTGCCTGTCCGCGCTGCCGGGGCAAGGCCCTGCGCGAACAGCGCTGCCGCAGGATCCGCAAGCTGCTGCACGAAGCAGGCGGCAACATCAGCCTGGTGGCCCGGCAGCTGGGGATCTCGCGCACCACGATTTACGCCCACCTGGGCAATTAGGTAGACCAAATACCCACAAAAGGGATTCCCTTGGCCGGTGAGGCGTGATTCACCCTGCCGATCCCGGCGGGCACGACAGGCGCTTCATGGCGGTGGCGGGCAGCGCTCAGTCCGCCCAGTCCCACGGGCCGGGGAACTCGCCCAGCAGCTTGCTCACGGCTTCCTCGTCCACCTCGCCGGTGCGGCGGATGCGGGCCACCAGGCCGCGTTTCTTCTCTTCCACCACCTCTGCCACTTCGGCTGCCAGCCCCGCCTCCACCAGCGCGGCATTGTAGACACGGGTGATCGCCATGCGCCGCAGGTCGGGCTTGAAGACCTTCCCGACGGCGGTTTTCGGCAACTCGGGCAGGATCTCGATGTATTTCGGCATCGCGGCGCGTTCCTGGATGCGCTCGCGGGCGAATTCCATGAGTTCCTCGGTGCTCACCGTGGCGTCCGCCACCAGTTCCACATAAGCGCAGGGCAATTCGCCCGAGTGGGCATCGGGCTGGCCGATGGCGCCGACGAAGGCCACCGCCTCGTGGCCGGCCAGGGCCTCCTCGATCTCGGCCGGATCGATATTGTGGCCGCCGCGGATGATCAGATCCTTGGCACGGCCGGTGATCCAGATGTAGCCATCGGCGTCGATCCGCCCCAGATCACCGGTGCGCAGATACTTGCCATCGGCGAAAAGCCCGCGGTTCTTGTCGGGCTCGGTATAGGTGTGGCCCGGATAGACACCGGGGTTGAAGACACAGATCTCGCCCACCTCGTCGGTGCCGCGCTCGGCCTTGATGTTGCCTTCGGCATCGCAATCGAGAATCCGCACCTCGGTATAGGGGAAGGGAATGCCCACCGAGCCGATCTTCTTCGGCCCGTCGATGGGGTTGCACGACACCAGACAGGTGGCCTCGGTCAGGCCATAGCCCTCGATGATGGACACGCCGGTGGCCTTCTCGAAGCGCTTGAACAGCTCCACCGGCAGCGGCGCCGAGCCGGAAAACGCCGTCTTGACGGAAGAGACATCGGCATCCACCGGGCGCTGCATCAGTGCCGCGAAGGCCGTGGGCACACCGATGATGAAGGTGATCTTCCACCGCTCGATGAGCTTCCAGAAATTGTCGAACACCCCGTCGCCGCGATAGCCCGCCGGGGTGGGCATCACCACATGGGCGCCCGAGGAGATCATCGCCATGAAGATCACGTGCACCCCGAAGACGTGGAACATCGGCAACGGGCACATCACGTTGTCGCCGGGCGCGAACAGCAGCTCTTCGCCCAGCCAGCCGTTGTAGATCATGCCCGAATACTTGTGCTGGGCCACCTTCGGCATGCCGGTGGTGCCGCCGGTATGGAAATAGGCGCCTATCCTGTCACCCTCGGCATCGGGAAAATCGAGGGTGGCATTGTGGCGCGCCAGTTCGCGGTTGAAATCGAGCACCCGCGCCTTGTGCGATACCGGGTTCTTGGGCCGCACCAGCGGCACGATCCAGGATTTGGGCGGCGTGAGGTAACGGTTGAGGTCGATCTCCAGCACCGTCTCCACGTTCGGGGCCAGCGCCACCGCCTCGGCCACCTTCTGCGCCACATCCGTCTTGGGGAAGGCCTTGAGCGTGACCACCACCCTGGCGCCCGTCTCACGCAGGATGGCGCCCATCTGGCCGGGCTCAAGCAGCGGGTTGATCGGGTTGACGATCCCCGCCACCATGCCCCCGATCAGGGTGATCAGGGTTTCGTGGCAGTTGGGCAGCACATAGGCCACCACATCACTTTCCTCCACGCCGAGAGCGCGGAACATGTTGGCCGCGCGGGTGGCCTGGGCGTGGAATTCGGCCCAGGTGAGGGTCTCGGCCTTGTCGTCCGGGCCGGACAGAAGCTGGAAGGAAACCGCCTTTTCCGGTCCATATTTCTCTGCCGCCCTGGAGACGAACTGATATATCGTGGCCGGAACGTCGCGTTCCTTCCACGGCATTTCGTTTTCGATGCGCTTGCTGTCCGCG
>Ga0256839_1003712_pt1 | contig 15499 bp, 14 predicted proteins | sample 354166metaG_FD_185968 | JGI IMG/M metagenome (GOLD analysis project Ga0256839, IMG submission 185968) | Hydrothermal vent microbial communities from Mid Atlantic Ridge, Atlantic Ocean - 354-166 | ecosystem: Environmental > Aquatic > Marine > Hydrothermal vents | place: Atlantic Ocean: Mid... | reverse complement strand
TCATCGTCATGCTCCGCTGCGATGGAAATCGCGGGGCATGGCGTGGATTCAATCAAGGCGATAGGGTGGGGGTTGTTTTGCGCTTACGATCAACGGCGAGCTTAGCGATTATGATATTTTTACCACCAGCGTAAACCTAGTCACCATTCTGCTCCCAGAAAACACCCGTGCGTTCTCATTTAATGTTGGCTCAAATATGCCCGCCCGCGGCTGGTTAACAGCGACTGAAAGCAACGGAAATAGCATCTCTGACAGATATTACTTCGGACTTGGCGCAAACAACACACCTGGGTTTGGCCTCTCCGTTAATAATAGTGCAGGACAGTGCTCTGCGATCACCTCGGTTACCATCGACCCTTTTCAATGGGGCTTTGGGAACTTTTCTACCAATAATGATGCGTGCAGCACTAGCGTACCCGCACCCGCAACAGCCACACTTCTAGGACTTGGGCTTTTTGGCCTACTACTTTCAAGACGCCAATCTAAACGTTTACGCTAAGTTTCGTAAAAAACAGCAAAGGAACCAGCCACCCTGAAAATGAGTGGCTTTTGGCATGGATGCCAAATCATTTGTTATAGCATTACGACAGAGCAGAATAACGACCTCTAAACAGCCTCTACCAGCTCCATCGCTTCTGCTACATCAACGGCAACCAAGCGTGACACCCCCGGCTCATGCATTGTAACCCCCACAAGCTGATTGGAGATCTCCATCGTGATCTTGTTGTGGGTGATGAAAATAAATTGCACCCGGTCAGACATCTCTTTGACCATCTGGCTAAAGCGGATCGTGTTGTTGTCATCAAGCGGCGCATCAACCTCATCAAGGATGCAAAATGGCGCAGGGTTTAGCTCAAAAATCGCGAAAACCATCGCCACCGCTGTAAGTGCCTTTTCACCACCGGAAAGCAGGTGAATACTGCTGTTACGCTTGCCGGGGGGGTGTGCCATCACGGTGACACCGGCGTCCAGCACATCGTCACTCGTCATCTCCAGACGCGCGCTGCCGCCCCCAAAAAGGCGCGGGAAAAGCTCTTGCAACTTATCGTCCACTTTTTCAAAAGTATCTTTAAAGCGTGTGCGCGTTTCATGGTCAATTTTGCGGATCGCACTCTCGAGGGTCTCCAGCGCCCCACCGAGGTCAGCAAGCTGGGCATCGAGGTAGTTTTTGCGCTCCGACTGCTCGGTATACTCTTCAATCGCAGCGAGGTTGATCGCCCCAAGGCGCTGAATGCGGCGCTCTAGCGCTTCTGCCTGCTGTGCCCATTCAGCTTCATTTGCCGCTTCCGGCATTTCAGCAATCAATTGCGCTAAGGTGTATTGTGATTCGTCGATCTGCTCCTGCAACGTCTGGCGCCGCACCTTAATCTCCTGCCACGCCATGCGCATCTGCTCTAACTCAGCCCGAATTGCCAGCACTTGCTGCTCAACCTCACTGCGGCGGCCACCCAGCTGGCGCAGCTCATGGTCACACGCCTCGACTTGACGGCGTACTTCAGCCAACTCGCCTTCCACCAATAACCGCTTTTCTAGGTACGCTTCCAGCTCCATCTTACTTGTCTCTAGCGGCTCAACACCCTCTTCAAGCGCGCTGGTTAATTCGTCGCGGCGGCGCTCAAGATTGCCCATTTGGCGCTGCATCCGTTCAGAGTTTGTGGTCAAAGTGCCCAGCTGGGTACGCATCGAGTCGATTCTCAGCATAAACTCACGCGCAGTATCACGATCGGCCTGCGCTTGTTGGCGAGATGTTTCAACCAATAGACGCAGCGCTTCTCGCTGCTCACCCAAATCGGCGCGCTGTTCATGGTGCGCAGCCATTTCAGCGATCATTAACTCAAGGTGCTCGCGAGCAACAACGAGCGCCTCGCTCCCCTTTTGGCTCTGCGCCTGAATCTCTTCCATCTCACCTTGCAGGCGCTGCTTTCGCGCCTCAACTTGCTCCAGCCTCGCATTTTTGCTACTCAGTTGCGCGCGCACTTCAGCATTTTTATGAGCCACCTGATTAATATTTTGCTGCAAAGTCTCACGCTGCTCCTCAAGCGTGGCCAGCTTTAATTGCCCCTCTTCAAGTGCCTGCTCAAGCTGATTGAGGTGCTCATCTGCTTCATCCATATTCTGCAAAACAAGCTTAAGCTCTTGCTCTCGAAGGAGTACACTCCCCTCTTCATCGCTGCCACGAATCACACGCAGCCAATCGCAACCCACCCAAACCCCATCGCGAGTCACTACAGATTCTTGTGCTTGCAATTGGCTTCGCAGCGCCAGTGCGTCCTCTACGGTATCCACCGCATAGATGCCTGAAAAAAGCCCCTCAAGCGACCATATCGCCTTAACCTTGCTCGACAGTAACATACCGACCGGTCTGGACTCGCTCGCAGACTTAGCCTGAGTATCAAACAGACTCAACGCCCCCTGCTGCAGTGAAGCGAGATGATCAGTGACACACTCAACCCCCTCTACACATAGCGCTTCTATGTGCTGGCCCAAGACAGCTTCAACGGCGCGCTCCCAGCCATGTGCTTCCAACCAATCCGTCACAGCGCCCGCCTGCTTGCCAAGTGCAGCCTTTTGTAGCGCATCTAATGAGGCATGTGTTTTCTGCAACTCAACTAAATGGCTACGCGCATCCGTCAACTCATGTGTCGTTGCGCTGTTCGCCTCTCGTTGCTGGGTGATATCACTCAGCAATCCATGCACCTCTTGCTGCAACCCTTCAAGCTGCGCGCTGCTCTCGAGAGATTGCTCGTTGAGCGTTGCCACTTCCTCCTTGAGATCTCCGGCATCCAGCCCGTGGAACTCCTCTTCTTGGCGCTGCAGGCGCTTTTGCTGGCGCGCCACATCTTCTTCAAGGTGGATAATACGGGTGCGCTCAACCTCGGACTGCTGCGTTTTAACCGCGACCGTACTATTAAACGACTCCCACTCATCTTGCCAACTGCGCTGACGCTCCTCAACCTCCTGCAGTGCCTCAGTCGATATTTTCGCCTGCGCTTCAGCGACTTCAAACTGTGGATCACAGGTCTCAAGCGAAGCGTTAATCTCTTCGATCTGGCGCTGATCATGCTCGATATGCACCTTACCTTCGGTCAACGTCTGCAGCGCGTGCTCAAGCTCAAGCTGATTCTCTTCGCGCTTTTCCTGCATGTGCTGAATCAACTGCTCAACGCGTGCGATATCAGCGCCAATGCTGTAAAACTGCCCCTGAACATTATTAAAGTGCTCATTCGCTTCGGCGTGGTTAACGCGCTGCTTTTCGATCTCCGCTTCAGTGGCGCGCTGCACTGCAATCAGCCCTTCAAGAGCGGTCTCTCGCCCTTGAATCGCTTTATCTTTTAATTGCGCTTCACCATCAAGCCCTTGGTGGCGCAGTGCCAATAGCTGCGCCTTTACCAGACGCTCATCCTGCTTAAGAATTTTATACTTCTCAGCGGTCTTTGCCTGGCGCTGCAATGTTTGCAGTCGCTTATCAAGTTCACCTGCCAAGTCATCGATTCTACTGATGTTTTCTTTGGTGTGACGTATCCGAGTTTCTGTCTCACGGCGACGTTCTTTATACTTGGAGATGCCCGCCGCCTCCTCAATAAAAACGCGCAGCTCTTCCGGCTTCGCTTCGATTAAACGCGAAATCATCCCCTGCTCAATGATTGAGTAGCTGCGCGGCCCAAGACCAGTACCTAGAAATACATCGGTAATATCGCGCCGACGGCACTTGGTGCCATTCAAATAGTAATTGGATTTGCCTTCGCGATTGATCTTACGCTTCACTGATAACTCAGCATATTTAGCGTATTCACCGCCTAGTCGCCCTTGGGAGTTGTTGAATACCAGCTCAACCATCGCTGAACCGACGGGTTTGCGCCCGGACGAGCCGTTGAAAATCACATCGGCAAGCGAATCGCCACGTAGATTTTTGGCCGAACTTTCCCCCATCACCCAGCGAACAGCATCGATTACATTTGATTTTCCACAACCATTAGGCCCAACAACACCGATCAGCTGGCTCGGCAGCTCTAAGGTGGTGGGGTCGACAAATGATTTGAAACCGGCGAGTTTAATTTTCTGCAGCTGCATGGCCAAGGAAGATACAGGATAAAGCCCACACAAGACAACCCTGGATGCCTCTAAATTTACGCCGAACGAGATCCAGAATTAATAATCTGTTATTTTACTCGACCCGATAATTTAATTTTAACTAAAGGCGCCACTTCGGGCATTATGCGCGCCCCCACATTACCTAGACTTAATCTTTAATAACAAAATCTTAAAGAAGGTTTAAAGAATTTATCACACACAAATAGACCGAGACACAACCTATGGCAACCACACCCAGCAAAGCACTTGAAACCTTTGAAAACCCAAACCGAGACCGGGACTACACCATCCGCATTCGCATTCCAGAATTCACTTGCCTCTGCCCCAAAACAGGCCAGCCTGACTTTGCGACCATCAATATCGACTATGTGCCTGAAGCGAGTTGCCTTGAGCTCAAGGCGCTGAAAATGTACATCTGGTCATACCGCGACGAAGGGGCATTCCATGAGGCAGTCACCAACCAGATGTTAAGCGATTTTGTCACAGCCTGTGAACCACGCTTTATGCGTGTTACGGCGGAATTTAACGTTCGCGGCGGCGTCTACACCAATGTTGTCGCTGAGCATCGCGATCCCGAGTGGGTTGCACCCACGCCGGTTCACCTCCCCTAAAAGCCAGCCACCAGCGGAATCCCCCCACCATGGCGCTCTATTTAGGCATTGATATCGGCACCAGCGGTTGCCGTGCTGCCGTGCTGGATGAACGCGGTGCGCAGGTCGCGACTCAGCATGTTGCTATGGCACCACCCCAACATAGCGGTGCCAGAATCGAACAAAATAGCTGGATCTGGTGGGCAGCCGTCTGCACACTGCTCGAGAAACTTGCGGAGAAGGTGCCGATGAGGCAGATCGAAGCCATCGCGGTTGACGGCACCTCCGGCACGCTGCTGCTTACCGATGAGAGTGGACACCCTCTCTGCAACGCACTGATGTACAACGATGCACGCAGTGCCCAACAGGCGGAAGAAATTGCGGCCTTAGCACCCGCTGAGAGCGGTGCGCACGGTGCCTGCTCGGCGCTGGCAAAACTGCTCTGGCTACAGCAACAAGGGGTGCCGAGCGGTACACGCCATGCACTGCATCAAGCCGACTGGATTGCTGGGCAGCTGAGCGACCAGTTTGGCATCAGTGATGAAAATAACAGCCTTAAGCTGGGGTATGATATTGTCCAACGCTGCTGGCCACCGTGGGTTGAGGCGCTTGGCATCGACCACTCACTGCTGCCCAAGGTCACGGTGCCGGGAACGCCCATCGGCACAATTCGCAAAGAGATCGCCCGACAATTCGGGCTAACAGCGCAAACGACTATCGTTAGCGGTACCACCGATAGCATTGCAGCATTTCTCGCCACTGGTGCTGCTGAAATCGGTGATGCGGTCACCTCGCTTGGCTCAACGCTGGCGCTAAAGGTGCTCTCAGACCAACCGATCTTCGCCCCAAAATATGGCATCTATAGCCATCGTTTAAATGACCGCTGGCTGGTGGGCGGCGCCTCTAATTGCGGCGGAGCAACATTGCTACAGTTTTTCAACAAACAGCAGCTTGCCGCCATGACGCCGCAGCTCAAGCCACACTGCCCAACAGGGCTCGGCTACTACCCGCTACCGGCTAGGGGGGAGCGCTTTCCAATTAACGACCCAAACTTGGCACCCCGCACAACACCGCGCCCCACCAGCGACTTGCTTTTCTTCCAAGGATTGCTCGAAGGAATAACGGCCGTTGAAAAACAGGGATATCAAAAATTAGTGAGCTTCGGGGCACCTTACCCTAAAAGAATCTTCACCATGGGCGGGGGTGCAAACAACCCGGCTTGGCATGAGATGCGGCAAGCGGCACTCGGCACTACGGTTGAGCGATGCCACGACGTTATCACGGCGCGTGGTACCGCGCTGCTCGCGCTAAAAGGATCAGCACTCAGCTAGACTGCCTGCAGTATCCGCCGTAACCCTGCCAACAGCTTATCGGGCTTAATCGGCTTTGAGATCCAGCCAGTCGCCCTCACCTCACTGCCAATATGCTTTATCTCCTTCACTGATTCGGCTGAGGCAAAAAGAATCGGGGTAAATTGGTATTGAGACATCTCACGCAGACAGGAGACTAAGCTATCACCGTCCATATCCGGCATATGGAGATCAGTAATCACCACCCGGTAGTTCCGCGCTATCGCCATCTCTAGCGCCTCGGCACCACTGCTCGCCTCCTCCACGTGATAGCCTGCCTTGCGCAAAATACAGGCCATGACAAGACGCGTTGAATCAGAATCATCGACAATTAAAACAGACGCAGATTGCACCATCTTTTCTTATCTCAAGAATTAAATTAAATGAACATAAATGTTCAACAGCGTAAAATCCTTTTATATCAAAAGCTGGCTGCATCCAAATTACAAAACACTCGAACACACTTAATAATAATGACTGTAAGCGGCTTCGCTGCCACTACTGAAATAATTACTTTATTTACAGCAAAAGCCCTACAAATCAAAAGTTTTAAACCCTCTTGCATTTCATAGCGGCACTGGGCTCATAAAACTAAAGCAATAGTTTTGCTTTACAGGTTAAAGTCCAATAAAATCAGTAACACAGCACGCCCCTTATCAATCATCTCGCATACTACTTTAAAAGTCAGGACTCACAACCAGATGATCACCCAACCCTTCATCGGCGCCTCCTACCTGCTTCGCGGCTACCTCATGCTGCTTAAACCGGGCATTAGAGGGTTTGTGGTCTTACCGATGGCGATCAACTTAATTGTCTTTAGCCTGCTCATCTGGCTCGGTATTTTTCAGTTTGATATTCTGCTGGAGTATGTCATGGGTAATCTGCCCGAATGGCTGCTGTGGCTTGAGTGGTTATTGTGGCCACTGTTTTTGGTCGCCTTTTTACTGGTCGGCTTCACCTTCAGCCTGCACATTGCACTGTTAATCGCCGCACCCTTTAATGGCGTGCTCTCGGAGGCGGTTGAACGGCAGCTCGACCCAACCAGCACTCTCCCTGAAAGTAGCTGGGCGGAGATCGCCAAAGGGGTCGCACCCGCAATCATCAGCGAAGCGGGAAAGTTTGGCTATTTTCTCGTGCGTGCGTTACCCCTTACGGTGCTTTTTTTCATCCCGGGGGTTAACATTTTTGCCCCCGCCATCTGGGCGATTTTTGGTGCTTGGATGCTAGCACTTGAGTACAGTGACTATCCGCTCGCCAACCACGGCATGCTGTTTAAAGAATCAAAAGAGATCGTTAAAGAGAAGCGTTTCGTCGCTTTTGGTTTTGGTGGTGTCTCACTATTTTGCACGTTAATTCCAATCATCAACTTTTTTGCGATGCCTGCTGCCGTTGCGGGTGCCACCATCATGTACGTTGAACAGCTCAAAGGGAGCCCTAAATTCGCGCGCTCGGAAACGAGTCGTGATACCAAAGCAATAAAATAGATAATGGAGCTGCTTCAACAATTCATCCTTGCGCTGGTACAGGGACTTACCGAGTTTTTGCCGATCTCAAGCTCCGCGCATCTGATTCTGGTGCCCAAGCTTTTTGGCTGGGTCGATCAGGGGCTGGCATTTGATGTCGCCGTGCATGTGGGCACGCTGAGCGCCGTAGTCGCCTACTTTAGAAAAGAACTCAAGTTAATGACCCGCGACTGGGTCTACTCCATCACCACACGCAAGCAGACCCCTGAAAGCCGCCTTGCTTGGGGCGTGCTCATCGGTACCATTCCGGTAGGGCTTAGCGGGCTTCTATTCAAAGGCTTCATCGAGAGCTCACTGCGCGATGAACTGGTCATCGCCACCACCACCATCCTCTTTGGCCTGCTACTGCTCTGGGCAGATCGGCGCGGTAAACGTGAGCGCGATGAACACAGCCTTAGCTGGCGCGACATCATCATCGTGGGCTGTGCGCAGGCCATCGCTTTAATCCCCGGCACTTCGCGTTCTGGCATCACCATCACCGCATGTCTGATGCTGGGGCTCACCCGCACCGCGGCCGCACGCTTCTCATTTTTGCTCTCCATTCCCGTCATCGTGCTATCGGGGCTTTTTGTCACGCTTGACCTGGTGCAGCAGCAGATGGCGGTTGACTGGCAAGCGCTCATCACCGGCTCCATAATCTCCGGCCTGGGCGCTTACGCTTGCATTCATTTCTTTCTTAAATTGCTGGATCGCATCGGCATGATGCCATTCGTGATCTACCGCATGCTGCTGGGTGCACTGCTCTTTTTTCTCTTCATCTAGCACCGCTGCGTGGTTTTCGGTAGCGTTGGAAACAGATCAAAGATTCTTTAACAGACGCTGCACCCGCTCGCCGCTATCATCAGGCTGGTTCAATTCCGCCTCAGGTGTCCACGACATATCATTTTCCAGTCGATAACTGCCACTGAACGCATGAGGTGGTTCACCTCCCCACTCGGCCGGCCCCAACATTGAGAAATAGGTGGAGTCATCGCTGCGGCGGTAAAGATGGTAGAGCTTGCCGGGGATGCGTTTGAAATGACACTGCGCGTGGTGCAGCGCTTGGTCTCGCTGCGCTGCTTCCAGCACACTGCGCGCTTCACTTTGCAGATGACGAATTTGATCAGCAATCAATGCCAGCTTTGATGAAACACGGGTATTGATGTGGCTATCGGCCAGTGAAATTTCACGCGCGATATCGACCAGATCAACCACAGCACCTAGGCGACTTACCGGGTATGGTGCGCTGCGCGCATCCCCCTCATGCAACTCACCTCTGCCCTCAAATTTCTTACCCATGCCTCAAAACCACCTGTTCTTTTATTTCGCCTGACACTCACCACAGACACCATAGATATAGAGCGAATGGTCGGTAATGGTGTAACCCGCTTTGCTGGCGATCTCTTCCTGACGTTGTTCAATCACGTCGTCAATAAACTCATCCACCTTGCCGCATTCAACACAGACAATGTGGTCGTGATGCTCTCCGGCATCCAGTTCAAACACCGAATGCCCCTCTTCAAAGTGATGGCGCTTCACCAGCCCAGCCGCTTCAAACTGGGTTAACACACGGTAAACGGTGGCCAAGCCCACATCTTCACCAGACTTGATCAACGCCTTGTAAACATCTTCCGCAGTTAAATGGCGTTTGCTATTTTTTTCAAGCATGTCGAGAATTTTAACGCGCGGCAGTGTTATTTTTAGCCCCGCCTTTTTTAAATCCGAATTTTCCACTATGGTACCCTTACATAATAACCGCGCCGTGATGTCGGCATAAAATCTACTGAACTGATCCCAGCCAGTCGCACTGCAGGCAGAAGATCAGAGAAGCACCTTACTAGTAATGAATATTGTAAAACAACCCCATATGAAAAATAATTTCGCAATCGCTATTCCCCTTTTTTTTCTGGTACTTAGCACTGGATGCACACTTCATAAAGTGGATATTCAGCAAGGTAATATTGTCTCCCAGAAGATGATGGCAGCGTTAAAAACGGGCATGAAGCGCGATGAAGTTGAGCGGGTCATGGGACGCCCAATGATTGTTGACCCATTCCGCAGAGATCGCTGGGACTACGTTCACGCCTTTAAATCAGGTAAAAGCGATGCGCCGCGCAGCCAGTACCGCGTCACCCTGTTCTTTGAGGGTGAGCGCCTCGCTCGCATCGAGCGTGATGTCCCGCTAGAATCACTGCCCTTGCGTTAGTCTGTTTTCGACGCAGCAGGAACAACGCTTTTACCCGCTTCATTCTCACCGACGGGTGGTTCCGCAGCCGCTGATTTCTTAGCGGGCTTCGCTGCACCGTCGGTGATGTCACCGCCACCCTTTTTCATTCGTTTGCCTTCAGCAGCACGTTTACGGCGCACCTCTTTCGGGTCAGCAATCAGTGGACGGTAAATTTCAACCCGGTCTCCTGCGCGCAGCACCCGATCCATTTTAGTGATCTTGCCAAACACCCCCACCTTATTTACCGCGAGGTCGATTTCAGGGTAGGTGACTAAAATACCGGAGTGTTTAATCGCATCACTCACGGTGCCGCCCGCCTTGATCATCACCTCCTGAACCACCTGTTCATGGGGCAACGCATAGGCCACCTCGACCTCTATTTTCTTAATGCTCGGCTCTTCACTCACCGCTGAATCACCCTTTTCAAGGTCTGCCATAATTCACCGCCGCGCGCTCGCAAAAAGAGTCCACCAGAGAGTTTGCAATTTGGCTAAAGATGGGGCCAAGAGTGACATCAAGGATACGGCTGGAAAACTCAAACTCTAAATCAAGCGACACCTTGCAAGCGGCATCCCCTAATCCTTCGAAGCGCCAGAACCCTTCCAGATGTTTAAAGGGGCCTTCGATCAGCCGCATCTCGATCATCTTCCCGTGCTGCAAGCGGTTACAGGTCGAGAACGTTTTGTGGATGCCACCACGCGCAAGCTCCAGCGTCGCCCGCACTTCGTCTTCATTACGGCTTAACACCGTTGTGCTTTTACACCACGGCAAAAACTCCGGGTACGCTTCAATATCGTCCACCAGCACAAACATCTGACTGGCGGAATAACGCACCAGTGCACTTCTATTTATTATTGCCATACGACTATCAACTTATTCCAAATATCACTATCCAGTGATTTTTTCCAACAGACCGGTGCTTTGCAAAAAAACAATCAACACCGCCAGTGGCGTTATATATTTCAATAAAAAGTTCCACGCATTGAATGCAAATTGATGCTTGGTTCCGATTTCATCATGCTTAGATTTTCGAGACATTGCCCACCCCACAAAGAGCGCAACAAACAGCCCACCCAGCGGCAACATAATATTGGCTGTGAGAAAGTCGAGCAGTTCGAAGAACGTCATGTCGAACAGTGTTACCTCCGCCCACAGGTTGAATGACAACACCGTGCCCATGCCCAGTGTCCAAGTCGCAACACCGCAGGTGATTGATGCACTTATGCGCGTCATATTGCGGTTTTCAACCAGCCAAGTCACCGCAGGTTCAATCAACGAAATTGAAGAACTCCACGCAGCAAAAAAGAGCAGAATAAAAAAGAGCGTGCCAAAAAAGAGCCCGCCGGTCATCTGTCCAAACGCCAGCGGCAGTGTCTGAAAGACCAACCCCGGCCCCGCCCCAGGTTCAAGGCCATTGGCAAACACAATCGGAAAAATCGCCATGCCAGCCACCAGCGCAACCACGGTGTCAGCAATCACAATCATAATCGCCGTACGTGCAATCGAATCCTGACTGCGCATATAGGAGCCGTACACCATGATCGCCCCCATCCCAAGACTCAAGGTAAAGAAGGCGTGCCCCATTGCAACCAGCACCCCTTTGCCAGTAATGGCGCTGAAATCCGGCGTGAAGAGAAAGGCAAGCCCCTGCATGAAAGCACCGCTGTTCATCGCGTAGCCCAGTAATATAATCAGCAACACAAACAGCGCCGGCATCAAAAACATCACCGCCTTTTCCAACCCGCCACGCACGCCACGCGCCACCACCACCATTGTCACCACAATAAACAGCGTGTGCCAAAGGGTGAGCTTTAGGGGGTTCCCCAGCAAATCATCAAAGACCGTTTTCACCTGCCCCGCTGAGCTGCCATTAAAGGTACCGCTCCCCATCTCCAGCACGTAATTGAGTGCCCAGCCTGCGATCACACTGTAATAAGAGAGGATTAGAAACCCAGCCAGCACCCCAGACCACCCCAGCAGCTGCCAGAGCGGGCTGCGACCTGCTTCGCGGCTGAGCGCTTTCATAGTGTTGATCGGGCTCTGCCGGCCGCGCCGACCCAGCATGATTTCAGCGATCATCACCGGCAAGCCCACCACCGCAATGCAGAGCAGATAGATGAGCACGAATGCGCCGCCGCCATTCTCCCCTGCGATGTAGGGAAACTTCCAGATATTACCCAACCCCACCGCTGAGCCCGTTGCGGCAAGCACAAAGACCCAGCGCGATGACCACTGACCATGAATGCTGCTACGCGAATTTTCTGCCATTACCGCTCCATTGATACTTCATCCCGCTATTGTGGGCGAAATCGGCAGATCTCTCAACCACATAGACCACTCCTGTGTATAATAACGACGACTTAATAGACCCCGTTTCACCATCAAAACCTCAATTTTATGGCTACAAAAAAGAAAAAAACTGGCGGCAACACCATCGCGCTCAATAAGCGCGCACGCCACGACTACTTCATTGAGGAGAAGTTTGAAGCGGGTATTGTATTGCAAGGGTGGGAAGTTAAAAGCATGCGCGCCTCACGCGCACAACTCACAGAGAGTTATGTTTTCATCAAAAATGGCGAAGCGTTTATCTCTGGCTGCCATATCTCGCCGCTTCACACCGCCTCGACCCACATCTCCCCTGAAAATACACGGGTGCGGAAACTGCTGCTGCACAGAAAGCAGCTCGATAAATTGATCGGTGCCGTCGAACGCAAAGGGTACACATTGGTAGGCACCGCACTCTACTGGAGCCACGGCTTGGTCAAACTTGAAATTGGGCTTGCCAAGGGTAAACAGCAACACGATAAACGCGCCAGTGAAAAAGATCGTGACTGGAAGCGGGAAAAACAGCGCCTGCTCAAAGGGCGCTAACCCCGGTTTTAATCGACCCGCTATCTAGTCAACATCAAACGCCCTTTAATTTTGCGGTCGCATTGAGCTCTACACTAAGTTAAACTGTCTATTGTAGTAATACCAAAGGGGGTGACCTGGCTTCGACGTGGGTTGCGAAACCTGAGGTGCATGCCGAGGTGCAGAGTTCCTCGTTAATCCGTCTGCAAAACCATAGTTGCCAACGAAGACAACTACGCACTAGCAGCTTAAACACCTGCATAGTGCCCTCAGCTTGGCGTGTGCTTATGCGCCCAAATCACTGGGGTCGACTCACATAAGATCGCGCTGAAGTACGTCCGGGACGGATGCGTTAAAACTTAACGGAATCGCTGTCTGTTTTCCCCGCCTGTTGGGTAGCTTGCAGTTAAACTAATGATCAGGATAAGCATGTAGAGCCGACGGCAGAGGATTTGCGGACGCGGGTTCGACTCCCGCCACCTCCACCAATAACAGAAGGCCAACCGTTCTCGGTTGGCCTTTTTTATTGCCCGCGCCCCGCACTACAGGCCTTATCTGGTAAGGCTTAGCGGACTTTTCCAGGCCAATATTCTCTAAATGGCCGAATACTCTCTGTGACTCTCTCCACCTCGCAAAGCCCAAGTCCATGACCAGAGAACGGAGAGCCCTTTAAAATCAGCAACTTATTAATGGACTAATCAAAAGGTTTGTTGGGTGAATTGGGTGGGCGAAGGGTATTCAGTCTATCCAAGATTCTATGATTTTAGTGACATAGTCCATCGGCAGCCGTTCCTGTTCCAACCTCGTGTTAGCAAACTGTTCGGAACGTAATCCCTTAAACAAATCCAATTCTTCCTCGGTCAATGCTATTGGCTCTTTAAATACTGAGTCAGGTTCAGCGACCATCCGTTCTTGGTAGACTTCAACTGTCGCGGCATCCATCATTAAAGGCGTGATGGTGCTTAGCTTACTTCGAGCATCGCTTAGTATACTGAGGCCTTCAGAGTCAATGTCCCCCCAGTAACCAACTCTCTTAGCGGTAAGCCATCCCGCCCTCATCCATGCGACGTTTTTTCCACCGCCCGATATTGCGATCGTGTCGGGGATATTATTCAGCGCCAGGCACGACTGCTCGTTCTCAATAATCAGGATATTGCTAGCAGGTAACTCAAACTCAAGTAACGTATCCGAGGACAATCTGAGTAGAGGAATCCCTCCTAGTACTGCTGTTGCCTGCTCACACAGAGGTTTTATTAGCAACCAATCCTTCGGCTTGTCTTTACAATGCAGCCAATTTAAAAGGCCTACTTCTCTAACGTCTTCATCGATTAGTGCAGCTGTAATCGATTCAATAATTCGAAGGTTATTCTCTATAAACTTGGTATCAACAAATGTGACAGGCAATGCCCTCAGGTAACACCCTCCGCCCATTCCTTGCTTTAACTGCGGTATTAATTTGACTAACAAATCGAGATCTGAGTAATCAAATTTATTCAAAGCTTCGAGATGATCAATTAACGTTAGAAATAGCGGCCTTTCTTTGCTGTCTTTTTCAGAGGCTTCACCTTCAGGCTTTTCATCGAGATTACGCCCCACATACAGAGGTGCAAGTGCATCAAGAATATGCGCTATTTTGGATTGCCACTTATTTAGCTGATGCTCTTCGCTCTTGCCAAGCAGACGAGCAAGGGCACCTACATCAGGTATCGATAGCATTGTCGGGATAAGTTGCTCAGAAAGAGATCTAAAGCTACGATTTTCCCAAGAAACCTCACAAGCGTACTTACTTTCATGCTCGGTGCACTCTTTTTCAGAAAACCGCTTCCATGAAGATACAAATCTCTGAAAGTGATTAATATCTGCTAAAACGGCGTTTCCCCTTGGGGACTTCAAAGAAACCTGCAAAGGGAATGATGACTCACCCTTTAGTAAGCTTTTAACCTTTCTGGAATTTTGCCATAGTTTTTGATTTAAAGAGTCTATTATATCTTCTGGCAGAAACCCCCAATTCGGCCTGTCGAACGCTTCTTTACTTTTAGGATCCATTGAACACAACATCCTGGTCAGTTATGGAGTCCGCTTTATTCTCAGTTAATCCAACGACATCCACTCCGAGAGATTCAGCCTCATTTAACAATGCCGATTGCTTTTGTTCTGCTATACGTCTATCAATTTCCTCCCAGGTCACTTCGCACAAGTGGCTTTCGTGCAACTCAGGATCGCGCTCGGCAATAAGTAATGATCTGGAAGATTCCCTGGCCAGATTTAGATTCTTATAAGGTGTAATCAAGTTCACATGAATATGTAATTCCTTAAAAACCCGAAGCACTCTTCGGCTAACTGCCTCGGCCGTATTTGAAAAGGCCTCATCTAAAAACACGGTGCAATAAATTGGTTTGTCATATCCAACAGGCGTTAATACATAGGCAAGACTGGCCGCCACAATGGTCCCCGCAAAGGATTCTTTCTCGCCCCCAGATTTACCACTGCTAGACTCAAGTACATCTCTTATATCCAGGGTTTGTGAATCGACCTCTTCGGCATAAAATGACATTTGGTACCTTGGGTCTAATAACCTCAGGCTTTCCATGTTATTGGATGTACCAGGCGCACTCGCTTTTTCCAGGATTTCGACAACCTCTGCAAGCAAGTTAAATCGTCGTTCATGGTCATCACTGGTAGCCTGACTTAGGGCACTTCTAATTTTTCGCTCAAAATCCTGCACATGGGGATACTTTTCACGCTTTGATCCCAGCTTTAAATGACTTCCCTGCTTAAACTCAGTGCGTCTTAAGACCTGATTAATGGTATCGATTCGCTCGATAATATCTTCTCTTTCAGATTCCAGCTTCGTTTTGATACGGGCCAGTGACTGAGTGGCGTGTTTAT
>Ga0256839_1003711_pt1 | contig 15504 bp, 12 predicted proteins | sample 354166metaG_FD_185968 | JGI IMG/M metagenome (GOLD analysis project Ga0256839, IMG submission 185968) | Hydrothermal vent microbial communities from Mid Atlantic Ridge, Atlantic Ocean - 354-166 | ecosystem: Environmental > Aquatic > Marine > Hydrothermal vents | place: Atlantic Ocean: Mid... | reverse complement strand
TGGTCTTCGTTCATCCTCTCGGATCGGCGCCCGAATACGGGCGCCTTTTTTTCCGGCGTTTAAAATGGAAGATTTGAGAATGGGAGGAATCATGGGATTGCGAACGCTCGGTTATGCGTTGTGGGTCTTTGGATGGGTTCTGCTGGCCGGTTGTGCCGGCGAGCGGGCGTTTACCGCCACCGTCCATGAAGACGACACCTGGATCGTGCGTCTGTTGAAGGTGGATCCCGGGAAGGATCGAAGATACACCCATCCCGCCCCCCTCGAAGCGGAAACCCTGGAACGGCTGTTGGCCGGGGTCGGTGTGGTGCAGGACGGCGGGCGTTGGCGGCCGTTGTTCACCGAGTACGAACGCCGGCGCCTGGGGGTATTGTTGCATCGGGGCCTGACGACCGCCGGCCCCGACGAAGTAGTGACCTTCGTGCAGGTGTTGCCGGCCTCTTCCTGGCAGGAACGGGTGACCTCCGGCGGCGTTTTCGTGACCGAGGGGAAATTGCATTTCCTGTTGGCGAATTTCCAGGTCAAGCGGGAACGTTGGCAGGATACCGACGACTATCGGCCGCCGATCGAGACGCGACCGTTGAAACCGGTAGCGCCGTTGCCGGCCGGTCTGGCCTACCGTCCCGCAGATCGGCTGCTGGATCCGGGCAGGGCGGGGGATGCCTTCCGGGTCCCCTTGGGGTTGTCGCCCTGGCACATCGCCTTGGATTATCGGGGTTCGTGAGTCATGGCGCCCGGGCGAGGCCGAGCGTCTCCCCGACGCGCACGCGGTCGCCGGTCTGCCGCCGCCAGGCCACCGTGTCCTCCGGCAGCAGCAGGATTACCGTCGAGCCCATGTTGAAGCGCCCCAGCTCCGCGCCCCGCTCCAGCACGATGTCGCGGTCGTCGTAGCGCCAGCGCTGGATGCGCCTTGCCGTGGGCGGGGTGACCGGCCCGTGCCAGACGGTCTCGATACCGGCCACCAGCAACGCCCCCACCAGCACCACCGCCATAGGGCCGGCGTCGGTGTCGAAGCGGCACACCACCCGTTCGTTGCGGGCGTAGAGGTTGTCCACCCCCTCGGCGGTGGCGTCGTTGACCGAGAACAGCCGTCCGGGAATGTGGATCATCTCCCGCAGGCGTCCGGGATAGGGCATGTGAACCCGGTGGTAGTCGCGCGGCGACAGGTAGATGGTGGCGAAGGCGCCGTCGGCGAAGCGCCGGCCCAGGTCGGCGTCGCCCAGCAGGGCGGTGGCGGAGAAATCGCGCCCCTTGGCTTGGATCAGCCATTCGCCGGTGAGGGTGCCGATCTGACTGAGGCGGCCGTCGGCGGGGCTGACCACGGCGCGGGGGTCGTCCGCCACCGGTCGGGCGCCGGCCTTGAGAGGGCGGGTGAAGAAAGCGTTGAAGCAGGGATAGGCGTCGGGATCGGCGTCGGCGGCCTCGCTCAGATCGATGTCGTAGGCGCGGACGAACCGGCGGATCAGGGCGTTTTTCAGCGGCCGCCAGCGGCAGTGGGTGAGCTTTCCCACCAGGCGCGACAGGCCGTGTTGGGGCAGCAGGTGTTGGAGGACGATGAAAAGGGTGTCTTTGAGGATGTTCATGGACGGTTGACGGTGACGGTGTGGATCTGATGGTCTTCCCCCAGCGTCAGGACGACGTCGGCGCGGGCCGGCATCTCCGCGAGCATCCAGCGGGTCAGGCGTTCGTAGTGCTGGATGAAACGGCGCAGGGCGGCCTCGTCCATGAGCCTGAGGCCGGGTTCCGGTTCGCCTTCGAGGCGCCGGGCCAGTTCCCGCTCCTGCTGCAGGCGCCACCGGAACACACAGGCCATGCCGGGGGCCTCGAGCAGGATGAGACGATCGAGGCGGGCGAAAAGTTGCCGGTAAGGGCCGCGGAGCTGGTCGTTGACGTAGCGGCGCCAGCGTCCGTCGGGGTCCTCGCGGCGCTCCAGCTCGTTGACCGGTTCGTGGAGGCGGGTTTCCGGTTCGGGGCGGGCGCCGACGCACCAGCCCTCGAACAGCACCAGGTCGCAGGGACCTTCCCACACCGGCCAGCGGGACGGCGGCAGGCGGTCGTCGGTGGCCTTGTCGAAGGCGGGCAGTGGGATGTGGTCGCCGGGACCGGCCTCGACGAGTGCGTCGATGGTGTGGATCGCCAGGGCGACGTCGTGGGTGCCCGGCACCCCGCGGGTGATCAGTAGGGGATGAACGGTACGGGCCAGATGTTCACGCTCGGCCCGGGTCCGATAGAAGTCGTCGATGGAAAGCCCGGCCGCCCGCAGGCCGAAGCCTTCCGCCAGCAGCGTCTGCAGCAGGCGGACCAGGGTGGACTTGCCGGTGCCCTGGGCCCCGTTGACGCCGAACACCCGCCCGCCCAGGCGCCGGTGCCGGGCGATCCAGGCCGTCAGCGGCAAGTAGACGGAGCGTAGCCGCGGCGTCAGGTCCGTTGCCAATCCCAGTTCGGCGCAGCGGTGGCGGAAGGCGGGGCGGAGCCGGTCGGCCAGGCGGTCCAGTTCGGCAGCGGGCAGGGGAAGGCGATCGGCGGGCCACACGGCTTCAGATCACCCGGTCCGGCGGCTCGCGGCCGGCGAAGAAGGCCTCCAGGTTCTCCAGTACCCGGAAGCCCATGGCCTCGCGGGTTTCGATCGTGGCACTGCCCAGATGGGGCAGGAGGACCACGTCCTCGCGGCGGCGCAGACGGGGATCGACCGCCGGTTCGTTTTCATAGACATCCAGGGCGGCGCCGCGCAGGGGGCCACGATCGAGGGCGTCGACGAGGGCGTCGGTGTCCACCACGTCGCCACGGGCGGTGTTGACGAGGAAACTGCCCGGTTTCATCCGCGCCAGTCGTGCGGCGTCGAACAGATGCCGGTTGCGCTGGCCGCCAGGGCAATGGAGGGAGACGAAGTCGCAGCGGGGCAACATGGTGTCCAGATCGGGGCAGTATTCCCCCTCGGCCGCCGCCAGGGGGCGGGGATGGTGGTAGAGGATACGCATGCCGAAACCGTGGTGGGCGCGGCGAGCCACGGCGCGGCCGATGCGGCCCATGCCGACGATGCCCAGGGTCTTGCCGCTGACCTTGGTGCCGAGCAGATGGGTGGGGCGCCAGCCGCGCCAGGCGCCGGCGCGCACCTGGCGTTCGCCCTCGCCGGCACGGCGGGCCGCCATCAGCAGCAGGGTCATGGCCAGATCGGCGGTACAGTCGGTGAGGACGCCGGGGGTGTTGGTGACCGCGATGCCGTGGCGACGAGCGGCTTCCAGGTCGATGTGGTCGAGGCCGACGCCGAAATTGGCCAGCAGGCGGCAGCGTCGTGGTTCGACGCCGAGCACCCCGGCGTCGAGGGGATCGACCACGGTGGGACAGACGGCGTCGTAGTCCCGCAGCGCCTGCCGCAGTTCGTCGCGGTCGAAGGGGTGGTCGTCGCGGTTGAAGGCGACCTGAAAGCGTTCGGCCAGCGCGGCTTCCACGGCGTCGGGCCAGCGGGCGGTGAGCAGGATGCGCGGGCGGCTCACGGCTGGCTCCCCAGGTGGAACGAGCCGCGCGGGGCGGCTCGTCTGAGGCTGGCAGAGACGGTCATCACGCTTCCAGGGGCGGTGCGGTCTCGCGCCAGTATTCCATCGCCGCGGCGATGCCGCTGCCCGGCTCGACGTCGATGCCCACGTCGCGCATCGCCATCTCGGCGCCGACGATGGCGCTGGCCAGCATCAGTTCGTTGACGTCGCCCAGATGGCCGATGCGGAACACCTTGCCGGCCACTTCCGACAGCCCCCCGCCCAGGGACAGGTTGTAGCGGTGATAGGCCACCTTCATCACGTCGCGGGCGTCGAAGCCTTCGGGGACGACGACGGCGGACACCGTGTCCGAATACCATTTGGGATCGCGGGCGCACAGCTGCAGGCCCCAGCCGTCGCGGATCGCGCGGCGCACGCCTTCGGCCAAGCGCCGGTGGCGGGCGTGGACGTTGTCGAGTCCTTCTTCCAGCATCAGGTCGATGGCCCGGCGCAGGCCGTGGAGCATCGGCGTGCTCGGGGTGTAGGGGAAGTAGCCGGCGTCGTTGGCCTGGATCTGGTCCTCGATGTCGAGGAAGTTGCGCGGCAGTTTGGCCTCGTGACGCTTTTCCAGGGCTTTTTGGCTGAAGCAGACGTAGGCGTTGCCGGCCGGCAGCATCATGCCCTTCTGGGAACCGGTCAGGGCCACGTCGATACCCCAGTCGTCCATACGGAACTCGAGGCTGCCGATGGAGCTGACCCCGTCGATCATGAACAGGGCCGGATGCCCGGTGCGGTCGAGGACGGCGCGGATCGCCCGGAGATCGTTGGTGACCCCGGTGGCGGTCTCGTTGTGGCAGATCAGCAGGGCCTTGATCTCGTGGCCCTTGTCGGCGGCGAGGCGTTCTTCGAGGTGGTCGAGGGGCACGCCCTCGCCCCAGGGGACTTCATGGTACTCCACGTCCAGCCCCATGCGCTTGGCCGACTGGATCCACAGGTGGCTGAACTGGCCGAAACGGTAGGACAGCACCTTGTCGCCCGGGGACAGGGTATTGCAGAGGGCCACTTCCCAGCCGGCGGTGCCGGTGGCCTGGAAGATGAAACAGCGGCCGGTCTCGGTGCGGAAGATCTTCTTCAGATCCTCCAGCAACGGTTTGACCAGCTTGGGGAAGTCGGGAGCGCGATGGTCCTCCATCGGCACGTGCATGGCGCTGAGGACGGAATCCGGCACGTTGGTGGGGCCGGGAACGTAGAGGTGATTGCGACCTGCCATTGATAGTCAGTCCTTGTTGGTTGACGGAAAACTGCGGTTCATGGTGCCTCGGGCCGGACTCGAACCGGCACGGGGTCGCCCCCTCGGGATTTTAAGTCCCGTGTGTCTACCAATTCCACCACCGAGGCATGACCGCTTATTATTTCAATTGCCGTCGGGATTTAGCAAGCCGTATTTGGCCGCCAGGCGGGTCAGTTCGACGTCGTTGCGGATGCCCAGTTTCTCGAAGATGCGGTAGCGGTAGGTGCACACCGTCTTGGGGCTGACGGACAGGATGACGGCGATTTCCTGAATCGATTTTCCCTGCAGGGTCAGCAGGGTCACTTCCATTTCCCGGCCCGACAGACGCTCGAAGGGGGTGGCGTCCTTCTCCGTACCGTCGAAGACCCAGCGGGTGGCGACATCCTGGCTCAGGTAGCGGCCGCCCCGGTGAACGGTCTTGACCGCCCGGATCATCTCCTGGGGCGGACAGTGCTTGGAGAGATAACCATCGGCGCCGGCCTCGATCAATTGCCTGGGGATGGGGCCGTCGGTGTAGACGCTGAGGGCGATCAGGCGGATGTCGGGATGGCGCTGCTTGAGTTTTTGGCAGGCGGCCAGTCCACCGAGGCCGGGCATGTTGACGTCCATGATCACGATGTCGGGCCGCAGGGAGTCAGCCAGTTCGAGCGCCGCTTCGCCGGTGGCCACCGTGCCGATCACGGTGATCTCCGGGTCGGTGTTGAGAATGTGCTCGATGCCGCTGCGGACGAGTTCGTGGTCGTCCGCAACGAGAACCGTGATCATGGGGCCGATTTGTTGTTATTGGGCGATTGGCGGAGAGGGTGGGATTCGAACCCACGGAGGGTCGCCCCTCGCCGGTTTTCAAGACCGGTGCTTTCGACCGCTCAGCCACCTCTCCGGGTTGGCGAAATTAGCATAAAACAAAGAACGGTGGCGAGGCTAGTGCTTCTTGAGCCACAGGCAGTTGCCGCCGCTGGCCTGATCGATGGCCTGCAGCCGCCGATGGTGCGCTTCCAGTTCCTCCGGTGGACAGGTGACCCGTTTCAGTCTTGGCCGGGGTCGGGTCGGGGCGGCCCCGGCGGCGGTGGTCGGTTCTTGGCGCAGGCTGTCCAGCGCCAGGGACACCTGACCGCCGGTCATGGCCAGATAGACGGAGGCGAGGATTTCGGCGTCGAGCAGGGCGCCGTGAAGATCGCGGTGGCTGTTGTCGATCTGGTAGCGCTTGCACAGGGCGTCGAGGCTGTTGCGCACGCCGGGGTGTTTGCGCCGCGCCAGGGCCAGGGTGTCGAAGATGCGACAGTAATCCTCGAGCCGTCCGTAATCCGGGCCGAGCCGGGCCAGTTCGGCGTTGATGAAGCCCACGTCGAAGGGGGCGTTGTGGATGATGACCTCGCTTTCCTTGACGAAGGCAAGGAAGTCGTCGACGATGTCGGCGAAGCGGGGCTTGTCGGCCAGAAAGGCGTTGTCGATGCCGTGCACTGCCACCGCTCCCGAATCGATTTCCCGTTCCGGATTCAAATAGACGTGGAAGCGGTTGTCGGTGAGGGTGCGGTTCACCAGTTCGACACAGCCGATTTCGATGATGCGGTGTCCCTTTTCCGGTTCCAGACCGGTCGTTTCCGTATCGAGCACGATTTGGCGCATGGGTCATTCCTGTCGCTTTGACGATCGTTGCAGCATTTCGTCGATGGCGCGGTTGGCCAGGGCGTCGGCCCGTTCGTTTTCCGGATGGCCGCTGTGGCCGCGAACCCATTCCCATTGCACCTGATGCCGCTCCAGCGCCTTGAGCAGACGCTGCCACAGGTCGAGATTCTTGACCGGCTTGCCGGCGCTGGTCTTCCAGTTGCGCCGGATCCAGTTGGGCAGCCACTCGGTGACGCCTTTCTGCAGGTACTGGGAATCGGTGCTGATGATCACCCGGCAGGGGCGCTTCAAGGTTTCCAGGGCGCGGATGGCGGCCATCAGTTCCATCCGGTTGTTGGTGGTATGGGGTTCGGCACCATAGATCTCCCTTTCCCGGCCCTGGTAGCGCAGGACCGCCCCCCAGCCACCCGGCCCGGGGTTGCCGCGGCAGGCGCCGTCGGTATAGATTTCCACCGCCTCACTGGCCTGGGTCACGTTGCTTTCTCTGTATCGTCGGTTCCAGTACGCCGGGGGACCATTCCGGCCGCGTTTCCAGGGCGGGGCGCAAGGGGATGATGGTGTAAGTCCGCTTGATAGCGCGCACCGCGTAGGCAACATACCACAGGGAAGAGCAATAATCACGCCATCCGCCCGGTTCGATCAGGGAGTGAAAGTCGAACCAGGTATTGGTTTCGGCGGTGAAGTTCAGTAAATTGAGCCAGTCGAGCAGGCGGCGGTGACTGATCGGGTGGCAATGCCACGGGGCGGGGCGCTGTCTGCCCGGGAACCAGCGGTAGAGACGATAGACGCTCCAGGGCTGGAAGCCCAGCACCAGCAATTGGCCTTCCGGTTTCAGGACTCGCTCCGCCTCCCGCAGAAGCTGATGTTGGTCGTCGGTGAATTCGAGGGTATGGGGCAGAATCAATACATCGACGCTTTCCGACGCCAAAGGCAGGGAATCCAGGCGGGCGATGATGGCCGGCAGACGGCGGTCATGGATCGTGTGGGTCTCGTCGATGAGACGGAAACTTCGCAGGTAGCCGCTGTCGAGATAGCGTTCTTCCCAGCCCAGGACGCCCAGTTGCACGATGGTGAAGGTGTAGGGCACTTTGAGTGAGCGCTTCAGGTAGCGGGCCTCGAGACGCAGCAAGCGCCGTCCCAGCGCCGTGTGGTACCAGGTGCACAGTTCTTGGCGCAAAGGCGGGGTGATCGGTTTGGTATGCATCGGCAGGAATGGTGATCAGATCTTATAATAAGGAAAAAACCCGGATTTGGAAGTGAAATCGGGAGGGGGGAAACGATGATGACAACGGTTGGGCGTTTCATCGTCCTGCTGGCTTGGTTTTGGCTGTTGACGGCTTGCAGTCAGAAGGCGATCAAGCCGGTCGAGCCACGCGCCGTCACCCAGGCGCCGGCAGCGCCGGTCACCGTCCACATCAAGCTTCGGGAAGGGGAAAGCGAACCTGCTCCCAAGTCGCCGGCCGCTCGAACCACTGACAACCTGTGGGACCGTCTGTTCGCGCTCTACCGGCTGCCCGAGGTCGATCATCCCCGGGTCCGACGGGAGCTGCGCTGGTATTTGTCCCATCCCGAATATTTGCGTCGGGTTCAGGAACGGGCCCGGCCCTACCTGTACACCATCGTCACCGAGATCGAGCGCCATCGGTTGCCCGGCGAGTTGGCGTTGCTGCCGGTGGTGGAGAGCGCCTTCCGCCCGGAGGCCTATTCCCGGATGCGCGCCGCCGGACTGTGGCAGTTCATCCCTTCCACCGGCAAGTTGTACGGCCTCGAGCAGAACTGGTGGGTCGATCTGCGCCGCGACGTCCACGCTTCGACCCGGGCCGCCATCCGCTATTTGAAGAAACTGCACACCGATTTCCACGGCGACTGGTTGCTGGCCCTGGCCGCCTACAACGCCGGCGAGGGGACGGTCATGCGGGCGATCCGCCGCAACCGCCGTCTCCACCGTCCGACCGATTTCTGGCATCTGCGTCTGCCCCGGGAAACCCGCGCCTACGTGCCCAAACTGCTGGCGGTCGCCAAGATTTTTGCCCATGCCGAGGAGTACGGCATCGCCCTGCTTCCGATCCCCAATCGCCCCCTGTACGCCGAGGTGCGGCTGGATTCCCAGATCGACCTGCATCTGGCGGCGGAATTGGCGGAATTGCCTCTCGAGGAGCTGTATCGGCTCAATCCCGGCTACCGCCGGTGGGCGACGGCGCCCGACGGTCCCCACCGCCTGGTGCTGCCGCTGGAAAAGGTAGCGCTGTTCCAGGAACGTCTGGCGAAACTGCCTCAGTCTCGCCGTATCCGCTGGGAACGGCACCGGGTGAGTCGCGGGGAGACCCTGAGCCAGATCGCCCAAAAGTATCACACCCCCGTCGCCGTGATCCGGCAGGCCAATCGCCTTCGGGGGAACCGCATCTACCCGGGACAATCCCTGGTGATCCCCGTGGTTCGCACCGTCTCCGACGCCTTGCTGGCCCGGTTGAAGAAGATCCCGGTGCCCCCCCACCGCCCCCCGGGCAAGATCCACGTGGTGCGGCGCGGCGACACCCTTTGGAAGATCGCCCGGCGTTACGGGGTGCGCGTCGGTCAGCTGGCCCGCTGGAACCGCATCGACCCGAAGCGCCCCTTGCGACCGGGCCAGCGCCTACGCATCCGGGTGGCGGACGCCGGCGATCCGTTCAAGTCCGTGGTGTATACCGTGCGCAAGGGGGATTCCCTCTCCAAGATCGCCCGGCGTTTCGGGGTGCGTCTGCGGGATCTGCATCAATGGAACCGCCGGCGTCTGAAGGGCACCCTGCGTCCCGGCCAGCGTATCCGGCTTTATCTGGACCGTTCTTCCGGTTGAATCCCGTCCCGGCTGGTCCGGGAGGCGCAGGGCTTTCGTGACGCTGGCACTCCGTTTCGTCTGGTTCGTTTTCGGCTTGATCACCGTGACCGCCTTGGTGGTGGCCGGGACGCTGAGCGTGCAGATGCTGGAGGACAAGTACCGCCACCTGAAGTCCTCCGCCGCTATGTTGGCCGCCGTGGTGGCGGATGCCGACCAAGAGGCCGTCGCCACCGGCGACCGGGAAGCGCTCCGCCGCCGGCTGGCCCCCTTGAACACCATGGCCGAGTTGGCTTATGCGGCCTTTTACGATGCCCGGGGACGTCTGCTGGCCTGGCAGGGGCGCTTCCCCCCCGAGCCGATGGTCCGCCTGTCGCAGGTCGACCGGCCCACCCTGGGGGAAGTGCTCTTCGGTCAGGGAGAGCGAATGGCAGTGGCGGCACCGGTACGCGATGCCGCCGGTGCGGTCGTGGGGGAGGTGCGCCTCGGCATCGCCCTGGCGGACTTTCGCGATCATGCCATCACCTTTCTGGCCACGGTGGTCTCCCTCGTTACGATTTTGTTGGTCCTGGCGCTGGCGATGGGATTGTGGCTGATTTCCCGCATCACCCGGCCGCTTCGGAGACTGGCGCAGGCGGCGACGGCCGCCGCCGGGGGGCATTTCGACGTCGCCATCGAGCCGGAGGGGCCTTTGGAAATCCGTCAGCTCGGCGAAGCGTTCCGGCGTCAATTGGCCTGGTTGCGCGCCTATGAGCAGCATCAGCGCCAAACCAAGGTGGAGCTGGAAAACGAGGTTCGTCGCCGTACCGAAGCCCTGAACCGGATGATCGAGCACGCCCGGGAACTGGCGGAAAAGGCGCAGGCCGCCAACGAGGCCAAATCGCGTTTTCTCGCCAACGTCAGTCACGAACTGCGAACCCCCCTCAACGCCATTCTGGGATTTCTGGCGTTGTTGGCGGCCACCGAGCTCGATTCCCGTCAGCGCCACTACGTCCGGCTTTCCACGGAGGCGGCCCAGTCGCTGCTGCGGTTGATCGAGGACCTGCTAGACTTCGGCAGGATCGAGGCCGGGCGGATCGAATTGAAACCGCGGCGCTTCGAGGTGACCCGTCTGGTGGCGTCGGTGGTCGCCCTCCACCGCCACCTGGCCCAGGTCAAGGGGTTGGCGCTTCGCTGGCGGGTAGTTCCCGGGACGTCCCGATGGTGGTGCGGTGACGAAGACCGGATTCGCCAGATCCTTAGCAATCTGGTGCACAACGCCCTGAAGTTCACCGAGGAAGGTCATGTCGACATCCAGGTGGCCGAGGCGGAATCCGGCTGGCTGGTTTTCGAGGTTCGGGACACCGGTATCGGTCTGCCGGACGAGGCCCGGGACCGGATTTTCGAGGCTTTCACCCAGTTGGACGATACCGCTTCCCGCAGTTATGGCGGTACCGGTCTGGGATTGAGCATCTGCCGTCAGTTGGTCCGGGCCATGGGAGGGCGGATCGAGGTGGAAAGCGCCGTGGGTGAGGGCAGCCGGTTCCGTATCACCCTGCCCCTGGAAAAGGCCGAGGCACCGGAACGGCCGTCTGAACCTGCGTCCGTCGATCCCCGGCCGGGGGTGTGCGGTCGGGTGTTGCTGGTGGAAGACAATCGGCTGAACCGGGCGCTGCTGGCGGAAATGCTCAAACAGCTTGGTTGCGAAGTGGTCGCCGTGACCTGTGCGGAGGAGGCCCTGCGACGTTGGGATGACGAGCGCTTTGATCTGGCCCTGCTGGATTGTCAGATGCCGGACATGGATGGCTACCAGTTGGCCCGGCGGTTGCGGAGTCGGCGGACGGACGTTCCGATCGTCGCGGTCACCGCCGATGTCAGCGACGGCAGTCGCCGGCGCTGCCGGGAGGCCGGGATGGTGGACTGCCTCCACAAACCGGTGTCCATCGAGGCGCTTCGCACCTGTCTGGCGTCCCGCCTGCCGGTCGACCGGCCGATGGAGGAGGAAACCGGATGGCGGAGCGAATGCTTCGATCCCGCCCCGTTGGGGCAGATCGCCCAGCTCGAGCAAGATCAGGCGGCCGGCCTGCTGGCGCGCTTGGCGCGCCTGTTCCAGGAGCAGGGGCGGCAGTGGTTGACGGTCCTGGAACGCAACGTGACCGGCGGGGACCTGGCGGCGATTCGCCGGGCCGCCCATGCTTTCCTCTCCGCTTGTTCCCACCTGGGAGTGCGGGATTTGGCGTATCATCTGTCACAGATCGAAGACTCGCCCCACCGGCTGGACCGGAAACGGATGGCGCTGTTGTGGGCGGGCTATCGGCGCGTGTGCTGCTTGTTGGGTTCGGGATATGGGCACGGTTGAGCCGGTCGTGTCGGATGGCCACGACACCGAAACGGGCGGAGGGTCTCCACCGCTGATTCTGGTGGTGGACGACGATCCCATGACTTGCCTGCTGGCGGAGGAGAGCCTGCGTCAGAAGGGGTTTCGTACCTATACCGCCGATTCCTGTCGGGCAGCGGTGGACGCCGTGTCCCAGTTGCGGCCGGCGGCGGTGTTGCTCGATGCTGGATTGGCGGATGGTGATGGGCTGAAATTGTGCGAGCGTCTGTGCCGGCTGGGTGATTTTCCGGTGGTGTTGATGATCGATGCGCGCCAGGCGGGCGCCGTGGAAGCCGCCTACCGCGCGGGGGCGGCGGATTTCGTTCTCAAGCCGGTGGTCTGGGACCTGCTCGGACCGCGGATTCGGCAATTGCTGTGTTTCTGGTCGGCGGTGGTGCGACAACGTCACCTGGCCGGACAGCAGCGTTGCCTGCTCGGAATATTGAACCTGCCGGTCGCCGAGATGCCTTTGGAAACCTGGTTGCGACGGGCTCTGGAACACGTGGTGCGACTTCCCTGGATGGACGCGGCGGTCGGGGGAGCGGTTTTCCTTCGGGAGGGGGCGGTTTTCCGTTTGGCGGCGCAGATCGAGCCACCCTCGGGAATACCGGTGAGCGAAGCGCGGTTCTCCCTCGACTGCTGTCCGTGTACTCGGGACCAGTCCGGTCAGAGGGTGCATTTCGTAACGATGAATCACCCGCGTGACCAGGTCACCACGCCCGGCATGCCGGATCGCCGGTTTTGTCACGTTCCCCTGGGGAGCGAGGATCAGATCTCGGGCGTCATGGTGCTGAGCTGTCCTGCCCGATGGGAATGGGAAGACGGGCGACTGCAGTTTCTCACCGCGCTCGGCAGGGTGATCGCCGCTCAGATCGAGCGCAAGCGTACCGATCGCAAGCTGACCCTCACGCTGAGCGCTTTTGAAGGCAGCCTGGATGCCGCGGTGATCGTCGACGAGCGCATGACCATCGTCGAAGTCAATCGGACGTTCACCGAATTGACCGGCCTGACGGCCGACGAAGCCCAGGGCCGCTCCCTCCGCTTGCTGCAGCCGGTGGCTGGGGAATCCCCGAAGGAGTGCGGGCGCCATTTCATCAAGCAACTGGCGGAGCGCCGTGCCTGGGAGGGGGAAGTGTGGCTGCGCCGCAAAGATGGCACCCGGTTCCTGAGCTGGATGCAGGTGGTCCGGAGCGCCGTCGATGAAAGTGACGATCAGTTTTACATTCTCACCTTCACGGACATCAGCGAGCGCAAGCGCGAGGCCGAGGACATCCGCCGTCTGGCCTTCTACGATCAGTTGACAGGGCTGTGCAACCGTTCCCTGCTGTTGGACCGGCTGACGCTGGAATGCCGTCGGGCCGCCCGCAATGGGTCGTCGCTGGCGGTGCTGTTTTTCGACTTGGACCACTTCAAGGCGATCAACGACGATCTGGGTCACGATCAGGGGGATGCCTTGTTGACCGAGGTGGCCCGGCGGGTCCAGAGCGTGGTGCGGAAGGAGGATACCGTGGCCCGGCTGGGGGGTGACGAGTTCGTGGTGCTCCTGGCCGGTCTCCATGGGGCGGTGTCCGAAGCCCGAAAACAGGCGGCCCACATTGCCGAGAAGATCGTCCAGGCGATCCGACGCCCCTGCCGGCTGGCCGGCCGGGAGCTGGTCACCAGCGCCAGTATCGGCATCGCCATCGGTTTGAGCGACGAGCGGGAGCCGGAAGGGCTGCTCAAACTGGCCGATCTGGCCATGTATGCGGCCAAGAAGGAAGGGCGCGACGGTTACCGCTTTTATCAGCCGCACATGAGCCAGGTACAGGTCAGGCGGTTGAATCTCCAGGAACGGATGCGCCGGGCGTTGGAACAGGAGGCGTTGACGGTGCACCTGCAGCCCCGCCTGCGGATCGCCGATCGGGCCCTGGTGGGGGCGGAGGCCCTGGTACGCTGGTGGGACGAGGCGGCAGGCTGTTGGATTCCTCCCGAGACGTTCATCCCCCTGGCCGAGGAGACCGGTTTGATCGATCCCCTGTACGAGTGGCTACTGGACCGGATCTCCCGTTACCGGGAGCAGTGGCGCCAGGCGGGTCTGGGAGCGGGATTGCGGCGGATCGCCGTCAATGTGTCGCCCCGGCAGTTCCAGCAGCGCGATTTCGCCCGGCGTACCGTCGATCTGACGGTACCGATGACCTGCGGCGGCGGGCCCGGCCTGGAATTGGAGATCACCGAGGCGGCGCTCATGCGTTATCCCCACGAGAGCCAGCGCGCCCTGTCGCTGCTGCAGGAGGCGGGAATCGCCGTCGCCATCGACGATTTCGGTACGGGATACTCCAACATGGTGCAACTGCAGCGTTTTCCCATCGACCTGCTCAAGATCGACCGTTCCCTGGTACGCACTTGCCCGAACGACGCCGGCGATACGGCGATCGTCCGTATCATCGTGTCGATGGCGCGGGAATTGCAGATGGCCGTGGTGGCGGAAGGGGTGGAGGCGGCCGAGCAGCTGGAATTTCTCCGCCGGTTGGGGTGTGACTATTATCAGGGCTATCTCTGCGCCCCGGCGTTGACGCCGGAGGAATTCGAGTCCTTTCTGCGCAACGTGTCGTAAAGGCGCTTTCCCGGCAGCGATTGGAGCAACGTTTCCGTGTAGCGGTGGCGGGGGGCGAACAGCACCTGCCGGGTTTCCCCCAGCTCGACGATCCGTCCCTGATGCATCACCGCCACCTGGTCGGCGATTTCCGCCACCACGGCCAGATCGTGGCTGATGAAGAGGTAGCTGACGCCGGTCCGCCGCTGCAGCGTCTTCAGCAGTTCGAGGATCTGTTTCTGCACCGAGACGTCCAGGGCGCTGGTGGGTTCGTCGCAGACGATGAGCCGGGGCTCCACCGCCAGGGCCCGGGCGATACAGATCCGCTGGCGCTGGCCGCCGGAAAATTCATGGGGATAGCGCAGCCGGGCCTCCGGGGGCAGGCCCACCTCGGCGAGCAGGGATTCGACCCGTTCGATGCGCTGCCGGGCCGACAGTTCGGGACGCAGGGTGCGCAGACCCTCGGCGATGATGTCGCCCACCAGCATTCGGGGATTCATCGCCGAGAAAGGGTCCTGGAACACGATTTGCAATTCGCGGCAGCGTTCCCGGGTGGGCAGCCGGTCCAGCTCCCGCCCGCGGTAGTAGATGCGCCCGGCGGTGACGGGGATCAATCGCAGTAGCGCCTTGCCTAGGGTGGTCTTGCCGCACCCCGATTCCCCCACCAGGGCCAGGGTCTGGCCTTCGGCCAGGGTGAAGGAAACCCCGTCCACCGCCTTGACGTGTCCCTTGATCCGCCTCAGCAGGCCGCGGCGGATGGGATACCAGACCCTGAGATCGCGCACCTGGAGCAGGGGGCGTCCCGGCTCGTACCGGCGCTCCAGGCAGCGGTCGAGGCGGGGGAGGGCGGCCAGCAGCTTGCGGGTGTACGGATGTTCGGGAGCGGCGAACAGCGGCTTCCGATCGCGCCGGCAGGTCTCGACGATTTTCCCTTCCTGCATCACCGCCGCCCGGTCGGCCACGTCCGCCACCAGACCCAGATCGTGGGTGATCAGCCACAGGGCCATGGCGCGCTGGCGCTGCAGCCGGACCAGCAGGTCCATGATCTGCGCCTGAATGGTGACGTCGAGAGCGGTGGTGGGTTCGTCGGCGATCAGCAGTTCCGGCTCGCCGGCCAGGGCGATGGCGATCATCACCCGCTGGCGCTGGCCGCCGGACAATTGATGGGGATAGCTGTCGATGCGTCGTTCCGGCTCCGGAATCCCCACCTGCTTCAACAGGTGAAGGCAGCGCCGGCGCAGGGCCTCCCCTTTCAGTCCCAGATGCAGGGCCACGGCCTCGCCGATCTGCTGGCCCACGGTGCGCACCGGATTGAGGCAGGTCATGGGATCCTGGAAGATCATGGCGATGCGGCGGCCGCGGATGGCGTTCATG
>Ga0256839_1003710_pt1 | contig 15505 bp, 17 predicted proteins | sample 354166metaG_FD_185968 | JGI IMG/M metagenome (GOLD analysis project Ga0256839, IMG submission 185968) | Hydrothermal vent microbial communities from Mid Atlantic Ridge, Atlantic Ocean - 354-166 | ecosystem: Environmental > Aquatic > Marine > Hydrothermal vents | place: Atlantic Ocean: Mid... | reverse complement strand
ATTTGGTTTGCACCTTTTTGAGGTATAAAAATACCAGTATGACAGTTAGAACACGCTAATAACAAAGTATGTCTATCATGCGGAAAGACCACATCAGGCATCGAACCTTTTACTTGACGAACAATATTCAAGTTCATGATTATAGGTTTAGGTGCCGCATCAGATGCATTATGGCGAGGAGAGATCTTTTTAGTGTTAATCGATTTAATCCAATCAACATGATTACCCCACTTAGCTTTCACTAAACCACTAAAAGCTTCCTTAGGTGGTTGAAGCATGTGCGTACCTGGATTATCTGGATCATGAAGCCCATCTTCCGCAGGTGGTAAATTCGCAGGCGCTTGTGGCTTTAACATACGGTTAAAGGTATTGCTTGAATCGGCAGAAGCAACCAGTGAAAAAACTCCAGAAATGGATGCTATTAATATTAGAACTGATAGTTTATACATAATCATCCAACCTTTTTATTTAGGAGCTGCAATATTAGAGGCACGCAAAGGGCTACCCTTTACTTGAGTCGGTGTTCCAGTAATACCTGAATGACAGACATCACAGTTCTCGATTGACCAAGCAATCTCACCATTATGGCAGGCACCACAAAACTCACCTTCAATTATTTTAGCCATGGTAATTTCATTTTTACCAGCACCAAACTTAAACCCTAAATCGGCATGACAAACACTACAGTTAAATCGAATTCGATGGAACCAATGCGGAAACACCGCTGGCCTCATCTCTGCCGCATCGGCATAATTATTAATAACAATATCACCATATTCAGCTTGCGCCTTCATTGGTGCCATCATGGTAAAAAGCGCTACCAGAATAACGCCTAAACCTAATATATTTTGTTTTATCACCACTATTTCATCCCCACAAGATTAAAAAATAATTAAAATAAGACCTTATCATGACGTGAGAGGTTCTAGAAAAAACTTGACTGATTGAGACAAAACACTTTAGGGCACTTTCTCTGAGCACAAGGAACAGCCAGTATTCACCTGTTTTTCAACCAAAATCAGACGTATTTTATCCGAACATTCTATCGTATAAAGATCTCCATTAAAATACTCTTCTTACATTAAAGAAGACTGCATTATAACTAATTTTTCGAGCTTCGCGATACAGATACTGCAACGAAACATCAATTTTCCCCACCCTATAATTCATTTTATTACTCCATGATTGCTGAACCGTTAATTGATCCTGCGAAGCAACAGATTGACTATATCTATAATTTGACGTAAACCCCATTCCCGAAATCGAAAAAGGATTTAAATAAGATAACCCCCCATTAATAGATATAGCTGAATTTTCAGACGTTGAACCTTCAACCGAACTACCCACTGACTGATAACTTGTAAGCTGATAGTTTAGAGAACCATTTAACTTAATACGACGATTTAACGACGACTGCTGACTCAAGTCGGCAGTCAATGTTTGTAATGCCGAAACTCCGTCCAAATCTCGTTGGTCAGACACTTGAAACTGTGCACGTCTATTGACACTAAAAAGCGATTGCCTCCAACCCAAAGAGCCTCGATGGCTTAACCTTTGACGAACCTGATTTGATTGCGTATTGCTTGAAAAATCTTGAGAGCCATTTAAATAAATATACTGCGACCGTGCAATTCCCCACCGTCGCCCAACTCCATGGCCTAAATTAAACGAGCTTGTACTTGACTCCTCGCCATCATCCACTCGCTGACCCAATCTAGCATCGGTACGCCAATCATACGACCAAGCATCAAGTTTAATTTCGCCTGAACGGTATGTAACACCCAACTGATTACTTGTTGATGCAACCTCTTGCCCAGAAACCCCACTTTGAGAGCTATTGCTGTTTATAAAAAGAGATGTCTTCTGCGTTAACTGGTAAGTCACACCTAAAGAGCCTGATAGAGTGCGATTCGAATTATCCTGAGGTGTGCTCGCGACTACACTTTTTATACCTGAAAACCTAAGAGCGCTGGTCACCATAAGCTTCTTATCTAAACTTTTCCAAATCACGGATGTCGCGGCTTGAGTCAACTCAACACCATAGCTAGCAGCCGTGCTAACGCCCTCTTGAGGGGATTGCTGTATTTTACTTATACTGGCTGACGAACGGACTGTCACTTTCTTAAAGCCTGTATAGTTGTGATTAACACGAACATACTGACTTTCTCTGTCCAAGCTATCATACGTTGTTTCATTTTTTTGAGAGACGGAAGCTCTTAACACCCCTGTAGTTTCTCTGTAAAGACCACTAACACTTAAAGCACTTGCTCCGTACTTTCCTCGCAAAACAGAACGGGATCGATCGTCAGAATATTTCAACTTCAAACGATAACGCTTTCCAACCAGACTTTGATGCATAACCAGTGATTCAGTCACCGCACTGTCATCTAACGAAGGCGTATTTGGACCCGTAGCACGGTTAAAATCTGTGTCAACCTTTGAATCAGAACGAGTATAACTAAAACCAAATGGCGTTGAACTTTGAGGTAACACCGTAAACCCCACACTTCCTGTGATAGAAGAATTATCACTACGTCCAGTTGCTACGGTAGTTTGCACTTGGGAAAATGACAGGTTTGAGTTCCCGACCATAAACCAGTCTCGCCAGACAAAAAACCGATTATTCATATCGGCACGCAACACCTGCTGACCATCTGAATCGCCCGTACTGTAATCCGAGATACGATAAGTATACCCAATGCTTCCGCTTGAATGCGTGCCGACCAAACTGGCCGCCATTACAGGGAAAAAGCTTAAGGAGCCTACAAAAAATAACGAGGCTATAATACAGCGACACCATTTTATGAATGAATACTTCCGTAGAAAAATCACACCAAGGCCTTGCACTAGAACCTTACAATGTAAGCATTATCACGCAATCGACTTAAGAACCCATCCCATAACTCATCGGACATTTTTTGCGTTAGCTGCTGAGTGATTTGTGGCAACACGTCTTCATACTTAAGCTTACTTGATGGAATAACTCCATCTAAACGTACCAAAACAACGCCTTGAAGCAATCTAATGGGTTCACTTACTTCGCCAACAGCTAAAGCATCTAAAACCTCTTCAACATCATTATGCAGCATGCCTTTATGCTGATACCCCATGTCTCCTCCTTTAGAGGCCGTTCGGTCATCAGAGAACTCTTTAGCAAGTGATGAAAACGACTCTCCTAACAATATCCTCTCCCTAAGCGAACCTAGCTGTTCATGAGCGCTATTCCATTCTTCAAAGGTAGCTGACGGCTGAACCTTTATAAGAATCAATGAAACCTGTCGCTTCTCCGGAGACACAAATAGGTCTGGATTGTTTTCATAAAACGCTCGCTTTAACTCCTCCGTTAAAACCACTTTAGCTCGCACTGTTTTTTCTAGCAAAGCTACCCGCTCTCTGGACTCTAACTTCATCCGCAAACTCGGTAAAATCTGCTCTCGATCTCTTTGCCATTCTAGACTTTCTTCATTACGCTTTTCGAAACGAGCAATTTCCTTCATGATTTTATCAGCATCAACCGATAACCCTTGCCTTTCAGCTTCATGCATCAATAGGACCGAATCAATTAACGTACGCGCCACATCTTTTTTTACTTCTTCAACGCGCTCTTCTGTAATTCGTCCATGGTAATAACGCCGTGCTCCTTCCGACCGAACCGTAGTCAAAAAAACAGCCTCCGTTATTTCGTAGCCATCCACAATCGCAAAAAGCGCTTTGCTTTTGACAGACTCGGAAGCTGTCGCTTTAGCCCCCATAAAAACAAAAAGACAACAAACAATAAGTATTCGAATACGATTTTGAACCATAGGAAAACCTTAAAAAAACATTACGGTTACGACTCTCAAACAAACCCTTTCACTCACTGACACCTTAAGGCGCAACAAAAAAGGGCATGCACTAGAGGCTCATTTGAATCGCTACATTATTTTATTTGATATGACAAGCTTTGCACAATGCGCTGCCTGCATTTGATCGGCGTAGAAAAGAGCCATTATCTGTTTTATGCGGATTATGGCAAGAGGCACACTCAACGGTAGGTCCAAAAGCATTACCCGCATTTCCATACAGAGGTAAACCTTCATCACCCAGTACAGACGTTACCCCCACCGAACCAACCCATAAGCGGCCATTATTCCAAATGGGCTCTTCAAACATTTTATCATTGGCCGAGTTTGCAACTGTATTCGCGCCAACAATATCTGCCCAAAGCAACCCTCCACCAGCATACTGCACACCAACAGGGTGATCATTTCTCAGATCTGTTCCTAACATCGGCACAGGACTTGGAGCCCCGTTCATAAAAGCTCCGGTACCTCCAGCTAAAAAAGTACCCGTAGCATCATAACGATATACTCCGCCCGTAACGGTAGGGGCATTTAAAACCAAATCCAGAGCTGAAGTTCCATCATGGCAAGATAAACAGGCTAACGAAATCCCGCCTACATTCAGGTCAATTTGAGCATCTAAGGTTGCCGTACCCAACGTATCATACGTTTGAAAACTACCACTGGCTGGCAATATTTTATTCCATAAAGGAACGGGAGCATTTATGTCGGAACCATGAGGAGTATGACAGAACACACAAATTCTTTCTGTTCCACCAACTGGACCTGATCCCGAAATTGGACCCGTCGTACCTAAGTTATGAACCGAATTAGCAATGTCTGCCTGAGCAGCGCCTAAAAACAATAACGAACCTAAACCGACCGCTGATAACTTCATTTTAAAATTTTTCATAAATAAACTCCTTGTAAACACTTCCATTACATACTAAGCTTGCAATAGCTGCGTTAATTGCGTCATAAGCTAATCTCTAGAAAAGCTTAACGCGCTACAACAAATAATGAAAGCATCATCCTCAAAACTACCTTAATACTTTCTTAATAATCTCTACTCTGGATCTAGTGTAACCTTTTTAATCCATAGAAAACAAGCCGAACTAATACCACCAAACACTCGAAATAAGCCCCCTTAAGACAGGGGTTTTACCAACCCTTATCGATCATATACTGAACAGCGGCCTTAACTTCTTTATCGCTTAAAGAGGGGTCGCCCCCCCTAGGAGGCATAAACCCTTTATTGCCCGCATACCCTTCAATTGCGTTAAAATTTAAAATACTTCTTCCTTTTGAAATTCGATTCGTCCAATCCAAAACTTCTCCCAGCCTTGGCGCGCCAAAAACACCTTGATCATGGCAAGAAAAACATGCTTGATTATAAACTCGCTCTCCTTCCCCTCCTGACATTGCACTAAAAGAGGCAGAACTCATTAAAAATATAGACACTATTTTTTTCATCTTAATACTCCTAACTACCTATATCACTCTATTTATCAGAAGCCTCTTGCGATAATTGTTCTAAATTCTGAGAAATAACTTTATAAGAATCTGAACTTGGATCTAATAAGCTCAATAAATGCTTCCAAAACTGCTCTGCTAATACATAATCTTTACTGTAATAAGCAGCCGTCCCAGCAATCCATAAAGCCTGTTGATGATTTGGCTCTAATAGCAACGCTTTCTTAGCCCAATCAAATGCAGGGGATGTCACCAAAATTCCACCCTCTATTGAGGCTAGAACATCTGCATAATTCGCATAAATTTCAGCATCTTCAACCCCCTTATTAATCAGATGCAAATAAGCGGCTTCAGCCCCATTCATATCCTTCATAATATGAAGCGTTTGTGCCAACATCGCCCAACTTTCAAAATCATCAGGATTTGCTTCCGCTTTTTCTCGAACAGCAACCAACATCGCATTAACATCATTGCCAGCTGAACCACCATGCGGACCACCGGCCTGAGCTCCTCCAGCTGGCTGGTCTGCCATGTATTGAATGGAGGTATAGTCCATGCCGACTTGCTTATAAATAAAGTAAGCACTAACAGGCAAAATAACGGCAATAAGCACAATCAACACAGGGTCCGATTTTGCATGTAAACTGGTCTGAATATCACTCTCTGTTGCGGTTTCTAAAAAGGTTCTTTGTAAATCTAACCGAGCCGCATCATACTGCCCTTTCTCAATCACTCCCTGCTCTAAATCAACACCTAGCTCAGCTATTTGCGACTCTAAAAGTTTTGAATTAACGGATTGAAGATCTGGGCTTACATCTTTTTTAGCTCGAATAAGCGGCCAAACAACCCATACTACGATAACCAAAGAAACTAACGCTATTACTGTTATAAACATCTATTTTTTCTCCTTTTTTGAGCCTAAACTATTAGCTAACAATTCAGACTCTTCAGCGGTTAGGTCACTGCTACTATTAATTTTTTTTCGTGAGCGTACATTCAGTACTAACACGGTACCCCCTAGCAACAACAACAAGAAAGGCCCTATCCAAAGCAAATAGGTAGAGGAATCAAAACTAGGACGATATAAAACAAATTCGCCATAACGATCTACCATAAATGTTTTAATTTCTTGCTCATTCGCGCCTTCTTTTACCATTTTATAGAGGTGGCCTCTTAAATCATCTGCCAAGGCAGCATTTGAGCCTGCGATAGATTGGTTTTGACACACCGTACAACGTAACTCATGAAGCATATCGTTATAAAGTTCTTCGTGCTCCGCGTCCTTAAAATCTAATGGAACGCCTGCTTTTAGAGCGTAAGTCGATGAGCTTATTAACATGCTCATCACTATAAACAGTCCTACTATTGCCTTCATGGTTCTTGCTCCAATTTTCTAATCAGAGGTATCAATTCTTTTTCAATTACTTCACGATACAACGGTCCTGTATGCTTATAACGAACAATACCTTTTTTATCAATAACAAATGTTTCAGGCGTACCATAAACACCCCATTCAATGCCTACATCGCCCTTATAATCAAAGCCAATCATGGTGTAAGGGTCCCCCCCTAACTGCCTGAGATACATTAAGGCGTCTTGTTTTTCATCTTTATAATTTAAGCCAACCAAATTAAACCCTTGGCGCTGTAATTTCAATAAATGATGATGCTCTTGACGACAAGCAATACACCAAGACGCAAATACATTAAATAATGTTACTTGCCCTTTTAGCATTTCATTGTTGACCATTTTTTGCGGTTCATGAAGCTCTGGCACTTCAAACTTAGGTGCTTCCTTCCCTATTAATGGCGAAGGAATAATTTTTGGATTAAGGCCTAACCCCACCCAAAACAACAACAACAATGCGGCAAAAATAACCAATGGAATCATGTGTCGGTTCATACTACTCTCCTAGTCCACAACCGCTTGATTTTCTTCTTTACGCCCTGTTAAACGGCGCTTAATTTTCACACGATAACGACGATCACTAATGGCTAAAATACCTCCAACACTCATGATAATGACCCCTGTCCAAAGCCAAGTCATAAAGGGTTTATAATAAACTCGAATAATCCATGCACCTGTCGTACCAACAGAATCGCCTAAGGAAACGTATAAATCTCTAAAAACAGAACGGTCAATACTTGCTTGCGTCATAGGCATACTTTTATGCTTATCATAAGTCCGTTTTTCAGGATTCAATATAGCAATCAGCTTACCGTCCTCCCTGACTTCAAGCGTACCGTATAATGAAGCATAATTTGCCCCCCTTACTTCTTGAACTCCTTTAAAGGTGAAGCTATACCCAGCAAGCTCAACCACGTCCCCAGGCGCAACACGAACGTCTTTTTCTGTCTGGTATGTTGCCGCCATTCCCATACCAATAATGGTAATTGCCATACCAATATGAGCTACGTGCATACCTAGCCAACTGGTATTTAATTTTTTCATTTTGGCTATGCGCCCCGACCAATCCGGTGCTTTAATTCGAGGCAATACATCAACAACAAACGTCCCAATAATGCCTGTTGCAATGAAGACCATAACCGCAGGAATCAGTCCCCATTCACCCATCATTAATGGCCACACAACTGCCGCTAACAACCCGACTGCAAGCACTGGATATAAACGCTCAAAACTCCCTTTAAAGGTTGCATTTTTCCAGGAGACTAATGGCCCTATAATCATCATAATCAACAAAGGAATCATTAACGGAACAAATACCGCATTAAAGTACGGAGGACCTACTGACATCTTACCCATTCCCAAGGCATCAATAATAAGAGGGTACATGGTGCCAATAAAGACGGCTGAACATGCAACCACTAACAAGACATTATTGGCAAGCAATACCGTCTCTCTTGACCATGAGCTAAAGCCTCCGCCCATACCTACTTTTGGCGCGCGCCAAGCGTACAAAATCAGTGAAGCACCAATGACAATCGCTAGGAACACTAAAATATAAACACCACGAGTCGGATCGGTTGCAAAAGCATGAACGGAAGTAATAACGCCCGAACGCACCAAGAATGCGCCAACAATCGTTAATGCAAAGGTCAAAATGGCCAGCATTACCGTCCAACTACGGAATGCTCCGCGCTTTTCGGTTACCGCCAATGAGTGAATCAACGCCGTTGCAAGCAACCAAGGCATAAAGGATGCATTCTCTACAGGATCCCAAAACCACCAGCCGCCCCAGCCAAGTTCGGCATATGCCCACCAACTGCCTAATGCAATTCCTAGCGTCAAGAAAACCCATGCAACGGTTGTCCAAGGACGCGACCATCTTGCCCACGAGGCATCTAAACGCCCTCCAATCAATGCCGCCATTGCAAAGGCAAAGGCCACTGCAAATCCAACATATCCCATATAAAGCAGAGGTGGATGAAAAATCATACCTGGATCTTGTAGCATAGGATTCAGATCATTGCCATCCAGTGGCACCATCATAAGACGATCAAATGGATTGGAGGTAAAGGTCATAAACCCTATAAATCCAACCGAAACCATTCCCATTACAGCTAAAACACGACTGCTCATCGCCACCGGTAAGTTATTACTAAAGCTGGCAACCGCAACTCCCCAGCCTGCTAAGATTAAAATCCATAACAGTAAAGAACCTTCATGCCCACCCCATACCGCACTAATTCGATACTCTATAGGTAAGTTAATACTTGAGTTCGATGCGGCATACGCCACACTAAAATCATGATAAATAAAAGCATAGGTTAATAGGCCATAGGCAAATGCCAAGCAAATAAATTGTGCCCATGCTAAATTAGGCGCCATTCGCATCCAAGACAACTGTCCACGTTGCGCGCCTAATAACGGTAAAGTACTCTGTAACACAGCAAGGCAAAATGCCAATACCATTAAAAATTGTCCTATTTCAGGAAGCATCCGTTATTCTCCTTTTTCCACTGATTTTATCGTAATCTGTGCAGCAGATTCGGCTTTCGCCTTCTCCTCTGCACGTTTTAGAGCTTCTGCCGCTTCAGGCGGCATATAAGTTTCATCATGCTTTGCAAATACGTGACTCGCCACAAACACTCCGCTGGTTAACAACTTACCTTCCGCAACAATCCCCTGACCTTCTCTAAAAAGATCGGGCAAAATACCGGTATAACTGACCAAAATAGAGGATTCTCCATCAGTGACATTAAATGTTACTGTTGTCGTCTCTTCTTCACGCTTAAACGTTCCTTTTTCAACCAAACCACCAATACGAATCTGTCGGTCATAAGCTACAGTGCGCTCTTTTACTTCTGTTGGGGTATGGAAAAACACTAAATTTTCTTGGAATGCATTCAATACCAACATGACAGCAGAACCAAATGCGACAATAATAACGCCAATCAATACTAATCTTTTACTACGAGCCTTCATCTATTTATTCCTTGATTATCTACACGTGCAAATTCTGCTTCCATTTGTTCCAGCTGTTCTTTTGCCTTTTTGTGTCTTTTTCCCACAAAAAAGGTCTCGATCAACACTAAAAGAAGTGCTGTTCCATAAGAACCCCAAATATAGAATCCATGACCACCCATATGTAAAAACTCGGCTATATCCACAATTCATGTCTCCCTATTTTTTTGAAATTTGACTGGCCCATAAAGCCACTTTTTTACGTTCTAAAATAACGGCCTGCGCTCGTCGTAACACTACGGCAATGGTATAGGCCCAACAAGCAAGAGCCATTAATAATAGTGCGGAAAGCATATCCGAAGTCATACTTGCACCTTCTGAAACACTGAAAGAGGAACCTTGATGTAAGGTATTCCACCAAATTACAGAAAAATAGATAATAGGAACATTCACCACGCCAACAATGGCTAAAAAAGAAGCGGCACGACTGGCACGCTGTCTATCAGGAATGGCACTGTAAAGCCCCATGTAACCAAGGTATAAAAACAACAAAAGCAGTTCAGACGTTAAACGTGCATCCCAAATCCAATAGGTTCCCCAGGTTGGACGCCCCCATAAAGCCCCCGTTAACAGGGCTATAAAGGTAAACATAGCGCCCGTTGGTGCTAATGAATACGCCATGATATCTGCCATTTTTACACGCCATACCAAAGAAATAATGGCATACATCGCTAACAACAGATAAATAAACATCGACATCCAAGCCGCGGGGACATGAAGAAACATAATTCGATAACTGTTCCCCTGCTGATAATCCTCTGGCGCAACGAAAAAGCCAATATACAAACCAATCACCGCTAAAATAATCGCCAAGCCCATAAACAAAGGCACTAAGCGATTTGCTAAAGGGTAAAAATTGGATGCCGAAGCATACTTCATCCAAGGTATTCGACGTGCTGCACTCATTTACTTAATTCCTAATATTAAAGTTTTTAATGAAAGTATTTTTAATGAAAAAAATTTATTATACGCAAAAAGACTAGTCCAGTGTGATTTTAAGTGCTGTCGCCACGGCAAAAGGAGAGAGAACAAGACTGACAAGCAGTGCGGCACCCATTAATGAAAAATGCGCTGTCACATCCACCCCGTGCATAGAAGAACTAACTGCTGACGTCCCTAAAATCAAAATAGGGACATACAGCGGCAATAATAATAACGTCACCAATCCACCGCTACTTTTTAGACCAACCGTTAAGGCCGCACCAATCGCTCCCAGCAGCACCAATATTGGCGTACCAATTAGCAAACTTAACGTTAATATCACAATTTCATCAAAAGAAAGGCCAAACTGTAACCCTATTAATGGCGCTAGCAATACAAGCGGCAAACCTGTAATGACCCAGTGTGCAATCAACCTAACCAGCAACAATAATGCAATGGGAACAGGCATCAACATTTGCTGCTCCAACGTTCCATCGTCCAAGTCTTCCGAAAACAATCTATCTAGCGCTAAAACAGTTGAAAACAAAGCGGCTATCCAAACAGCACCCGGAGCAATCGTTTTTAACAACTCTGGATCTGAAGAGATTCCCAAAGGGAACAGTGCCACCGCAATTAAAAAGAACCCTAAAACCGTTACCACATCTTGCTTACGATGCATAAAAAGCGTCATATCTCGACTAAACAATTTCCAAAGCATTTTATGCATGCTGCTCACCTAAATTTAGCACTCGAATGGTACTCGACATTGTGAGCGTTTGATGGGAAGTTAACACCAATAACCCTTTATTTTTTAAGTGACGCTCTAAAATCGAATCCAACCACTCAATGGCCTTATAATCTAACGCTACATAGGGCTCATCCAACACCCATAACGTTGCCTTAGAAAGCAGTAGACGCGCTAAAGACAAGCGCCGTTGCTGACCTTGAGACAAGAAACGCGTTGGTAAATGCGAAAGCATTCCTAACCCCGCTTCATGCAGAGCATCACCAACCTCCTCATCCGAAATCGTTTGAATCCCGAGTGCCAGCCTTAGGTTTTCACGACAATTTAATTCCGTTTTATTGGCATTTTTATGCCCTAAATAAAGTAAGTCAGAACAAAATGCTTCACGAAACTCCGTCACATCTTGATCATTCCACTTTATAACACCCGTTGCTGGTAATGTTAGCCCACAAAGCGCCCTTAACAGGGTCGTCTTTCCTGCTCCATTTTTTCCAACAATGTGCAAACCTTCACCTGCTGACAGCTTAACGGATAACCCCGAAAACAATAAGCGCTCTTCACGCTCAACCGCCAACCCTTCAATTTCTAACATAACATTTTCTCATCTACCTTATTCGACTCAAGTCACTTTTTAGCGGGCGCTACACCAGCATATCCGTCGCCCTGCTTCATGCCGTAAGGCCGAAATACTTCAATCTTTGAGAAGAACTGATCCACAGCATAAATTCGACCATCTTCATCCACCGCAATACCCGCAGGCAAGGAGAAGACTCCTGGCGTATTATTGACGCCACGCCCTCCGACAAACATTAACAACTCACCTTTATCATTAAAAATCTGAAAATTAGCAAAAGATGCATCCATTACGTAAACATTATCATCCCGATCAACAGCAATACCTTTAGGACGTGAAAACATACCAAGACGACTGCCTACTTCGCCAAATTCAAAATCAAACTTGCCCTCTGGCGTGAATCGCTGCACTCTAAAGTTCCCGGAGTCCAATACATAAATGCGGTCTTTCGAATCAATGGCGATGGACATAGGTAAATTAAACCCTCCCGGCTCCATGGTACGTTCACCAATAATTTGCAACACTTCACCCGTTCGAACATCATACTTAACTACTCGATGAAAAGGGCTCCTAACGCCCCCTGTATCTACAACATAGGCATATAAATCGTTCTTACTAATGGCAACATCCGCAGGACGACTCAACTCTTTTTCTGAGCCAAAGCTACGTAAAAAAACTCCACTACTATCATAAACATTAATGCTCTTGCTAATAACATCCGCAACAAAAACATCCCCTACACTGTTTACAGTAATTCCAATCGGCTTTTTGAGCGAATTTGGGCCTTTATTTCCAAACGTAACAAAGCGCTTGCCTTTTATATCGAACATAATGACTGCACGAGCCACGGTATCCGTTACATAAACACGCCCTTGGTATACAGCAACGTCAAAAGGCTTAGCCAGACCAGATTCACTCGTTACAATACCCGTTGCAAGCTCCTTAAATTTCTCTTCCGAGCTCAGCACGCGCACATCGGCACTTCCCATTAACGAGCGCTCGTAAACAAACCGAGGTTTATCAGGCGCCGCCGGATAAACAGGCGGAACAAAAGGCTTTAACTCCTGCTTAGAGCCACACGCCGACAAAAACATCACTGAAAAAACAACCGCTATAGTAGGAACAAATCGTTTTAATATGAATGACAAGTTATGCATAAATACTCCGGTTTAACTCTCAAAAACTTCTCTTTGGAAGGGTCATGTATATTATGGCATGACGCGCATTCGACAAACCCATCAAATAGACGCACTCCATTTTGAAACCCCATCTCATCGACAGGCGAATTAAAGGCCTGCTGAAGCCCGTCAGACGCCCCCACTCCTATCCCTGGGAAACGAATAGAAACAGGATGATTACGTCGCAAATCTGTTCCTAGATGCTTGCCACCAATATCATGTGCGGTAAAGCCATCATGACACAAGCCACAATGATCCAGGTCGGTTCCTGAATTAATTCTCATATGCAATGTCATTTTGTTACCGCTTTTCCAAGCTCTAGGTGTATTGACAACTTCATCAACCGCCATTGTTCCATCATGGCAAGACAAACATAACAACGTAATCTCGTTAGGTATCTTAGCAACTGAATTAAACGTTCGACTTGAATAAAGCGTGTAATCCCTCATGTCGGGTCGAATTCGGTTCCAGCCAGAAATTTGTTGTGGCTCATCACCTTTCTTGCCCAAGTCAGGTGGCATATGACAATACACACAAGCATAACCATAATCATCGTAAGCCACGCCTTCCATGGCCTTAGCCCCCGCTCGCTTATTAAGCGCAGACAAATCGTGTTTAGAACCAATAATTGCCAACGGATCCCAACCAAATTCGGGTTGATCCATGGTCTCCGCATGCGCCTCTGCTTTCTTTCGCGCAATGGACTCTGAAGTCTCTTTTTCGGCAACAACCAGAGCCTCATCTACGTTTTCTTTTGAGCTCTGAATCTCGGCCATTGACGCAACAGACCAACATGCACCTATCAACGTAATTGCAACAAACCACTTCTTACGACCAGCCATATTCAGCTCCAGTCTTTTCGCTCAATATAACCTCGCATAAACAACACAATACAAGATAAAAACAAAGCGCATTAAATTTCAGAAAAAAGATACTACCACATTCATAACAAAATTTTATGCTATATAAGCACAACTGCCGTAGCTACCCGCATTTCACCCTAAATTATTTTTATAACACCATCACCATAATTACACTAATCCAGCCAAACTTCAATAAAAGCAAATACTTACTGCGCTTCTCTTTATCCCCCTACAAGGAAAAGGGGATTATTGATGTTTATCCTCACCCAGTAATCCCTGAACTTTCTTTAACATCTCCTCATCCCACTCAACCGATCCTACCGCAAAATACCGCAAAATACCTTTTTGATCAATCAGATACATTTGAGGAAGCACACTCACTTTTAAAACCATTTTGGTTTGCAACATACTTTGATCAAACAACTGTACAAATGCATTCGGATACTCCAACAGATACTCTTTCGCAGAGTTTATATTTTGATCTACCGAAATCGAAACAATCACGACAGAATCATCTAGTTTTTTAGAAAAGGCTAAAAAATGAGGGGCCTCTTCACGACACACCAGACACCAAGTTGCCCATAACTTCAAAATTACCACCTTTCCCTCTAACTGCTTCAACGAAAAAGGTTCATTATCATAGGTAACCAACTTCATCTCAGGAAAAGGCTTTCCCTCCAAAAGAGGACTGTCAAATAGGCTAATACCCTCACACCCTTGTAGCAGGCCTAGCATGCCAACCACTAAACCAATATACCATCGTTTTTTTAACATCATTATTAAATATTCCAAACAAAAAAATCACCAGCAAAAAAGAAAGCTTTATAATAACAGCCCATATCACTTGCGCTTGTAGCTCAGCTGGATAGAGCACTGCCCTCCGGAGGCAGGGGTCGGGGGTTCGAATCCTCTCAAGCGCACCATTTCCCCTCTTTACTCATACTAACGCCATAAATTCTCTTTTCGTTAGCACATTTTACTCTACAATATTCGCAACATAAATTGAATTAATCTGGAGATGTGTTTTGCTGTATCAAGGAATCCAACGCTTTCAACACGGTCAAGACAGTGCCACTGGCGTCTTAATTACCAATCTTGGTACACCCGATGCGCCCACCAAGGAAGCCTTAAGACCTTACTTAAAAGAGTTTTTAATGGATCCGCGCGTGGTCGAACCGCCTCCAGCACGTTGGCTATGGCGTTTAATATTAAACGGCATTATCTTAAACACCCGTCCTGAAAAATCGGCCGAAGCGTATAAAACCATCTGGAACAGCGAAGGCGAAGGTGCGCCACTGCTCAACATTACCCAACGCCAAGTCGATGCGATTGCTGAAACCGTTCGCCCACAGTTTCAAGGTCGTGTTGAGTTTGCACTGGCGATGCGCTACGGCAACCCTTCTATCGCTAAAGGGTTACAAGAGTTGCAAAGCAAAGGCTGTCGACGCATTGTGGTACTACCACTCTACCCACAATACGCGGCCGCAACCACGGCCTCTACCTTT